>Ga0129333_10004386_pt1 | contig 13191 bp, 13 predicted proteins | sample CPB6_08_DNA_FD_94474 | JGI IMG/M metagenome (GOLD analysis project Ga0129333, IMG submission 94474) | Freshwater to marine salinity gradient microbial communities from Chesapeake Bay, USA - CPBay_Sum_0.6_0.8_DNA | ecosystem: Environmental > Aquatic > Marine > Coastal | place: USA: Chesapeake... | reverse complement strand
TGCAAGATTTTATTCTGCACACTTTGCTTTCACACTTGGTGAGTTCTGTGAAGAGGTACAACACGACCCTGAATATTATTTTCACGGAGAAGAAATTTCAATTGCCGCTAGAGCATACACTTGGGGATATGATTTATTCCATCCACATAGAGTTGTTATTTGGCATGAATATACAAGAAGGGGTAGAACCAAACAATGGGATGATGATAAAGAATGGGTAAATAAAAACAACACATCTCACCTTAAGAATAGAAGGTTATTTGGAATGGATGGTGAGAAAATGGTTGATATGGGTAAGTATGGTTTTGGTAAAGTAAGAAAACTTCGTGACTATGAAAAGTTTTCAGGATTACTATTTGAAAAACGAGCAGTCCAACAATTTACGTTAGATAAAAAATATCCACCAAACCCTTATGAATTTAAAAATGAGGAGGATTGGAAAAATAGTTTTGCAACAATATTTAAACATTGTATAGATATTGGATACTCTCAAGTCCCTGAAAAAGATTATGATTTTTGGGCAGTAGCATTCCATAATGAACAAGATGAAACTATTTTTAGAAAAGACGCTGATAAGTCAGAAATCGATAGAATGATGAATGACCCTGATAAGTATTGTAAACTTTGGAGGGAATTCCAAACAGCACATAAACCTAAATATTGGGTAGTTTGGCCACACTCGGAATCTAAAGGATGGTGTGAAAGAATTACCGGTAATTTATAAAAAACATATGGGATATTGTTCACAATTAGGTCAAGATAAGTTTATAGATGAATTTTTTCACCAAAAAGAGAATGGTGTCTTTTTGGATATTGGGGCTCACGATGGAATTACAATTTCTAACACATATTTTTTAGAAAAAGAGAGAAATTGGAAAGGAATATGTATTGAACCACAACAAATTGAATTTCAAAAATTATCTGAAAATAGAACCTCAATTAATGTTAATTGTGCGGTTTATAATCGAAAAGGGGAAATGGATTTTACATATATAGAAGGATATGCTAATATGCTGTCTGGTATAAGTGATGATTATAATCATACACATAAAGATAGAATTAACGGAGAAGTTAATTATTATGGTGGTAGTATATCAAACATAAAAGTACCTGTTAAACCACTCCAAGATATTTTAGATGAATACCAGATATATGAAATCGACTTTTGTTCAATTGATACAGAAGGTTCTGAATTTAATATAGTACAATCAATAGATTTTGAAAAAACAAATATCAAAATTTTTATTATTGAAAATAATTATAAAGAAACTATAATTCAAGAATTTTTAGAGTCGAAAGGTTACTATTTACATTCTAAATTAGAATGGGATGACATTTTTATTAAAAAAAATATATGAAAAAAATAATTAAGTTAATTGACGGAAATTTTGAAAACTTATCAGGAATTTCTTTAAATCTACCAACTCCTGTTGAGTGGGTTCGGAATGTAAACGAATATGAGGTGGCAATTTACACAGATGGTTTAGCTTTTAATCAAGAAATTGATGAAACCAAAATAAATTGTGTATGGTTATTGGAACCTCCGGTTATAAATGGAGAACACCAATTTAAAGCGATACAAAATAGTAAAAAGTTTAAATATATATTTAGTTCAATAAAAGATTTAGAAAGTAAAATTGATAATTTCGTATACATACCTTTTGGTGGTACTTGGTTAAGAGAGAATGATATTTTAATACATAACAAAACAAAAAATATCAGTTCAATTTTTTCTTGGAAAACTTGGAATCATGGTCATAGATTAAGACATTCATTATATAATACATTCAAAGAGACAGACAAAATTGATTTTTATGGTAGTGGATGTGAAAAACCAATTGATTTAAAAATAGAAGGATTACAAAATTATCGTTTTTCTATTTCAATTGAAAATTCTATAGAATCAGATTACTTTACTGAAAAATTGTTGGATTGTTTTTTGTCAGGAACTATACCTGTGTATTGGGGCACACCATCTGTGGGCAAATATTTTGACAAAAATGGTATTATATTTATCGAAAATGAACAAGACCTTTCAAATAAAATAGATTTATTAACTGAAGAATTTTACAATTCTAAAAAAGAATCAATAATACAAAACTTTGAGTTAGCAAAAAAATATATTCATCCTGAAAAATTAATCGATTTATTTTTAAATGAAAACTTATAATAATATAATAATAACGGGTGCTAATTCTCACTATTACCAATCATTATTAACACTAATAAGTAGTATACATAAAGATAGTTTTGATTTGGTCGACATGGTTTTTGTTTACGATTTTGGTTTAGACAATTTAGAAATCGAACAACTTAATCGTCTTGAGAAAGTTTCTGTTATGGATATAGAAAAAAATTTTATAATTTATAATACTATATCTACCACCAAAACTAAATCACATTTTTTGAAAATGTATTCTTTATATAATTCTATAGTTTTATCAAAGAATGTTTTATGGTTAGATGCTGGTGTTTGTGCGTTAAAAAGTTTAAAACCTATATTTGATTTAATTGAAAGAGATGACATTTTTTTGGTTGGAGATGTTCATATTAATAGAAATTTTACACATAAAAGGTGCTCTGAAGTTATGTCCGCAACTGAAAAAGAGTTGAATGATAATATGCTTTCTTCAGGAATATTTGGTTTTAAACCCAATGGTAAATATATTGAGCTAATAAACGATAGTTGGAAATATTCTCAAATTGAAGGGGTCATTGATGGTTATGAAGAAAATCATAGACACGACCAAAGTGTTTTATCTATTTTAGCGTCAAGATACAATTGTCCAACTCAAGATATTGATATATACGGATATTGGACTGATTCTAATAGAGATTTAAACTCCGCACTAAGATTGGGGTCAGTAATATTTGTACATCGTAGAGGTTACGACAACAAAAATCATTTAAAATTTAAAAATTAAAAAGTGAATGTTGTAGCGACAAATATACACGGAGGGTTGGGAAATACTATGTTTCAAATTGCAACTGGTTATTCTACGTCTTTAGAAGAAAATGCTGAATTTATTGTTGACGCGACAGAACATTATAATGGTCACCACCCACTAACAAAATATATTGACACTATTTTTAAAAAAATAAAATTTTCATTTGAAAAAATAAATTTTGAAATTCATAGTGTTGGTAGTTTTAATTATTGCGAAATACCGTTTTTTAATAAAAATATTAAATTATCGGGTTATTTTCAAAGTGAAAAATATTTTAAAAAAAATAGGAAAAAAATTTTGGAACTTTTTGAGAGTAGTTCTGAGGTCAAAGAAAACTTGGATAAAAAATTTGGGATTTTTTTAAAAAATAAAACTTGTTCACTTCATGTTCGGAGAGGTGATTATTTACACTTAAACAATTATCATCCTGTTTTGTCTTTAGATTATTATAAAACAGCCTATGATATAATTGGTGAAGATTCAAATTATTTTATTTTTTCTGATGATATCAAGTTTTGTAAAACTGAATTTGGTTTTATTAAAAATAAAATTTTTGTTGATAATTTAGAGGATTACGAAGAGTTGTATTTGATGTCTTTTTGTGATAATAATATAATTGCAAATAGTAGTTTCAGTTGGTGGGGGGCTTGGTTGAATAAAAAACAAAATATAGTTATATCTCCACGTAAATGGTTTGGTACTGCGTATAGTTCATATATAACAGACGACCTTTATTGTGAAAATTGGGTTATAATATAAAAATAAAAAAAATAATATGAATTACGAAGATTTACAAAAATGGTTTAGTATTGGTGGTGATGATTCTTTGAGAATCAATTACCCATTAAATGAAGATTCCTTAGTTTTAGATTTGGGTGGATATGAAGGAACTTGGACACAAAAAATTTATGATAAATATCAATGTAGTATACACGTTTTTGAACCTATTCCAAACTTATACAAGAATTTGGTAGAAAAATTTAAAGATAAAGATAAAATTAAAATTTATAATTTTGGTATTTCTGATGAGAATAAAGAAATTGAAATTTCATTATTAAATGATGGTAGCTCATTTTACATCGAATCAGAAAATAAAGTAAAAACAAAAGTTAAATCTTTAATCGAATTTTTGGAAGATAAAAAAATAGAAAATGTGGATTTAATTAAAATAAATATTGAAGGCGACGAGTTTCCTTTATTAAAAAATTTAATTGACAACAACAAGACAAATTTATTCAAAGATATACAAGTTCAGTTTCACCAATTTATACCTGATTCAATAAATAAAAGGAATTGGATTAGAGAAAAATTAAGTTTAACGCATACATTGACTTATGATTATGAATTTGTTTGGGAAAATTGGAAAAAAAACTAAAAACATGAAATCATATTCACAAGCAGGTCAAGATTTATTTGTTTATCACATAAACGATGGTCAAAAAGGAAAATTTTTGGATTTAGGTTGTTCTTTACCCAAAAAAATTAACAACACTTATCTTTTGGAATTAAACGGTTGGGATGGAATATCAATAGATATTCAAAATTTTAATGATGAATGGAAACAACGCAGTAGTTTATTTTTACAGGCAGATTGTTTGAATATTAATTATGATGAACTACTCGGTAAGTATTATTCAAATAAAGTGATAGATTATTTGACTCTAGATATGGAAGGTTGTGGTGATAGATTCAAACTACTTCAAAAGGTATTCAATAGTGAATACTCATTTAAAATCATAACAATAGAACATGATTCTTACCTTGGGGAAAACTTTATCAATAACGAAAAAATACCTCAACGTGAATTTTTAAAATCAAAAGGTTATCAATTAATTTGTTCAGACATTTCACATATGAAAGACCCAATGTTGTATTTCGAAGATTGGTGGGTAAATCCTAAATATTTTGATAATACCACACTTTCCAAATGGAAAAACGATAAAATTAGTTGTGATAAAATATTTCAAAAATTAGAGATTAATTATGAAATTGCGAAAGAGTCATTGTTTTAAAACAAATAAACAATTTATTAATTCATATGTTTTTTACTAACATTCCAAAATTTGTTTTAAATTTAGAAAAAAGAACAGATAGATTAGAACATATAAAAAAAGAGATGTCTTACATTGGTTGGGACTATGAACTATTTAAAGCTATCGACACAAACTCTCATTTAGGTTGTACACTTTCTCATATTGCGGTTATTGATATTGCCATAGAAAGAGGTTATGACTCTATAATGATAATAGAGGACGATTGTACTTTTATGCCATATTCTAAATCTTTCGTAGATAAGTTAGAAAAAGAAATTCAAAACATAGGTTTTGGTATACTAAATCTTTCACCTACTCATAATAGACCGGTTCAAATTAGTAAAGAATCTAAACTTTTGATTGATATTACAAATTTTCCACCTAAGGAAGAAAGACATAGGGGGGTTTTTGCCACAAATATGATTATTTATCATTCGTCAACTTACAATGATGTTAAAAAAATAATTCATGATAATTTACAAGGTTATTATCCTATTGACGAATACATTTATTTAAACGTATATTCAAAAAAACAAAGTTATTGTCCAATACTTCCAATTTCAATACAAAAAAGTGATTTTTCAGACGTTACTAATGGTAGTTATAATAATTTTTATTTACAAACATATAACTGGAATTTATATTCACCTTATAAAATCAAAGGTGAATTTTTAGATTATGAAATAATTCAAAATCTGAAATTAAACAACATACATACAGAATTTGAATATGAAAGTTAAATTTGTTACAGCAATTTACAGTGATTTAAATGGTACAGAATTTGGTGGTAGACCTAGTAGATGGGGCCATTATAGATGGAGTTTGTTGTCTTTATTACAAATGACCGAGTCAGTATTTGTTTGTTATACTTCACGCAGTGAATATCAAAGTTTGTGTGATTTTTTTTATACCGAAAACGATATTAATACCTCAAAATTAATTATCAAAATATTTGAGTTAGTTGAAAATGACTATAAAAATCTAATTACTAAATATAAAGATGTAGAATCCGCAAAAAAGAGTGATAGATGTATCGAGATACAATATATGAAATTTGCGTGGATAAAAAATGAAATTGATGATAATGATTATTATTTTTGGATTGACGCAGGACTATCTCATTGTGGACTACTTCCAAATAAGTATCTAAGTTTGACTGGACCAAATAACAAAGGATATTATGATAGTAAGATTTTTAATAATAAGTTTTTAAACAATTTAACACAAAAAACAACAGATAAATTTACAATTATTGGTAAAGAAAATCAAAGAAACTATTGGTCAGGTACTGTTAATAGAACACATTTTAAAAATTATGATAATAGTATTCATATAATTGGAGGATTGTTTGGTGGTAAAAAAGAAATCGTTTTAAACATAATTCAACTTTTTGAAAAATATTTGTTTCAAGTTACTGAAAGTGATGGTAAATTATACCATGAGGAAGATATTATGACACTTATTTATAGAAATCACGAAGATTTATGTCATAGATACCATTTTGATACTTGGTGGCATGAAGATGAAAAGATTTCAGGTTTAGATATCAATGAACATTTAAAGATAAATAAAAGTTTTTATAAAATTTTAGAAGAATTGAATGAGTAAAACTACATTAGTAACAGGATTATGGAACATCGGTAGAGATTCATTAACTGAGGGATGGTCTAGACCTTTCTCACATTATTTAGAAAAATTCAAAGAATTTTTAGAAATAGAAGAAAATTTAATAATATTTGGTGATTCAGAAGTAGAGGAATTTGTTTTCAAACATAGGTCTGAATTAAATACTCAATTCATACGTAGAGAGATAAGTTGGTTTAAAGACACAGAATTTTTTGAAAAAATACAAACTATTAGAAACGATGAGAATTGGTATAATCAAGCAGGATGGTTAAAAGATTCTACCCAATCTAAATTGGAGATGTATAACCCATTGGTTATGTCTAAAATGTTTTTACTAAATGATGCTAAAATTTTAGATAAATTTGACTCGGATTTTTTATTTTGGATAGACGCCGGTTTAACTAATACGGTACATAGAGGGTATTTTACACACGACAAAGTTATTAAAAAAGTTCACAATTATTTCAAAAAATTTTCTTTTGTTTGTTTCCCATATCAAGCTAATAGTGAAATACATGGTTTTTCATACCCCGCGATTAATAGTTGGGCTGGAGATGATGTAAAAAGAGTTGCTAGAGGAGGATTTTTTGGTGGTCCCAAACATGATATATCAACGATTAGTAATTTATATTATCAATTATTAAAAGATACTTTGTTTTCAAATTTGATGGGTACTGAAGAAAGTGTTTTCAGTATAATGGTTTATAGATATCCTGAATTGATTAATTTTTTTGAAATAGAAGAAAATGGATTGATGGGAAAGTTCTTTGAGGATTTAAAGAATGATACCTTACAAATCAAAAGTGAGTCCAAGATAGTTCCTACTATAAAAAAATCTTCGGACAAAGTAGGTCTTTATGTTATTACATTTAATTCTCCAAATCAATTTGAGGTTTTAATAACTTCTATGTTAGAATATGATAAAGATTTTATTTCCAAACCAAAAAAATATTTATTGGACAATTCTACAGATTTATCAACAACACCAAAATACAAAGAGTTATGTGATAGATATGGTTTTGAACATATTAAGAAAGATAATTTAGGAATTGTAGGTGGTAGAGTATGGGTTGCAGAACATTTTGAGTCAACTGATTTGGATTACTACTATTGGTTTGAAGATGATATGGCTTTTTACCCAAAAAAAGGTGAAGTTTGTAAAAATGGTTTTGTTCGTTACATAGATAATTTATACGATAAAGTTCTTCAAATAATGAACGAAGAAAATTTTGACTTTTTGAAGTTAAATTTCACCGAGTTTTTTGGTGATAATAGTGTTCAATGGAGTTGGTATAATGTACCTCAAGAATTTAGAGAAAAACAATGGCCTAACAACAGAAAATTGCCTAAAATGGGATTAGACCCAAATTCACCTAAAACCGATTTTAAAAATATTAAAATTCATAGAGGACTTCCTTATGTTACAGGAGAGATATATTTGTGTAATTGGCCTATAATTTTGAGTCGAGAAGGTAACTATAAATGTTATTTAGAAACAAAATGGGCTCATCCGTATGAACAAACTTTGATGAGTTATTGTTATCAAGAAATGATTAAAGGAAGAATTACTGCGGGATTATTACTAGCAACACCAACCGAACATAATCGGTTTGAATTTTACGAATCAAATTTAAGAAAAGAGAGTTAGTTTATTTTATATTTCAAAATATTTATAAAATAAAATTACTCAATGGAATTCTATTTAAAGAAAAATTCTACTTTACCCCTATTAAAATTACAAGTGGTAAAAGATGGTAGGTCTGATTACCAAAGCTTGATGAATTTAATCGAAGTTTCATCAATCTTCTTTTCTATGACAGACACAGAAACGGGAATTCCGAAGATAACTTCAAGACCGGGTGGTTTTGTAAACAAAACCTTTTTGAATCCAAATACTGAACCCGAATATTATATTTATTATCAATTTACCAATAAAGATACCAATCGAGTTGGTAGATATGAAGGTCAATTTATGTTAAGAACTCCTGACGGAGTATTAATTTTACCAATTAGAGAAAAATTATATATCAACATTCAAGAATCATTTGTTGCGGATGATTTAGATTACAATACTTGTTATGTTTCAGAATTTCCGTGTTGTGTTAATGGACCTCTTTTGAGTGCATCAACAATCTCAGATGAAAATACTTTCAATCCAAATATAATTCAACTTAAAAGAGAACATAAAGTTGATGAGAGAGATAACAACTATTTAATAGAAAATCATTTTCCCGAATCTCAACCACTAACAGCCGCTCCCTTAACATCTCGTTTTTGGGATGATAATGGGTGGTGGGGTAATCAAGGGAACACTCCTCAGTGTGTTGCTTACGCTTGGGCTCATTGGTTAGAAGACGGACCTGTTTATCAATCAGGAAAAGCCCCAATTATTCAACCAAGTTTAATTTATGAAAACGCTCAAAAATTAGATGAATGGCCGGGAGAAAACTATGCGGGAACCTCAGTAAGAGGTGGTGTTAAGTATCTTCAAAGTGTTGGAAAAGTAACAAATTACTATTGGACTTCAAATATTCAAACATTAATTAACACAATTTTGTATATGGGACCTGTTGTGGTTGGTACAAATTGGTACTGGAATATGTTTTATCCAAACTCTGAGGGTATATTAAATATTGGGGGTAAATTAGCTGGCGGTCACGCTTATGTTATCAATGGTGTTGATACAAAAAGACAACTATTTAGAATCAAAAATAGTTGGGGAAGAGCTTGGGGAAAAAATGGAAGTGCTTATATTCGTTTTTATGATATGAAAATGTTGATAGCTCAAAACGGAGAAGTTTGTTTGGCGATTGAGGTTGGAAGTTGATATTTCACAAATTTAATTCTATATTTTAATGGTAAGGTAAATGTTACTTTGTGTAACAGCAAATACACCATTTTAAAATATGACAAGTCAAGAAGAAATTAAATCCTTTTTAGAAGGTAATGACCCTGAAGAATTCATAGTTGCAGTTGAATTCGATTATCTATCAGATTCCATTTATAAAATTATTGAACCCCCAGGTAAACCAAAAGTCATCAAAAAAGATACTTTTATTGCCTTTGCATGGGTTGGTGACCTTAAAGGGGTTAACTTTTATAATTCCTCAAAATATGCACAGAAAGATGCAATGACCAAGTATGGTATTGTTATAGATAAACTTGAAACAAAAGGAAATGAACGATTGGAACGTGGTTTAAAGTTTATGGTTAAATCTTTAAAAGGTTATCGTTCTTTAGTTCAGTTTTTTAGGGATGGTGGATGTGACCCTTGGGGTGAAAAAACAAAAGACCAAATGTTGATATTACCCCCCGTAGAACAATTTCTCATACAAAAGGAAAAACGTTTATTCAAGGGTTATGATGAATATAATGATATCACCCGATTTGTATTTGACTTAGAGACCACTTCATTAGAACCAAAAGATGGTAGAATCTTTATGATTGGTCTTAAAACAAATAAAGGTTACAAAAGGGTTATTGAATGTTCAAATGAGGATGAAGAACGAAAAGGATTGGTTGAATTTTTTAGAGTTATAGACGAATTAAAACCAACAATTATTGGTGGTTACAACTCCTTCAACTTTGACTGGTTTTGGATTTTAGAAAGATGTAAAGCTCTTCATTTGGATATCAAAAAGATTTGTAAAACTTTAAATCCAAATAATAACCTAAAACAATCTGAGAATTTATTAAAATTAGCAAATGAGGTTGAACGATACAATCAGATTGGAATGTGGGGGTATAACATTATTGATATTCTTCATTCCGTTAGAAGAGCGCAGGCAATAAATTCAAGTATCAAATCAGCAGGGTTAAAATATATCACCCAATATATTCAAGCTGAGGCTCCTGACCGGGTTTACATATCTCACGAAGATATCGGAGCGATGTATCGAGATAAAAAGGAGTATTGGTTAAATGTCACAAATGGGAAGTATAAAAAAGCTGACAATCCACAATTTGATAACTTGGATACTCGTTTTCCTGGAACATACATAAAAGTAACGGGAGATAATATTGTTGAACGATATTTGGACGATGACTTAGAAGAAACCCTTTTGGTTGATGAAGAGTTTAATCAAGGAACTTTTCTTTTAGCCTCACTTGTACCAACTACCTATGAACGAGTTTGTACTATGGGAACTGCTACATTATGGAAGATGTTAATGCTGGCTTGGTCGTATAAATACAAATTAGCAATTCCTGAAAAACAACAAAAGACCGAATTTGTGGGTGGGTTATCTCGTCTATTGAGAGTTGGGTATTCTAGAAACGTTCTTAAACTTGACTATGCGTCTCTTTATCCATCAATACAACTCGTACACGATGTATTTCCTGATTGTGACGTAACAGGAGGAATGAAAGGAATGTTATCTTATTTTAGAAATGCTCGTATTATGTACAAGAACTTAGCGGCAGAGTGGGAATCAAAGGATAAAAAAACCTCTTTAAAATTCGATAGAAAACAACTACCAATCAAGATTTTTATCAACTCAATGTTTGGAGCTTTATCCGCACCACAAGTGTTTGCTTGGGGTGATATGTATATGGGAGAACAAGTCACTTGTACAGGTAGACAATACCTTCGTATGATGATTAAGTTTTTTATGAAACGAGGTTATACACCTTTGGTTATGGATACGGACGGGGTGAACTTCTCTACTCCTGATGGTGTTGATGATAAGGTTTATATTGGTAAGGGTTTGAATTGGAAAGTAAAAAAAGGTAAAGAATATAAGGGAGCAGACGCTGATGTGGCTGAGTTCAACGACAATTTTATGAAAGGCGAGATGGCTTTGGATACTGATGGGACTTGGCCTTCTTGTATAAACTTAGCAAGAAAGAATTATGCCGTAATGGACTCTAAGGGAAAAATTAAATTAACAGGGAACACCATTAAATCCAAAAAACTTCCACTTTATATTGAGGAGTTTTTAGATATTGGTATTAAAATGTTACTCGAAGGTGATGGACAATCTTTTGTAGAATGGTATTATGAGTATGTAACCAAAATTTTTAACAAACAAGTCCCATTAAGTAAAATTGCTCAAAGAGCTAAAGTTAAGTTGTCAATTGATGATTATAAAAAACGTTGTAAACAAACAACCAAAGCCGGAAGTTTGATGTCAAGGATGGCTCATATGGAATTAGCGATTAGACATAAAATGAATGTTAATCTTGGTGATGTGATTTACTATGTAAATAATGGTGAGAAAGCATCACAAGGGGATGTCCAAAAGGTTAATAAACCCAAGAAAGGTTGGACCCAACAAGACCTGAATAATTTTATGGAGGTTGATGGTAAAATACCTTCAGAATCGACGGATTCTTATATAAAATTAAATTGTTATATGTTAAACAACGACGATATAGAAAATAATCCTGATATGACTGGTGATTATAATGTTCCTCGAGCAATATCAGTTTTTAATAAACGTATTGAACCATTATTAGTTGTTTTCCAAGAAGAAGTTAGAGAGGGGTTATTGGTTGAAAATCCTGAAAAGAGAGGATTGTTCACAAAAGACCAATGTGTGTTAATAAATGGTGTACCATTTGAGGAAGGAGACCAAGATAAATTAGAAGAAGTTATGACATTATCAGAGGGAGAAGTTGAGTTTTGGAAGAAACGTGGTATTGACCCTAATTATATGTACGAATTGGCTGAAGAGGGTTGGAGAACTTTAATATAAAAAATATCTATTAATTTTATAAAAAAAAATAAAAAACATAAATAATATGGCAAAGAAAACAGAAAAAAAAGAACCAAAGAAGACAAAAAAGGTAGAATCACCAACTTCATTAATGGTAAGATTATGTGAAACACAACAAATGTGGTTAGTTCACAACTCAGTTGATATCGAGGTTTCGGAATATCCTGAACTCGAAGGAATGACTGAGGAAGAAATGCAAGATTACATTAAACAAAACGCTTGGTCTATGGCGGCCCCATCTTCTTGTGATTGGGCAGATTCTCTTGGAGATGCGTTGGAACAACAAGATATTATCCGTGATAAGGAAACAGATAGAAGTTCTGAAGTATATTTTGATTAATATAAAAAACCTCAACTTAAAGTTGAGGTTTTTTATTTTTTTTAAACATTATCTAATTTTAAACCATCAGAAGAGACAATATACCAATTGTTTTCTAACAAATAAAATTCAACACAAGTTCCTTTTCCAATCAAAATTTCTTGATATTCCTCATCAATTTTGTTTTCTGAACAAGATATTTTAACTTTTGTAAGGGACTTTATAATTATATGTTCGGTGTTTTGATTATTTAAAATAATATGACAATCCTCAACACCTCTCACTAAAATAAAGTTTTCACCATCAGTTAAATAACTCGATTCTGAAACAACTTTTTTATTGCTTTTTGATGTAAATTGGTAGTATTTTTTTTCACCAACTTCTTTTCTATTAAAAGTATTAATGTTTGACATATTAAATAACGTAAATTTGTCTCGGCATTGCTTGTAATTTTTTTACTTTATTCAAGTTTTCAGCAATCAACGCTTCTCTTTCCATTACTTTCTCAGGTCTTAGTCGGGTTAGTTTCCCTTCAGCGCCAATTAATT
>Ga0129333_10004384_pt1 | contig 13194 bp, 8 predicted proteins | sample CPB6_08_DNA_FD_94474 | JGI IMG/M metagenome (GOLD analysis project Ga0129333, IMG submission 94474) | Freshwater to marine salinity gradient microbial communities from Chesapeake Bay, USA - CPBay_Sum_0.6_0.8_DNA | ecosystem: Environmental > Aquatic > Marine > Coastal | place: USA: Chesapeake Bay... | reverse complement strand
TTCAAAAGTTCTTTCTTTGTCTGCTGCTCTACAAAGATCTAAATCGTATAAATGCCCGTCTGGTAATTCATCAAACGTAAAAGGAACATGATTAATGAAATACATTTTCACAATCATACTGCCATTATTGTACCAACAATAAGCATGATTGATTCTATAAGACATCAGAATCTTTCTCATATCTTATTATTTATTGGAAAAAAATAAGACCGTGAAGTGCTTCACGGTCTTAAATTTAATTTAAGGTGCTTCGTTATTATTATCTATATAAATTTCTAAAAGTTCATCATCGGCAGGAATCATTACAGCACATTTTCCATCTTCATTTACAATTCCAATGTGCTCCCCTTTTTCAACACGCTCAATCAATTCATCCCATTTTTCTTGAAATTCTTCGGCAGTAAAAACTTCCATGATTAAAAAGGATCCGAATAAACTAGAGTATCGCTATCTAATTGGGTACGTACTACTTCAAGTACATCCATAAACTGTTCTACCGTCTCACATTCTACAACTCTTTCATCACCCTCATTTGAATAGAGATAAAATTTTCGTGAAAGAGTATCCACAACACATCGTGTCAAGAATTCTTCAGTTTCTGAAGGCATGGTAAATTTTTTGGTTACCCACGTAGTATAGCAGATCGGTCAGCACCTGTCAAGTCTACTTTGGATTATATTAAAATTTACATTAGTTTTTCTATTTTTTCATTCAATTCATTAACGGCAGATATCAATATAGCAATTAATCCACTATAATTGACAGTTTTTTGGTTATTTGTTGTGAATACAAGTTCTGGTAATATTTTTTCAACTTCTTGTGCTATCACACCCATAGAGGCATTATTAGTTTTTTTCCAATTAAAAGTTACACCTCTCAATTGTTTTATTTTTTCTATTGAATTTTCAATATCTTTTATATTATTTTTTAAATTTTCATCAGAAGCAGAATTAAAATCAGTTGCGGTTAATGTTCCTGAAGCTGGATTGAAGAATAAATTATTACTAGTGATAAAAATTTTATCAGTTGTTCCTGAAGTTGTTGACAATATTCCAACGTATCTAGTCTCATTTGGTGGATTATTTAGATAATCATCTATAATTACAGTATTAGATCCAGTTATTCCATCTGTTCCCCGAACTCCTTGAGTACCTTGAGTATTTTGAAGACCTTGAGTTCCTTGGAAATTACTTAATGTTCCCTGAAGTCCTTGACGACCTTGAGTTCCTTGAGGACCTTGAGGACCTTGAGTTCCTTGAAAATTACTTATTACTCCTTGAATTCCTTGAGTTCCACTAACATAATTTCCCAAATTATATACAACAACATCAACAATATCATTTACATTTGACGGTTCTATTAAGTTTATGTAAATTCCATCTGTAGCAGTATATTCTGCTTCTGATAGATGAGATCCATTTAAATATACATTTATAAAATCAACACTATACCATGGACTAGCAGAGGCATTAAATTGAGTTTGACCTTCAGTGCAAATAAAATTGTATGTTTGTATTGAAGAAGGTAAAGTTGCTGCTGCTGGAGCTCCTTGAACTCCTTGGACTCCTTGAGAACTTTGAACTCCTTGAAGACCTTGGGCACTTTGAGTTCCTTGAAGACCTTGGGCACTTTGAGTTCCTTGAAGACCTTGGGCACCTTGATCACCATCTCGCCCAACTCCACCAGTAAAACCTTGAACGCCTTGACGACCTTGGGTTCCCTGTATTCCTTGTACTCCTTGAGTACCTTGAGCATTTTGAAGACCTTGAGTTCCTTGAGTACCTTGAGTTCCTTGAGTGCCTTGAGTTCCTTGGAAATTACTTAATGTTCCCTGAAGTCCTTGAGTACCTTGAGTACCTTGAGTACCTTGAGTACCTTGAAAATTACTTAATGCTCCCTGAAGTCCTTGAGTACCTTGTCTTCCTTGAGTTCCTTGATTTCCTTGGACTCCTTGAGTACCTTGAGCATTTTGAATTCCTTGGATTCCTTGAGTTCCTTGAGTTCCTTGAGTTCCTTGAGTGCTTTGAACTCCTTGAGTTCCTTGAGTGCTTTGAACTCCTTGAGTTCCTTGAGTGCTTTGAACTCCTTGAGTTCCTTGAGTTCCTTGAAAGTTACTTAATGAACCTTGAAGTCCTTGACGACCTTGAACTCCTTGAGTACCTTGAGTACCTTGAGTTCCTTGAGTGCTTTGAACTCCTTGAACTCCTTGAACTCCTTGAGTTCCTTGAACTCCTTGAGTTCCTTGATTTCCTTGAGTTCCTTGAAAGTTACTTAATGAACCTTGAAGTCCTTGACGACCTTGTGCTCCTTGTACTCCTTGTGTTCCTTGTGTTCCTTGTGATCCTTGAGTTCCTTGAAAGTTACTTAATGGACCTTGAATACCTTGTGCTCCTTGTGCTCCAGTTGCACCATCTTGTTCTGTAGATTTAACCCAATATCTTTTCCCTACTTGCCCATCAACGGCGATTAATACATATTGCTCCCCTGAAGGAACTGGATTTACCCCAACAGAAGATACACCAACTACAGGATCTCCAAGATCTGGTTCTGCCTGTTCCAATCCCAAAAATTCATATCTATCTGAGGTTATACCTGCTTGATCAAATTTTTTAACTCTACCTGAATTATATTTCATAATTTATATTATTGCTTTGCAGTTTCAAGAACACTAAGAATGAGATTTAAAACACCATTAGTATTGGATTTAATTTTGATAACATCATTAGTTTCTAATGCCATCCTCCCATCAGAAACTAAATTTACAGAATCATTGGGTGGAACATATACGGAATTTGCAAATATATAATCTGTTTGAATTTCACTAGTCCTCGAATGAGTCGCGGTTACTGTGTAAGTGCTTTTTGCAATGCCTGTTGATATATTTGCAACTTGCGATAAAATAACAATGGATGATACTCCGATTGGGCAAGTATATATTCCAACATTATTTGTTGTAATACCAACTCTAATTGTTCTGAATTTATTAAGTGCGATTGCTGCCATGTTTCTAACTTAACGCAATAATTAGAGGGGTTACTGTATTTAACAGACTTTGACTGAACGCTCTTCCAGTAATTGTTCCGGTTAATTGATTAATTACAACACCATCACCAATTTGGAAGTTTCCAGCCTGATTTGTACTGGTATATACAACTTGCCCACCATTACGCTTATCAACTTCATTTGCTTGAATTGTAACTCCACCTAAAGCAGGTTTTGCTGTATTAATATTTGTTCCAGATCCAACCCACTCTAATGAAATTGATGTTGCAATTTGTAGACTCAATCTTGAGAAATAAACTGTTGTACCAGCACCTATAGTATTATTTAGATTTTGTGTCAGAACCACCGTTGAAATTCCACTAGAGGGCAAAGTTGCAGTAGTGATAGTATAATAAAGAGGATATATAACTGCCTCTGCAGATGCATTTACCCCAGATCCACCAGAAAAATCGGTAATTGTAATATTTGGTATATTTTTATATTGACTTCCATTACTAATAACATCAATTGAAGTTACAACTCCATTTTCATTTACATTTGCAGATGCTTCTGCTCGAATTCCATTAGGACCCTCTGGGAAATCAATTGTTACGATAGGTGGATTTAATTGATTATAACCACTTCCACCATTTGTTACATTAATTGAATTAACTTGATAATATAATTCTCCAAAATAAATTGCTTGCCCATCATAAGGTCTTTGTATACCTAATCCAGAAATTGTAACGGTATCAGTTTCAATTTCTGCTGTTCCTACAGTTTCTCCAGTATATCTGTAAATTGATTTTGTTGTATAATCACCAACACCATCAGAAACTAATCCATAATTACCAAACGAACAGTTTGAGTTTGTAATATCACACTGACCACCAGATTTAGTGAAAATTCCAATATCGTCACAAATTGTAAAGATAGAAACTAACTGTGTATAAGCACCATTAGTTATAGAAACACCAATCCCACCTTGATTATATTGAGTGTAAGAGTCAACACTCATCGTTCCAGTTACACCAATATCATCTTTATCACCAGGTTCTGCCGCAAATCCATCTACTTTCATTCCAATACTGTCTGCAATAAAGTTAGTGCAGTTTCTTACATAAGGACCTTGTGTAATTGGTCCAACTCCTTTAGAGTACGGTGGTTTAACTATACCACCAGTAACATAAGTATGTGCCATTGGTGCTGTACCAACATTAACAGTAAATGTAGATCCAGTACCAACAACACCCAATACCCTAAAGTTATATCCATTATTTCCTGTTGGATAAATTGTAGTTGTTCCAGATCCACTCAAACAGGAAAATTCTAAGTCTCTCAAAGAAATAACATCATTTATTTTAACATTCAATCCAGGTGCAGTAATTGTAGTTATTCCAGTTGAATGGTCATATGTAGCAGAGGTTACACCTATTGCACGATTAATCACATATCCACCAGAAACATAATTATGTGGAATTGTTGATACACCAGTATACACATCAAAAGAATTATCTGAATAAATTTTATCAACATAAAATTCATAACCATAATAACCAGAGGGAAATCTTTGAGTAGATATTGATCCACCAGAAGAACATGAAAATGCCAAATCTCTAATTTCAACTACATCACCCCTTTTAACAGATAAACCTGGTGCTTTTAGGGTAGTTTTTCCTGATGTTTCTTCATAAATTGCACTTGTAATTCCAATAATAGAAGAAAAACCAGATCCTCTATTACCTGGATATGATGTATTAATACCAGATTGAGATCCTAACTTAATAATTGTCGTAACAACACCAACACATGAACGCAGTGCTGAAACGACATTTGCACATCCATTAATTGCATTATTAAATCCAGTGTCTGGATCAATTTGCATAGATAAATCTTTTATTTGAGTAATCTCATTTTGAAAATTGGTGTATTTTTGTACTGTTCCACCAGAAACATAAGTATGGGGTAAAGTAGATTGACCAACAACCACCTCAAAAGTATTAACACCAACAACATTATTAACATTAAAAATATAACCAAGATTTCCACTTGGATAGTTTACAATTCCTGGTCCTGAAGGGCAAGTAAATCCTAAACCAACAACTTTCACTGCATCATTTTTAGACAAACCATGATTATAAGATGTTATAGTTGCCAAACCAGTATTAGAATCGTAAACTGCATTTACAACTGTTGTTCCTAAACCTACAGGATATCCACCCCAAGTCACATTATTAATAATTGCACGAGCAATTTCATAAGAATAATCTAAAGTTGAAATAGTTTGTTGTATTTCTTGGGGATTTTTTAAAATTGCAGGAATTAAATTCCAATTTTCATCATAATAAGACTTTCCTGCACCAACACATTTAGAATTTCCGCCCCGTGTAATATCATGGATAATACATTTCCAAATATCTTTGACATCATCAGCACAATCTTTAGTTTCTAAGTTTACACCATATCTAACAGATGGTGCATTCAAAGTTGAACCTGCACCAATCATAGATGTAACAATTCCAACTAATTGGCGAATAGTAGTTCCTACACCAACACATCCACCATTTACTTGAATAACTGATAAATCTTTAACTTGAGATACACTATTACCAACACCTTGATATGAAGTTGATGGTGTTAAATTGTTAATAATATGAGTTGCAATACCTGCAGCATAATCAAGTGCGGCAATTGTTGCCTGAGAAACACCAATTCCAGTGATATGAATTAATCCACCAGAACTACTAAAATATGAATATCCAGCTCCAATTGATTTGCGATTGCTATTTGCTTTTAAATCATAAGAAATCGCTTGCATGATGCTGACAACATCTTCTCTACAATTTGTATAATCACTGTTGTTTAGTGAGAAATTATATCCAGATGGTGAAGTTAAGAAACCAACCGCCTCTGCAGAAATGTAATTTAAGTTTTTATCAATTAATCTTGCAGCATCTTGCTCTCTGTGACTGCCCGCAAATCCACTAAATCCACTTGTTAAAAATCCAACAGATTCTCTGGCAATATAATCAGTATTAAATCTAATCATTCTTGCAGCATCAAAAAATCTATCAGATGCAACACCTTCTAATGGTTGCAATGAAACCACTGCTGCACCATTTGTTGAATTTCCACCAATAAAACTCAAATCTGTAAGATGGCATCCATTATTAACATAAAATAAGTCCCTATCACGATTTAATGGGGTAATAATACAATTTCTTAGTTCTGTTCCTTCTACAGAAACTGTTTTTGCTAAAATTATAGGATTATCTTCAATATAAGTTCCAGGAAAAACTGTAATAGTATCTCCAACTAAAGCAACTGATGCTGCAGATTTAATTGTTCTCTTAGGATAATTTTCTGCCAATCCTGTGTTATTATCATTACCATTTTGAGATACATAAATTGTTTTTCCTACAGGTCTATATGCATCAATAGTTACTACACCTTTTCCTGGATTTTGAGTTCCTGAGACATCAATACCAATTCCAGGAACAATTTGAGTTACGATACCAACTAAATTAACACCACCGCCAAAATATTCGGTTGCAGTTGCTGTTCCAACAACAGTTAAGGTATTAGTAATTGCACTTGTTCCAATACCAATACTTCCAGAATAAGGGTTAAATACTAATTTTTCTGAAGATGTAAAGACTGTTGATATTTGCCCATTAGTTGTAGTTGAAAATGTTGGATATGTAATTCTATTACTTGTATCATCTATTACTGTAATATCATTTCTTCCTGCAATTCCTTGGAGACCTTGGAGACCTTGGAGGCCTTGGAGACCTTGAACTCCTTGAGTTCCTTGAGTACCTTGAACTCCTTGAGTTCCTTGAGTACCTTGAGTTCCTTGAAGACCTTGAGTGCCTTGATCTCCCTGAAGACCTTGAGTACCTTGAGTACCTTGAGTACCTTGAAGACCTTGAGTTCCTTGAACTCCTTGGCTACCCTGAGTACCTTGAGTTCCTTGAAAATTACTTAATGTTCCTTGAAGACCTTGAAGACCTTGAAGACCTTGTGTTCCTTGAGTTCCTTGAAGACCTTGACGGCCTTGAAGACCTTGTGTTCCTTGAACTCCTTGAGCTCCTACTCCCTGAACTCCTTGGCGACCTTGAGTTCCTTGAGTTCCTTGAGTTCCTTGAGTATGTTGAACTCCTTGAACTCCTTGTGTTCCTTGGAAATTACTTAATGTTCCCTGAACTCCCTGGACCCCTTGAGTACCTTGTACACCCTGAGTACCTTGAGTTCCTTGAGTTCCTTGGAGACCTTGAACTCCTTGAACTCCCTGAACTCCCTGAACTCCCTGAACTCCCTGAACTCCCTGAACCCCTTGAGTACCTTGTACACCCTGAGTACCTTGAGTTCCTTGAGTTCCTTGACGACCTTGAGTTCCTTGAGTTCCTTGAGTTCCTTGAGTATGTTGAACTCCTTGAACTCCTTGAACTCCCTGAACTCCCTGGACCCCTTGAGTTCCTTGTGTATGTTGAACTCCCTGAACTCCCTGAACTCCTTGAACTCCTTGAACTCCTTGAGTACCCTGAGCATTTTGAATTCCTTGAACTCCTTGATTTCCTTGGACTCCTTGGCGACCTTGAGTACCTTGGAGACCTTGAGTACCTTGAGTACCTTGAATACTTTGAGTTCCTTGAGTACCTTGGAAATTACTTAATGTTCCCTGAAGTCCTTGGCGACCTTGAGTACCTTGAATACTTTGAGTTCCTTGAGTACCTTGGAAATTACTTAATGTTCCCTGAAGTCCTTGGCGACCTTGAGTTCCTTGAGTACCTTGGTGACCTTGAGTTCCTTGAGTACCTTGAAAATTACTTAATGTTCCTTGAAGTCCTTGAACTCCTTGAGTACCTTGATTTCCAGTTCTGGCGAAATTAATTGTTATTCTTTCATCAGTACTAGGAATTCCACTACCAGTTATATCATCAACTGCTACTTCATAATAATAATAAGTAATATTTCCACCAAAAAAGTCATTTGCGGATCTAGAAGTAACACTTAATACTCTAAAAATGTTTATAGTATTATCATTATCAACTTGTGATGAAATAATTAAATATCCCTTAAATTGATCGGATGAATCGTCCCAAGTGTTATACCAAGCAGTTTGATTATTATTAAATTTATCAACATAACTTAAGTAAATTCTACCAACAGTAGAAAGAGAAGTGCTATCATATCTAATATAACCAGAACCAATTATATTAGTAAAAGGACTTACTCCACCAGGATCGATATACGGAACCGTAGATGAACTGAAAAGATAAGGAATACCACTTAATGGACCAACAACTCCCTGTGTTCCTTGGAAATTACTTAATGTTCCCTGAAGTCCTTGACGACCTTGAGTTCCTTGAGTTCCTTGAGTGTGTTGAACTCCTTGAACTCCCTGTGTTCCTTGGAAATTACTTAATGTTCCCTGAACTCCTTGGCGACCTTGAGTTCCTTGAAGTCCTTGGCGACCTTGAGTTCCTTGAAGTCCTTGAGTACCTTGTACACCCTGAGTACCTTGAGTTCCTTGAGTTCCTTGGAGACCTTGAGTTCCTTGAGTTCCTTGGAGACCTTGAGTTCCTTGAAGTCCTTGAGTATGTTGAACTCCCTGAGTACCTTGAGTTCCTTGAGTTCCTTGGATACCTTGAAAACCTTGAGTTCCTTGAGTATGTTGAACTCCTTGGACTCCTTGGACTCCTTGAGAACTTTGAGTTCCTTGAGTTCCTTGAAAATTACTTAATGGTCCCTGAAGTCCTTGAACACCTTGTGTTCCTTGAGCCGCAAGTTCGTCTAATCCATATGCAGATCCATCGGCAACGATAATTTCAGTGTCACCATATATTCTTACACCTTTAAAAAAAGTTGCTCTTTCATTAAAATAAGATTCGTTACCAGTTACTGTAATATCCGCCATATTACTTTTCCGTTATAACTGAATTTAAAGATTCTCTAAAATCTTGAGAAGATTGTAATGTATGAAGAGTAACCTCTTCAATTTGATCAATTGGAAGATTCGATTTTATATTTTCTTTTGCAAATTTTGCAGCACCGGAAATTAAAGATCCTGGTCCTCCAGAAAGAGCATCTTTTGCACCAATTGCAATATCTTGGGCAGTTCCAATAACGTTTGGAAATCCTGCCATAAACTTACTACTAATAATATCTCCACCAACATAACTTTTTGCAAAAGCTAATGCACCAAAACTATCTGGAATTAAATTACCCAATAACCCATCTGCCTCACATTTATTTCCCTTTATCAAAACTCTGGATTTTCCACTAATATTTATATTTCTTCCTGCCTTTAAATCAATATCCTCATCCGCTTCAATAACGATATTTTTTCCTTTTATTTTTACTGCACCATTTCTCATCGCTGTGATAGTAACATCACCACTCATTCCAGCAATTACGATATCTACACCATCACTAGAATCTTTATTTCCCGCAATAAATTCAATTGTTCTATCATTCCATATTCTATAAGTTCCACATTCAGTTAAACCAGAAAAATTTATGTCTTTCTTATCAGTCGTTGCATATAAGGCATAAACATTAGTACCATTTCCACCCATTTGTGGATTATTTGTATCAATCCTAAATTTAGGACCATAACTGCAGATATCTCTTCGTTCCCAATTTTGCTTTCTTGGCATTTTATGTAATACAATCTTTTACAAACTTGGTCTCTCTTATGGAAGATTCATTTGATCTAATTACTTCTATTGGTAACTTATCTAAAATTGGACTTAAAACAGCACCAATACCAGTTTCAGATTCTATAGTAATTATAGGTAAATCTTCAACAATAATATACTTATTTATTATTAAAGGTGGGGATGATAATGTAATTAAATCTGATACTATGTTTGGTATTATGTTATTAACTTCTTGTCCCACTTCTTGTCCCACTGCCCCTATTACTTCAACTGGACTATCTACACTGACACTAACTATTGAACCATCTTCATCAACAGTAATTGAATATTGATTTCCAAAGTCATCAAAACCTTTATCTGTTGATTGATAACCAGATCCAGATTGTTCTATGTAAACATCTGCAACATAACTTGGTATTTGTGATGGATTTGTTTCAGCAATTTCTTCACCAGTATTAACATTTACGTTTCCAACTGGATAGTTTTCACCTTCAGAAACCATATAAATCTTAGTTACTTCACCATTTTCGTCAATTACAGATCTTGCAACTGCACCATATCCTTGATCACAATTATCAACAATTTCTACAAATGGCGGATACTTATATTTCTTACCTTTTTTCTTGACTTTTATTCCAATAACGCTTGCAGTTGTAACTCCAGATGCATCTGTTACAAATGATCCGAGAATAGCTTCTGCTTCCACTCCCTTTCCAGATCCACCAAATACTTTTACTTTTGGGGCAGAACAACTTGTTTTTTCTAATGTGTAACATCCACCAACTACACTTTTATTTTTTTTATTTTTTGTTTTTTCTGAAAAAATATCCCATCCAGATTTAATATCTTTAACACCATCAACTACATCTGCAATTGCATTTGCAGTATTCATGTTTTTAAGAATATTTGAAAATTTTATTGCATCTTCACCAGCATCAACAATTCCAACTCCAATTGTCCATTCCTCTACATTTCCAAGTGATTTATTTTTATTTTGATTAACATCAAATAATCCACCAATTGATCTTATAGCACTTACTCCACCTCTCAAAAAATCACCAACACTGGAAACACCAAAAGAAACAAATTGTAAAACTTTAGTTACACCGTTTAAAACACCAGATATTCCACTTTGAATTTTACTGATGATATCGTTTAACAAAGATCCAACAAATTGATCACCAACACAACCTCTAAAATATTTTACGTTTTTAACAGTATCTGTCAACATGCTTTCAACTGTTTTAAACAAATTATTAACAACAATACCAACTATCTTTGGGATATATGCCTCTAATGCTTTTACTGGAGGTATCATAGCAGTTTGGGCAGCAACTCCTGCCAAGTGTGCAACAGCCTGATTTTGTGTTGCCGCGAAAACTGCAGCATAAACTGCTTTATATAATGCTTCAAGTCCTTGTTGGAGTAGTGGTATTAATTTTAAATAAAGTGAATTAACTGCCTGTCCAACAAAACCATTTGCAATTCCAACAATTTTATCTACGGATCTACTAATTTCTGTTTTTACATTTTGTATTTTATTTGTTACGTCATTTACTTTTTGTAATAAATTATTTACTTCTGCACCAATTCCTTTTGCAACGGTATCATTACTTGAGTTACCTACTACAATTTTTTTACCTACACCAGAGAAATAGAATACTTCATCCTTTGCTTTACTTTTTTGATTTAATTTGCTTGAAATTTCTGGAGTTACATCTCTTGGTGATTTTTGAGAATTGCTTTTTTCTTCATTAGATTCTGATTTGTATAACGTTCCATTTGGTGCTGGAATTCTTTTTGTATATCCAGTAAATGGAACAAAGGGAGACTTAAAATTTGTACTTGGTACTTGATCTGTTCTACCAAAACAACCAAGAATAACTGGTATTTGGGCATTATCACCATCCAAGAAAAATCCAAGAACAGTATCTCCAGGTCTTAATTTTGGATTTACCGCATAATTTGCGGCACCACTTCCAGATGTTGAGGGCATAAGAACTTGTGCCCATGGTAATTCATCGTTAGGAAGTTCTGCAGAACTATAAGGATGATATCCTAAAATTCTAACTTTAACTCTATTTCCCCATCCACCGCCATTTGCTTGAGATTTCTGTGCTTCGATAGGTGGGATTTGACCAATCCACCATCTAAAACCATCTCTTCCTATAAAGTTACTTTTAAGTATTGACTCGTCGATCATTTTTTCTGTCCGAATGTATCTCTTACTAATTTCATTGATGTATAAGAACTTTCAGTATCAAAATGGTGACATAATTCCTTTATCATATATAGTCCACTTGTCTCCTGATCAAATTCCTTTTTATCAGAACTACTGATTTTTGGAAAATTGCACTCGATAATATTTCCCGCACTTAAATTTGTATTCAATGGGACAATTAAATTTAATTGCTGAGTAAATAAACTATTATATCTCATCAATGATTGTGACTGATATTTTTGAGGATCAGAATTCTTATCAGTTGATACATTTTGTTCCAATGTTCCAACGTCTAAGATTTGTGTAATCATTCTTGATGGTATATCCCCAAGAGTTTGATCAGATCCATCAGAAACTTTAGGTAATTTTAATCTATCTCCAAGATTTTCAGTTGACTTAACATAATCACTTTGCTTAAAAACTCCTTCCTCTGGTTTTGAAAATTTAAAGTCTAATGGATTAAAGAACATTCTATAACTTGCATAAGTTCCCAATCTCAGCTTTTCAATTAAATTTTGATTACGGTCAATAAAATAATTTAAAATCTTAAAATCATTGTTGATTTTTTGATTTTCTTCAGAATAAGATTGTACTGCTTCACTATAGATATATGTTGCTTTTGGTTTTTCTTTATTCATTTCATCGATGGATCTAAAATTAAATCCATCTTTTGTTTGATAAAATAAGAATCCTGCTGTACCATCTTTCGATTCTGTAGGTACAGATTTAGAAGCCAACCAAGTCAATATAGTAAATGGTTTTCTCATATTTCCAATAAATCCATACTTATTTGAAGTTTTATCAATTTTTCCAATCCTTTTAGATCGTAAAACTTCCTTTAAAATTTTTTCAACCGACCCATCAATACTTAAAGATGTTGGATATTTTCTTGTGACTCTTACAGTTTCATTTGTAATCGCTTCTCTAGGAACTAAATGTAATGTAAAACTTTCTCTCTGTGCCTCCGCAATTACATCAGTTATACTTGAAACATAAAAATAATTCTCAACTTTATTTGCAAAGTCTAATGCAATGTTGGTTTTTGTATTTGGTCTTACTTTGATTGCTATTCTTTCACCACCTCTTAACGGAAGACCATTGTAAAGAGATTGTTTACTGGTATCCTTTTCTGTCGATGCAGAATTTCCAGTATTTACAATTTTTATTTTAGCGGTAACAATTGGAGAAAATATGTCTTCATAGTATTCAAAAGCAACAATAGATGTTCTTAGATCAATTCTTTGTTTTTGATCATTAGATTCTATTAATACTGTATCGTATATGGACTTCTTTGCTGCTTCCATTAGAGATAGTTAAAGTCTAAGA
>Ga0129333_10004383_pt1 | contig 13195 bp, 16 predicted proteins | sample CPB6_08_DNA_FD_94474 | JGI IMG/M metagenome (GOLD analysis project Ga0129333, IMG submission 94474) | Freshwater to marine salinity gradient microbial communities from Chesapeake Bay, USA - CPBay_Sum_0.6_0.8_DNA | ecosystem: Environmental > Aquatic > Marine > Coastal | place: USA: Chesapeake... | reverse complement strand
AGGAACTGACGCCGACGAGTTCCCAGAAGATGAACATCATTACGAAATTGTCCGCGAGGACGATTCCGAGCATCGAAAAAAGGAACAGCGAGAGTCCTGCAAAAAACCGGGTGTAGCCCTCCTCCTCGCGCATGTAGCCGGTGGAGTAGATAAACACGAGAGTCGAAATCGAGGTCACGACGAGAAGCATGACCTTGCTCAAATGATCGATTGTGAAGCCGATCGAGATCGTGAGTTCCGGCCCGAAATTGAGCCACTCGAAAGCCTGCGGCGGCACGATCTCGGTTTGGCGGAACAACCACCAACTCAGAAAACATCCCGTGGCGGCCGAGAGGATCGCGAGGCCGGCGCTGAGGGTTTTGGAAAACCTTCCGATGAAGAAAATCAGGATCGCCGCAACGAGCGGCGTGAAGAGAATGATCCAGGGTGCGGTTTGGGTGCTCATCAAAACTTCAGCGTGTTGAGGTCCTCGACATGCGTGGTCTGTTTGGCGCGGAAGAGTGCGACAATGATCGCCAACCCGACCGCCACTTCCGCCGCAGCCACGGTAATGATGAAAAACACAAACACCTGCCCGTTGTAGTTTGGCAGCCCGTTTGGAAGGAGGTTGAAGCGCGAGAAAGCAACCAACGAGAGGTTCGCCGCGTTGAGCATCAACTCAAGCCCCATGAAAATGATCAGGATATTGCGGCGCAGCAGCACTCCGGCGAGGCCGAGAGAGAAAAGAAGACCGCTGACAATGAGGTAATGCGCTAAGGTAGGCATGAAAATCTGGAAAAAACCGAACCCGCCCTCACTTGAGCTCCTTTCGACTCAAGAGGACGACACCCACCGTGGCGACGAGGAGAAGAACGCCGATGATCTGGAACGGCAGGTTGTAATTCAAAAATAGTGTGAATCCGACACCGGAGACATCATTGAAGGAAGGATCGGCGAGTTCAGGCTTGGACTGATGGAGCGCGGGCCAGGCGGCGACGACCTGCGAAATCGCGGCAACAAAACCGCCGATGACCAGTCCCCCACCCAGCCAGGCGGAAGGACGAACCTTGCGCTGCTTTTCGGACCGGAGGTCGAGCAGCATGATGATGAAGAGAAACAACACCATCACCGCACCGGCATATACCAACACCTGAACGACGGCGATGAAGAAGGCATCGAGCGTGACGAAAACCGCCGCCAGGGCGACGAAGGTCATCACGAGGCTCATCGCGCAGGAGACGGGATTCCGTAGAAACACCACGCCCAGCGCGAAGACCAGCATGAGAATCGAGAAAGTCCAGAATAGGGCGAGTTGCATGGGCGAGGTCGGAAAGGGTCGTTCTACTTATTATCGTTCCACTTGTTCACGAGGCCCTTCATCTCGCCGCCCAATTCCCGGAGCTTGTGGATGTCATGGACCATTTCCTGGCGACTGAGGCCGGTGATCGAATAGTCCTTGCGCAGGAAGATCGCCTGCTCCGGGCAGACTTCCTCGCAGAGGCCGCAATAAATGCAGCGAATCATATCAATATCGAAAGACTTCGGGCGCTTCTCGACCTTGCCCCATTTGTCATCGGTGGCGATTTCCTCCGGATGGATCGTGATGGCGCGGGGCGGGCAGATGAATTCACACATCTGGCAGGCCACGCAGCGGTCGCGCCCGTAGTCATCACTCACCAAAGTCGGCGCGCCGCGATACCAGGACGGCATCTGGGCATCCCACTTCTGCTCGGGATACTGCATCGTCACCTTCGTCTGACCGGTGATCTGGCGGAAGATGTGCTTCAGGGTAACAAGCAATCCCCCGATGATTGTGGGCAGATAGATTTTTTCAGCCAGATTGAGGCGGGGTCGCGTGACAGTGATGGCCATGAAAGTGCGTGGGTTCTAGCAAGGTTCTCCGGGCGTGGCAACGCCGGACTCAACTTTTTTGGCGAAGCCTCGCCTGCTCGGCGATTCCTGGTTCGACGAGGGCCTGCTTGAGGCGGGCAGCCGCCGGGGCGGGAACGAATTTTTCCACATCCCCGCCGAAAAGAGCGACCTCCTTGACGATGCGCGAACTCAGATAGGTGTAGTCTTCTTTGGGCGTCAGGTAGACCGTCTCGAGACGCGGCTCGAGCTTGCGGTTCATGAGCGCCATCTGGAACTCGAACTCAAAATCCGACACCGCCCTCAATCCACGGATCACGGTGAAAACCCCCTGCTCGCGGGCAAAATCAACAAGCAGGCCGTGCAAGGGGAGGATTTGAATGGCGGGGTTGTCGCCAAGCGTGTCACGAAGCATTTGCATGCGCACCTCGACCCCGAAAAGAGGCCCCTTCGCCCGACTCGCAGCCACCGCCACGATAACGGACGAAAAAATCTGCGTGCTCCTGTTGATGACATCCAGATGTCCGAGGTGCACGGGGTCGAAACTGCCGGGGTAGATCGCGCGGTTTTCCTTCATGGGACGATTCCTCTTTCACCGGATGCCGGAGGGTTTGGAAAGAGGAATCGTCCCGGCCGCTACTCGACCGTCACGCTCTTGGCGAGGTTTCGAGGTTTGTCGACATCGCACCCCAATTCCACGCCGATGTGATAGGCGAGCAATTGGAGTGGCAGAACGGTGAGGATCGGTGTGAGGAATTCCTCGCAAGGCGGGACAAGCACCACATCGTCGCACAGGTCGGTGAGGACCTCGTCGCCCAGGGTTCCCACCGCAATGACCGGACCGTTGCGGGCTTTCACCTCCTCGATATTGCCGAGGTTTTTTTCGAAAAGCCCGTCCTGCGGCGCGATGAAGACGCTGGGTGTTTCCTCGTTCACCAACGCGATCACGCCGTGCTTCAGTTCCGCACTCGGGTGTGCACTGGCGGAGATATAGCTGATCTCTTTCAACTTGAGAGCCCCTTCCAGTGCGACAGGAAAATTCGCCTGCCGACCGAGAAAGAGGAAGCTCTTCGCGGCGACGTATTTTTTGGCGATGCGGCGGATGTCGACATCCACCAACTCCAGCGTCATGGCGACGAGGTCGGGGAGTTTTTCCAGCGCTTCGAGGATTTGGGCACCATCCGCCTGCCGCATGTCCCGCAGTCGCCCGAGCATCAGGCCGAGCATGGCAAGCACGAGCACCTGCGAGGTGAAGGATTTCGTGGCAGCGACTCCAACTTCCTGCCCGGCGCGCAGATCGATTCCGCCATCGCTTTCGCGGCTGATCGTGCTGAAGGCATTGTTGCAAATGCCGAATGACGGCGTGCCCCGCCTCCGGCATTCCCGCAACGCCGCGAGCGTGTCGGCCGTCTCACCGCTTTGGCTCAAGGCGAAAACCGCCGTGCCGGTATCCAGCGGGGAATTCCGGTAGCGGAACTCACTGGCGATTTCGCACTCCACCGGCACGCGGGAGAGCGATTCGATGATGTATTCCCCGGCCAGCGCTGCATTGAACGAGGTGCCGCATCCGGTGAGGATCAGGCTCTCCCACGAGCGCAATTCCTCAGGAGACCGCTCGATTCCCTTGAAGCGCGCCGTGGCCTCATCGGCGATCAACCTACCCCGCATCGCCTCGCGCAACACCTCGGGCTGCTCATGGATTTCCTTTTGCATGAAATGCTCGAACTCGCCCTTGCTTCCGGCCTCGGCCGTGATGTCCATCGATTGAACGACCACCGGCGCGGCGGCGCTTCCGTCGATCGTCGAAACTTCGTAGTTCGCCCCATCAAGCCACGCGACCTCGCCATCATTCAAATAAACGAAATCCTCGGCCCAGCCGGCGATGGCCGCCGGATCGCTGGCGAGGAATTGCCCGCCATCGCCTAGCCCAAGAGCCAGGGGACTCCCCCGCCTGGCGGCAACGAGAAAATCCCCCAAATCCTCGTGAACGAGTCCGATCGCATAGGTTCCCCTCACCTCCCGGAGAGCCTCCCGGACAGCTTCGATCATGGAATCGCGGGACTTGTCGACATGACCGTCGAACGCCTCGCCGATCAACCTCGAGATCACCTCGGTGTCGGTCTGTGACGCGAAGACATGGCCGCGCGACTCGAGTTCGGCGCGGAGGTTCTTGTGGTTTTCCACGACCCCGTTGTGAACCAGCGCCAGCTTGCCGGAGGCGTCGCAGTGAGGGTGGGCGTTTTCCAGCGTCACCCCGCCGTGTGTGGCCCATCGTGTGTGACTGATGCCGCTCGACCCCGAGAGCGGATGGTTTTTAATTTCCTCAACGAGCGACGCAACATGCCCGACGGCCTTGCGGATTTCGATTTTTCCACGACTCAACACGGCGGCGCCGGCCGAATCGTAACCCCGGTATTCCAGACGGCCGAGCCCCTCCAAAAGGAAAGGCACGGCGTCGGATCCCCCGACATACCCAACGATGCCGCACATGATCAGTTGAGTGTTCCATCGAGGGGGGTGAATTCGAAACCCAGGGCTTTCAGACCTTCCACCGTTTCGCGCAGCAGTTGCGGATCGATATACCAGTGGAAATAAAAACCAGCCCATCCGTCGCGCACAACCTTGAGCGCCTTCGCGCGTTGGAGCAGGTCGTTCGGCATGCTGGGCGGTTGGATGTCATACCAACCCCAAGGGTCGATATATCCGATCGTCTCCGGCATGCGCTTCAAGCCGTAGGTATCGCGGTAGATATATGGCGAGTTCAACTCGCTCGCTTGCGTGACGCCCTGCGAATCCTTGAAAAACAGGATATTTCTGTCGCAGGCGAACGGGTAGATGCTGGCAAACGCCTTGTAGCCCTCGGGAGTCGAGAGGTAGTGCGGCGTGAGCCAACCCACCGGCGTGAACCCCGCGTTGAGCAGGATGTTTTTCCCGCGGTTCACCCGCCGTTTCGCATTCGCGACAGTGTTATCCGGCAAGGGCCCGACCAGCGTGAGAAAGCCAAACTCGTCAGCCGTCACCCGATAGAACTCGTAGTCATCGCCGCTGACGCCCGAGTAGGGGTTTATCAACCCATCGATCTGGTGCGTCGTTCCGTGCTGAAGAACCTGTCCTCCGAACGTCAACCAGCGCTTGATCTCGGCGGTGACGGGGCTGTTTTTAGTAACCCTCGCCGTCTCGGCCACGCCGTCGTTGTAGACGCCCGACCAGTCGCGGTATTCCGGAATCAAGCTGATGGTGAATGGCACATCGAGCGAGTCGAGCGTGTCGCCAAGCGCCTTGATCGTCGGCAGGTCGCAAACCGCCGCGACATCCTCGATGCGGAAAAACGCCCGGTGTTTCTCTTCGTGGAAAATCCCGAGCATGTCGTGGAGCAGATCCTGAAAGACCAGCGAGCGGTTTTCGAAGCTGGTCGAGATCATTGGCATGTCGGCCACGATCCAGAAATTTCCGCTTTGAACAACATACGGCCAGGCCTTGCCCTGCTCATCGAGAGCGGTGGCGTGCACCTTTGCCTTGGCGGAATCGAGGATTTCGAGGCGTGTCAGGCCGAGGTCGAACTGCTCTTTTTGCAGTTCGGTCTCCTTGTAGAGCACGGTCGGATGCTTGGCTCCCGAGTAGGAAACGAGCCGGAATCCGTAGCGGGCCTCGAATGCCGGACTATAGGAGTAGTCGGTGAGGTTCCAGGCGTAGCGCCAGAGATTCACGCCGAGCCATACGAGTGGCTGGGTGTTTGACTCCAGATCCGTCTGGAAAACCCCGGGCAGCGGCGATTCGTTCCAAACGGATGCGAGGTAAAAGGTCGCATCGTGCCCCTGCAAGTCTCCCGCGAGATATTGCGAGAAAGGCTTTCGCACGACCCTCGCTTCGAAATGTCCGAGCAGGTTCTCGAGCTTCGCCGAGTAGATGTCTCCAAGCCAGCCGTATTGGCCCTCGTTGTCATAAAGAACGAGAACCGAAGGCCCGCTCGGAACGGTGTCGAGCCCCCCCGCAGGCGGTGTGACCAGCAGGATTGCAGCGAGGACCAATGAGGCCAGGCAACCACATTGTATCCAAATGGTCGGCGACCATCGTCTTCGAATTGGTGTTTGTGTATTCATGATTTTTCCCTCCGCCCGCAATTTGGAGCGGAGGGAAACCGGGTGCGATGGGGACATCGCCCGACATGATCACTCAGGTTAAAGCGGAAGCAGCGTCTGCACCGTATTGTCGATCACCCCGGAGGAGATCGCGTAGCGGGTGAGGCTGGCGGTATCGTGGATGTGGAGTTTGTCCATCAGGTTCTGGCGGTGCTTTTCCACCGTCTTGATGCTGATCTCCAAATCCCCGGCGATCTGCTTGTTCGCAAAACCCTCGGCGATGAGTTGGAGCACCTCGACCTCTCGACTGGTGAGCTTCACGGCAGGTCGCGAGCCATTGCGGTTCGGCGCCTCGGTGCCGATTTTACGCATCCGGTGAGAGATCGCCGGGCTGAAAAACTTGCGCCCCCCAACCACCTCATGAATCGCGTGCATGACGAGGTTGGATGGCGAGTCCTTCAACAAATAGGCGTCAAAATCCCCCTCCATCGTTTGGTTGATAAAATTGTCGTTCCCGAAGGCGCTCAGAAGCACGACGCGGACTCCGGGAGCGGTCTGCCGGATTTGCCGGGCCGCCTCGAGCCCGTTCATCCGTGGCATTCCGATATCCATCAACATCACATCGGGGCGTTCGGCAACGGCGATTTCCACGGCCTTGCGGCCGTTGTCCGCCTCGCCCACCACACGGATCGATTCCTCGGCATCGAGCATGTTTCGTAGTGCCTCGCGGATGAAAGTGTGGTCGTCCGCGATGCCGATGGAGAGGGGCTTCGAGGCGATTTTTTTTGAAGGCGCAGGAGTTGTGGACTGATTGGCGAGCGGTTTTGCCGTCTGGGACGAAATGGTTTTTCCTGTTGGCCGTTTGGAGAGTTTGACTTTGGTCATTGGTGGTTATTGGTGGTTATGGGTTGGATTGAAAATCATTTGTGTTACGCTTTGCATTGTAAGTTAAAAACTTACAAATAAGGGGGGGTAACCGGGCTTTTTACGGGGATATTTCCTTCGTTTCGGCGGCTTTTTTGATGCGGCACGCCAGGGCGTTTCGTTCCATTTCCGCAAGGGTGCGTCCCTCGCTGCGGACCTTGCTGTTGACGGTTTTCCCGGCATTGGTCCGGGCGCGGTCCTCGCGGGAAATGTGAATGCGGGGCTTGGATTCGAGTCCAAGGCTTTTCTTGTTTGGTTTCATGTGTTGGATGGTTGAGCGCCGCTAGACTCCGAAAACCACCCACCCGCCGCCACGGGGTGATCACCCCAAGGACACCGGACTGCGAATCGTTTTTACTTCAATAGAATATGAACCATCCCATGCTTGCCAAATTCGCCATCAGCTACACCGTCTTCCCGGAACACAACAAACGCGTCGATACCCACTACACCGACGATCCAGTCGAGGCGGAGTTGTTCCTCTCGCAACTCCTCAAAACCGGCGCTCGGATTTTCGACATCAAACACGATGGCGTGAATATCGAACCCCACGCCTATGACCGGATGATCCGGATCGCCGCCGAACGGCTCTCAGGGCGACTGATCGGAGAGTCGCTGAAAATCGATTATGTCGAAGTGCGGCACCGCTTCGGCCTCGCGGTTTGAAAAACTCAACGCCCGTCGATCAGGTCGCGGTTCCTGCGTAGATAGGCAAGACCCGACCAGGTCGACAGGGCGACCATGATCGGCACAAAGCCATGGGTTCCCGCCCACCACGCCCTGTCAAACCACGCGGGGGTTCCGAACTCCCTCCACGATAGCAGCAGGAGAAAATAAAGAATCGTTCCCATTTGCCACGAGGTCTTGTGTTTCCCCAGCGTGTCGGCGGCCATGACGATGCCTTTCGAGGCCGCGAGCGAGCGGAGGCCGGTGATGAGAAACTCCCGCGAGATGATGAGAATAACGGCCCACGGCGGAATCGCGCCGTAGGAGGCCAGGCAGATGAACGCGGCAGCCGTCAGGATTTTGTCAGCCAAGGGATCCATCAACTTTCCGAAATCGGTGATCAACTGGCGGCGACGGGCAATCTCGCCATCAAGCCAATCGGTGAATGTCGCGGTTATGAAAATCGCAAAAGCGGCGGTGAACTGAAACGGGAAGTCGACCGAGAAGCAAACGACGAAGAATAATACCAGGCCGAGCCGCGCGAGTGTGAGGCGGTTGGGAAGATTCACGGGATCTTAGAAATTCCCCGCGGATGTGGACTGCAACGAGGCGTGGGCTCGCGCGACGGCGATGTATTTTTCCGCGCTTTGGCGAAGCGAAACCAATTCCTCGGCGGTGAGTTCGCGAACAACCTTCGCAGGCGAACCGATCACCAGCGAGCGGGGCGGGATTTTCGTGCGCTGAGTCACGAGGGCGCGGGCGCCGATCAGGCATTCCTCACCGATCTCCGCCCCGTCAAGAACCACAGCTCCCATGCCGACGAGGCACAGATTGCCGATCGTGCAGGCGTGGATGATTGCGGAATGACCGATCGTGCAATTCGAACCGATCACCGCAGGAAGGTCGTCAGCCAGGTGAACAACCGCCCCGTCCTGCACATTCGTCCCGTCCCCGATATGGATCGATTCGATATCGCCCCGCAAGACAGCCCCGTAGAAAACACTCGAGTTCCGGCCCAATCGCACATCGCCGACAAGGGTCGCATTCGCGGCGACAAAGGCGGCGAGCGAAGTTTGAGGTTGGCGTCCGAGGAATTTGTCGAGGCGTTCGTTGATCGACACGAGCGGGGAAGGGATTCGTGGTGGAAGGCGTGTTACTTTTTGCGCTTCGCCTCGGCGATCAACTGGGCCTCGGCCTCGATCCAATCGGAGGAGGGATCGCCAGGCCAACCCATGTTCTGTCGGCGCTCGCCGATATAATAGGCGCGGGTGGCAATCTGATCCCGGGTGATCACCGGAGCAGGCACGGGCGCGGCGGGTTTGGCAGCCTTGGGGGAAGCAACCTTGGCCTTGGCAGGAGATTTCGTTGAGGATTTGGGGGCTTTCTTGGCCGCCGGGGCGGCTGATTTTTTGGTTTTGACCTCCTTGGTCTTCGACTCTGCTTGGCTTTTCTTGGCTGGCATAGTGCTGCGATTAGTGAAACTCCCCGCCGGGTTTTGCAAAATAAATCTTCAAAAATTTCCACCCGGATTTAGTTTTTGGTCGTGACTGCTTTCCTGATCCGCTGGCTGGTAACGACCATCGCCGTGTTCGCCGCCGAGAAGCTCATTCCCGGCATCCATTGCAACAGCGCCGGCGCCCTCCTCGGGGCCTCGCTTCTTCTCGGCATCATCAACGCCTTCGTGCGACCGATCCTCCTCCTGCTAAGCATTCCCTTCATCATCGTGACGATGGGCTTTTTCATTTTGGTGGTGAACGCCCTAATGCTCATGCTTGTCGCCCAAATCATCCCGTCCTTCTCGGTCGATGGCTTTTGGAGCGCGTTTTTCGGCTCGATCGTAATCAGCTTTGTGAGCTGGATTCTGAGTTCCTTCTTCCGCTCGAGCGATGGACGGATCCACTCGATCACCCACCATCCCTCGATGAAAAAAGCGGACGCCCGCGTGATCGAATGAGGCTCTTCGGGCCTGGCACCGGGCATGTCAAAATTTGCGGAATCACCAACGAGGCGGATGCCCTTGATTGTATCAAAGCCGGATCGGACGCCCTTGGTTTCAATTTCTTCACCGGCTCCTCCCGTCACATCCCGCTGGAATCGCTGGAGTGGATCCGAAAGCTCAACGGCTTGGTGGACCGTGTGGCGGTCGTCGTGAATGCCGAACCCGAACTGCTCGACACACTCTGGCGCTCGGGTTGCTTCGAGATGATCCAATTCCACGGCGACGAGTCCCCCACCCTGTGCGCGATGTCGGGAGTAACAAATTGGATGAAGGCGATCCGCGTCCAGAACCGCGAATCGCTTGCCGAGGCGAACCGTTTTTCGACCCCTCATATTCTCCTCGATTCGTGGTCTCCAGCAGCCTACGGCGGCACGGGAAAAACTGCCGATTGGAACCTGATCGGCGAGTTTGTCGCGGAACATCCCGAACACCGTTTCGTGCTGGCCGGCGGGTTGAATCCGGGAAATGTCGCCGAGTCGATCCGCGCAGTCCGACCCGCTGCTGTCGATGTCGCCGGCGGCGTGGAGGAATCGCCCGGCAGGAAAGATCCCTCCAAGGTTCGCGACTTCATCCAGGCGGTCCGCGCCGCGGTTTGAATCAAATCCCGCTGGCCCTCGGCGCACTCGCACATTAGATAGTCCGCTCCCCGAAAACCATGGCCCGATCCAAACTCATCATCGCCTGTCCGGAGACCAATGCCGACCTGCTTTATCTCTGCGGGTTCCGCGCTCCCGACGCCTTCGCCTATCTCGAAACAGCGGGCAAAAAGCACATCCTGCTGAACGACCTCGAAATCGACCGCGGCCGCACCGAGGCGAAGGTCGACTCCGTCGAGTCCTACTCCGAATTTTCAAAGCTTGCCGAAAAAGCGCCCGGAAAATCCCCGTCCTACGCGAAGGTCGTTGCGACCTGGCTCCTCTCGAAAGATATCCACGAGATCAAGGTCCCCGCGGATTTCCCCTTCGGTCATGCCCGCGATCTGAAAAAAGCCGGCATCGATGTGAAGCCCGTTCGCGGCCCGTTTGTGCCGGAGCGTGAAGTCAAATCCCGTGCCGAGGTTCACTCCCTCGAAAATGCCATCCGAATCTCGGAAATCGGAATGACCCGGGGCATCGAGGTCCTTCGCGCCTCGAAGATCCTCAAGGACGGCGCGCTCTCTTTCAACGGCACCCACCTGACCGCCGAACTCCTCCGCATCGAGATGGAAACCGCCGTGGTCCGCGCCGGCGGCGAGGCCCGGGGCGACACGATTGTCGCCGGCGGACAGCAGGCATGCGATCCGCACAATCGCGGATCGGGCCAGCTTTTCGCCGACCAACTCATCATCCTCGACATCTTCCCGCGCGACATCCGCTCCTGCTTCCACGGCGACATCACCCGCACCGTCCTTCGCGGCCGCGCCAGCGATGAACAACGCCGCCTTTGGAACACCTGCCTGGAAGGCCAAAAACTTGCGCTCGGCGCGATCAAGCCCGGCACCGAGGGCCGCATCATCCACAACATGGTGAAAAAATTCTTCGCCGACCAAGGTTACGAGACGGAGATAAAAAACGGGCGCTGGCAGGGATTTTTCCACGGCACGGGCCACGGGTTGGGCCTCGAGGTCCACGAATCGCCGAGATTTTCCGACGCGGTTTTCCAGCCCGGCCAAATCCTCACTGTCGAGCCTGGCATCTACATTCCCGGCCTCGGCGGCGTGCGTCATGAGGATGTCATTCTCGTCACCAAAACAGGCTGCAAGATTCTGACGCAACTTCCCAAACCTTTCGAGATATGAGCACCGCAGAGCGCGAAATCGCGCGGCGCCGGACCTTCGCCATCATCTCGCATCCAGACGCCGGAAAGACCACCCTCACCGAGAAATTCCTGCTCTACGGCGGCGCCGTGCAGCTCGCCGGCAGCGTGACCTCGCGCAAGAACCAGCGCGCCACAACGAGCGACTGGATGGAGCTGGAGAAACAGCGCGGCATTTCCGTCAGCTCGACCGTTCTGCAGTTCGACTACAATGGTTGCGTGGTTAACCTGCTCGACACTCCGGGCCACAAGGATTTCTCGGAGGACACCTACCGCGTTCTCACCGCCGTGGACGCCGCTGTGATGGTGGTGGATGCCGGCAAGGGCATCGAGTCGCAGACCCGGAAACTCTTCGAAGTTTGCCGCAAGCGTGGCGTGCCGATCTTCACATTCATGAACAAGCTCGACCGCCCGGCCCGGCCCGCGCTTGAGCTTTTGGATGAACTCGAGTCCGTTCTCGGCATCCACGCGATCCCCATGAATTGGCCTCTGGGCGACGGGCCCGATTTTCGCGGCGTCTTCGACCGCGAGCAGAAGGCGGTCCACCTTTTCGAGCGAACCCCCGGCGGCACCTACCGCGCCCCGGTTTCTGTCGCAGGCATCGATGACGCCACCGTGAGCCAGGCGCTCGCGCCAGATGTCCACAAAAGGGTCCGCGACGAACTCGAACTCCTCGAAGGCGCAGGCGCGGAATTCGATTTCGACGCCGTCCGCGCCGGAAAGGCCACGCCCGTTTTCTTCGGCAGCGCCGCGAACAATTTCGGCGTCCAACTCCTGCTCGACAACTTCCTCCGCCTCGCCCCCCCACCCGCTCCCCGACTGAGCGGCGGTAACGAAATCCAACCATCGTCGGATAAATTCTCGGGCTTCGTTTTCAAGATCCAGGCGAACATGAACCCCAAGCACCGCGACCGAGTTTCCTTTATTCGCATCGTCTCGGGCTGCTTCAAACGCGACATGAACGCCACCCATGTCCGCCTTGCCAAACCGGTGAGACTGGGAAATTCCCAGCGACTCTTCGCGCAGGAACGCGAGACGGTCGACGAGGCCTGGGCGGGCGATGTCGTGGGCATCGTGGGGAATTACGATTTTCTCATCGGCGACACTGTGAGCGAGGATCCGGCGATCCGCTACGACGAGACGCCGCGCTTCGCACCCGAGTGTTTCGCCTACCTTCGGAATTCGAGCACTGCGAAATTCAAACGCTTTCGAGAAGGTCTCGACCAACTCCTCAAGGAAGGCGTCGCCCAGCAGTTCGAACTTCCAGATTCCGTCCAACGCGTTCCACTCCTCGGCGCAGTCGGCCCACTGCAATTCGAGGTCATGCAATACCGGCTCGAGACCGAATACAGCGCCGATTGCCGGGTCGAATCCGCCCCGTGGCAGTTCGCCCGCTGGCCGATGATCGACGGCAAGCCGCTGTTCGAACGGCCCGAACTGCTCCTGCCAAGCGGTTGCGCGATGGCGAAGGACGCCTCCGGCTTTTGGGTCGTCCTGCTACCGAGTTCCTGGACGATTGGCTACCTGGAAGAAAAAAATTCCAACCATTCCTTCGGCTCCGAGCCGCCCTCGCCGCCGCGGGCCGTTTGATCTTGGAAGGAAAATCGAGCTTTGGGGTTGCCTAAAGAATGCTCTCTGATAAAAACCACGGCTCCGCATTTGGAACCGTTCCGCGTTGGCGCCCCCTATGCCAGCTCTGGAAGCCCCCCTACGGGCCGATAACCGGGATACCGACATTACGACATGCCTTTGACCACACTTTTTGCAGCAGTTCTGACCTTGGATGCGCCGACGATTTTTCCGAAAGGCGACGGGGGCGGTGTCTTTATCGAATGGCTCTCGAACTCGATTTTCGTGAGCGCGATCGTCTCCCTTCTCATCATTT
>Ga0129333_10004381_pt1 | contig 13197 bp, 18 predicted proteins | sample CPB6_08_DNA_FD_94474 | JGI IMG/M metagenome (GOLD analysis project Ga0129333, IMG submission 94474) | Freshwater to marine salinity gradient microbial communities from Chesapeake Bay, USA - CPBay_Sum_0.6_0.8_DNA | ecosystem: Environmental > Aquatic > Marine > Coastal | place: USA: Chesapeake... | reverse complement strand
TGTAAACTATGTTGTTGCTAAGGGCTGGAAACTATCCGGCAAGTATTACGATGCAGAAGTTGGTCCAAATAAAATTGACCACAAGCACGTAACACTAGACTTGAACTACATGTTCTAATAGAACATCCAAATAAAGTCAAGGACAGGGGAGATAGAAATATCTCCTCTTTTCTTTTGTGTCATAAGTAATCGTGCTATTATAATTTACGGAGAGGTAGCCAAGCGGTTTACGGCACCTGACTTGAAATCAGACGTGGGGGTAACCTCACCGTGAGTTCGAATCTCACCCTCTCCGCCAATTAATATGTCATTCCAATTTAAAGATTTACAACCCTGGGTAGAAATGCTTATTGATGCTATGCAAAATCGCGGTAGTAGCAGCAGTGGTATACCTGATCTTAAAGTATACCCATATGCAGATAAGTACCGCGAAGTATTACAGCAGATACGTGATAAGAAAATTAGCAGATATCACCTAGATCGATTTTTAGATAGTAACTATGATGAGATTATGTCGGTAACAACTCAAAGACATAGGTTAAAAACATTATTAGATGCTATAAAAATTTATTTTTATAAAGAGTTTATGAAATGAAAACTATACTTATAATAGGAGACAGCTGGGGCGTGCCGCATTATTCACCGGATCAGCACGTTTCGCATACAGATCACACCGAACATCAGTTAAGACAGAAAGGTTACAATGTATTAAACTATTCTCTTAATGGTAGTTCTTTAATTGAAACTATAGAGTATGCCAGATATAGTGTCATGGGTAAAACTATTCCAGAGTACTTAAAAGGTAATATCGAACATAAAAGAAATTTATACAATGAGGGCGAACCTAAATTAATGCCGATTCCAAATTATAATGGCGAACATATTGATTGGATATTGTGGTTTCATAGTGAAGCAGTACGTGATCATTTATCCCCACAAATGATGAACTATGTAAAGGTCGAGGAACTTCATGCATTCAGTAGTAATTTAGCATATAGGGCATTTAGTAAACTAGTAGAATGTTGCCACGGAGTTAAAACTGCCATTATAGGAGGACAAGCACCTGTCAGTAAATTATTATATAATTATCACACTCCTACTTTTATTATAGAAGATTGGCGAAGTGAAATTGTTGGTTATCAACTCCCATATGTTTATACTATATCAAGATTGGATATGGTAGAAAACAGTTTTGACAGTAAAGAAGATAAAATAAGAATTATGGATAACCACAGAAAAGTATATGATGCGATGATGAATAAAGAGTTATTTTTTGATTATTGTCATCCTGGAAAACCGCATGTGCTTCTGGCAGAAAAATTGCACAATATTTTTCAGACTTTGTAATTTATAAGTCTTTGTAAGTAAAACGCCGTATTTTGACCTAGCGATTTTGTAACATTCAATTCGGGGCTAGTTCTAAACCATATAACAATAGCATACCGTATCCCTTCAACTTTTGATACATGATGTACATATTCATATGTAGTAGGATATATTAAAACATCACCTTTTTTTGGTGTATAAGATAAGTCAAACAAATCAAAATGTAACACTCCGCCCTTATAATCTTCATTTAGATATATGACAGCAGTAATATCTCTATTTACCGCGCGGGACGCTACATTATTAGCAATTAACTGCCCGTCAATATGTGATTTATATTCCGCCCCGTCTGCGTATTTTAAAAAATGAATCTCATAATCTAAGCAGGATACCTTATACAAATTTTCTACTTCAGTTTGTACTTTTTTGATTGCTGCATTAACTTGATCTGAAAAACTACTATAATCAACGAATTCAGCAGTACACCATTTATTGTATTCAGTGGTGTATGTTCCGTTTACAACTTTGCCTACTGTAGCAGGTTGTACTATTGTTTTTGTAGCCGATATATGTATTGGATCTATAGTTTTATCATCGAAAAACGATTTCAAATGTCTAATTTGTCTTATATCTAAATGCATAGAATTATTTACTTTTTAACATGTTGACCAATAAATACTTTGCTATTAATTATAGGAGTTTATAATGGCACAGCAAGGTAATGTAAAGCGTCAGACAGTTATTAAACGTACTAGTCAGGGTGGTACTAACCCAAAAACTAGCGCAATGAACAAATCACAAAAGCGCACCTTTAAAAAGTATCGCGGGCAGGGCAAATAAGGTAAACATATTTGAAGTATATTTTATTGGATACAATAAATGGAGGAATAGTTCAAACTCCCCCGAAGTCTCTTTTTATAGAACCTTTCGGTTGCCTGGCAAATTATTTAATAGATCATGGATTTATCCAAGCATTAGTTGTACCGGATGATGAATACTATTTGGTATTATGTGTCGTAAATAGTGTCAGTTGGTTGAACAGTAATCTGCAATTTAATCAAAAGATTTTTGATGATTTACAAAATAATAAGGCAGGATTAATATTAAATCCGGGCTGTGATAGTATAATAATTACTCCTAGACCACACTCAAAAAGTATAAGATCCAACAACAATAACTTACTTGAATTGATTAAAAAAAGTGCTGAATATTTTCATATCGACGCTAAAAATATTTTATATGTGGATTGTAATTATAAGGTCAATAGAATTTTAAAAAAATATAATCTAAATGGTCAGTGGTTTAATTTTTGGGAGGCTTTGTATCCTCCTTTAGACATTGATACTATTGTTAGTTCAATAAAGAATAAAAAATCAAGAGAAAAAAAGTTTTTATATTTTGGAGGAAGACCTAGAGAATTTAGATTAAGATTTATTAATGAATTGCTGAAAATACCTAATTTTTTAAATGATGCATATGTATCTACAGGATCAGGGCACGTACTCGACCACATCACTAAAGAAAAAAAATATATTAAAGAGATACACCTAGATAAACAAACTATATATGGTTATGATCCTCAATTTGGCAGATCAAAAGGAGTACACATAGCATTATCCGAATTACATTTAGATTCTTATATTAATATAGTGCCTATGAGCTACTTTGAGATGAGCCACGATGGTATGGATCTTGATGAAAAGCCTATAAAACCAATAGTAGGTTTGCAACCTTTCATATTGCTAGGGGAACCGGGATTATTACAATATTTACGTGATATAGGATATAAAACCTTTCACCCATTTATAGATGAAACTTATGATACTACACTAGATGATGATGAAAGATTTGATAAAATTGTAGCTGAAGTAAACCGCTTATCATCTCTCACTTACGATGAATTGGACGCCTTTATGATTGACATTTTGCCTATATTAGAGCATAATGCTAAATTACAAAGAGAACGATTTATTAATAAGGATTCTACGCTAATAGATCGAATATATTCATTTTTTCGCCCAATTGAAAAAATAGATATATAATTATAACGCGGGTATGATGTAATGGTTGCCTGTGACCTTGCCAAGGTTATCGTGCGAGTTCGATTCTCGCTACCCGCTCCATTCTAATAAATACTACATGATTTTAATATCTTATCGTGGTATTTTTGACGGCAACGACTTTCAAAACGCCAATACTCCATCTCAAATAGGAAAAGCTGCAAGTGTCGGCTTTAATGTAATGATGGATGTATGGAAAGTTTCTGATAAATTTTATTTAGGAAACGACCAACCTATTACAGAAGTCACCGCAAAATATTTACAAAATAATAGATTTTGGTTAAATGCTAGAAATATAGAAATGCAAACTTTTCTCGCATCACAACCTACAAAATCTTATCCTAACTGGTTTTATTTTACGGAACCAACACCGCCGCCACCTTATGTAACTGCTAGCAATGGAAAACTAATAACACCGGGTACTGTACCTATAAACAATAATAGTGTGATCTTTTTGCCTGAAATAACAGATACGGCGTTATTCAGCACAGTAAAATTAAAATGCTATGGTATTATAAGTTGTTACTTAACTTTTATAAGAAGAATGCGTAATGAAGGTGTTTGGTATTAAATTTTACAAAAAGCATTTGTGCCTGTTTCTGATTGTTCCCATTGACTTACTAATTTAAATCCTGCACTATTATAAGTGTTCCAGCTCTCATATCTAGGGTAACTCCAGACATGTGTAGCACCTTCATTAAATCCCCTATGTATTGTTGCTTTTAATAAATCGGTACCAATACCTTGTTTTCTATATTGTGGGAAAACAAAAAGTCCTCTACTCCTATAGGTATTATCGCAACACATATGCCCACTATTACATCCAGCTAAGTCACCATCTACCCTATAAAGAAAAAAATCCACATTATAGTTAAAATTTTTTAAATCAAACTTATGATTTAATAACATGGCGCTATGTGATTCGATAGGGCTTTTTCTATCTGGCCAAAGATAATTTTTCCAAATAGGATAAATTGTGTTAAAATCTACATATTCAATCATAAAAGTCTGATACATTATACAAAAATTTATCTGGACTGCCAGGTAAATAAAGATCATCCTTATGTACGGCTCTTATTGTAAATGCCCTTCTTGGTTCTTCACACATATTGGCAGTTACACCATGGAACGCTTTATTTCCATTTATTGAGATTGCAGTATTTTCTTTTGGTTTATATACGAACCCATTTGGAGTCCAAAATTCTCCACCTAAGTTTTCAACATGATCATAAAGATAAAATGTTATACTTTGCATTCTAGCATCGCCGCTATCCGATCCTGGTTTACTTGAGTCAGTAATATAGGGGCTGCTGTCCATATGAGTAGTTAAAAATCTGTCAGTAGACAAATAGTTTAGATGCAATCTATAAAATATCCAATTATCTACTTCTAAATTATAGGGAGGTAACGTTTCTAGTATTTTTATTACTTTATAAAATACAGGATTAATTGTGTTTAAAAGTAAATTATCGCTCCACAATTTTATAGTGTCTACAGATTGATAATACCATTCTTTTTCAAAACTTAAATCATATATAACATTTTGTTCTCTACCATTTTGTTGATGGCTTATAAGTCGTATGGTTTTATTTTCAAATGTAAATTTGGTATTGTGAGTCAAAAAAGTTTTTTTGTCTGAGTTATCTAAAATAGATTGTACGCTGTTTTTTAAGTTTTTAAAAAAGGCAGGATCGAATACATCTTCATAGATGTATCCTTCTAAAGGGGATTTATTTAGATATCCGTAAGTGTTATTTTCTATAAAATATTTGTATTTGGGCACAAACTATTTAATAACAGTTCCCCATGCTGCATAGAATGTAATACTATTAGTATCAGACAATGCCAATGTGATATCGCTTTGTAGCGTATCCTTGTATAATGGGTTAGTTTGGAAATAGAATATAACTGGACTTTTAATAATAGTTCTACTTGTTTTTGCAACAGCAATAAAATCTATCATTTTAAGTTTTGTTTCTTCTGGTAATACAACAGTTGGTTCAGCGATTGTCAATAAGCCGGTTACGCTATTTAATGACATAAATGGTTCGTATGCTGCCTTTGTTTCAGGATTTAACCATTCAATTGAATAAGATACTGTATCATCAGCAAACATTTTTGTTAGTTGGTCTACGTTTAATGTGCTGTTAAGGTCGGCGACTATAGGCTGATTATCTTCATGTATTCCCAAATACATAGTCATTTCGTTTGCCTTATAGTTTGTATTTGGATCTGAAGTGATTAGATATACAAGTTTGTTTTGGTTTTCGCTGAATCTATCATCTTCAAAGAGTAGTGCATTTTCCGTAGCTGTATCTAAGACTTTCAATTTAAGTTGGTCATATGGTACTACAGACTTATGTAAACTTGCGATTACTGTAGCAACACCTGCAACTAATGGTGCACTAAATGATGTACCCGAACCTAAACCATAAGCACTACCACTTGGAACCATGATTCCCTCACCGGGCGCAAATATGTCTAAACTTAAACCATGACCAGTAGTTAAGCCACTGTCGCCTGGGCTGATATTGTTAAAGCCTGACGGGATATCATACTTGTCAATAGAACCTACTGTAATAACTGTGTCTAAGCCGGCTGGACTGATATCTTCTACGCTAATACCCTGGTTACCGGCTGCGCAAACAACAGTTACACCCATGTCAATCAATGATTGAATTTTTGAATCTAACCAAGCAGAACGAGCGATGCCCCATGACATGTTGACTACTCTTGTAACAAGAGGATTAGCACTAGCATGTGCAACAATAGCATCAATTGCCTGACCAATTTCAACAAGCGTAGCACTATGATCTTTGCCACCTACTTTCACTACCATTAATTTAGCATGACTACATACACCAAAGTTTTTACCAACTGCCATGCTTGCTACCGCAGTTCCGTGACCTATGTCATCTTCAAAACTGCCGTTATATACTGGTAATGAGTAAAAATTAACAATTTCTAAACCATCATATGCAAATTCAGGATGGTTAGCATTTATACCAGTGTCCATAATAAACAATTCTGGTTTGCTTTGATATACCATTTCATGTGTATTGAAACTATCTAGTAGGGGACGATAACGACTTGCCACACGCACTCTTGGCCATTGTCCTTCTTTTGACAGCGGATCTAAAGCAGTACTTGAAACATTAAATTCATCTGGGTTTGACAATGCTAAAAAAGTCATGCCCTCAGCACTATGTTCAATACTGTCAACAAAATCTCCTAATAATGTGCCTTCTGTAGTTTTAACATGATAGAAACCTTTGCCTAAATCAGCTAATACAGTGGCTATTTTTTCAAATTTAGCAGGATCACCCTTAACAATAAATTCATGTTCTCCATTTGATTCAAGATCATCATAATCGGTACAACTGTCATCAACTTTGGCGAACTGTAAAAAATGCCAATTCATATCAAGTTGGTTTTCACCGACTTTTTCTGTGATTTGAAAACGATCCGCAAAAGCATCTCTTGAGGCTGTATCTTTGAATGTAACTCTTAGCATGTTAATAGGCTCCTACTATACTATGTTATTTATCATAATTGGACGAAAGGAAGTTAAATAACGCTATGAGAATACACATAATAAGCGATCTTTTTCTAGGTTTTACAGAATTTAGTACGAACGAAGAAATTTTACCCGATTGTGATCTTGTAATAATAAATGGAAATATCGGTAAATTAAAACGAGCGATGTTATATGTAGAGACGTTGTGCAACAAGTATCCTGACATACCTTTTGTTGTAAATTTGGGCTTAACCGAACAATCACAACCCGAAAAATACCCGGGTGAGGTAGAAGAATCATTACGTATACGCAGGGACTCTAATAACAGTTGGCCTAAAAATTTAATTTATACTAAAGAACCAACTACAATTCGTCTTAAAAACGGAGATGTTGCAAATTTATTATGTGCATACGGGTATCCAAAAATACTTAAATGTAACATAGATTGGAAAGAAACAGATTGGTACAAATACCATAGTACTAGAATTGTAGAAGGGTCTCAGACAGAATTTAAGCCCGATGAGACATCTAATGTAAGGCACGGGGTCCTTCCCATACCGATGTCTATTGAAGATATAAACAAACAGCACGACTTAGAATGGAAAAAAATCAAAACATGGGAAATTACTCCCGGGGAAGGCAAACGTATTTTAGTAACTCATGTTAATCCCTATAAGGATAGCAGATATACAGGATTATCAGTTAGTCCTTATTTAATACATCTTATGTACGGAACATGGATTTGCGCCGATACACATATCTACGGCTTAAATTTTTTAGGGGGAAAGTTATACAGTAATCCAGGAAGGGGTAGCATTGCTAGAAGTAAAGTTGTTGTCATATAAAACTTTTAAGGTTTCACGTACTTCATCGGGCATATGAAAAACTGTATAGCGTTGATTGATATTTGTATTTTTAATTAATGTTTTTTCAAGTGGTTGCCTATATAATTTTTCAAATGCCCAGCCGTCTCCTGTTTCTTTTTCTAGTTTTTTCTTTATTAATTCAAAACCTGTAAATTTTGAAATTTGAGGTTTTATCGTAAAACCTGATCTGATCATACCTCTAACTTTTAAATCATATCTAACTTGTTCAATTTGTTGCCTTAATGTATAGTCAGATAATTTACTAGCATCTCTATTATTAAAATTAGATTTTTCTGTTAACAAACTTAAGGCCCAAGAAAGATTAGGATAAAAACTTAAAAAGTTTGCTTGACAAGGAAATCCAGTTGTGTTTACATAATTTATATATTTTAAATTGTTGCGTGAGTAATTACTACCCCAAACGTTGTTTTCAGTTTGTAAGGGATTCGTACCTCCGCAAACTATTCCTGTATAACCTAAAGTTTGTAATATATCAAAAAATTTAAAATGGCATGTAAAATGTGGGCTAGGACAATTATATTTTACAGCATAATCATAATTTTCTCTTGCTAAAAAATTTAAAACATTAAATTCTATTTCTATTAAACGGATGTTATTTGTTTTGCAAAAATTTTGTGCATATTGTAAATCATGTGCATTTAATCCATCTTTAAATTTCATAAAGACTACATCAAAATTTAAGCCAGCATTAAGAAAAGAAAGTACAGCACATTGGCTGTCTACCCCGCCGCTTAAACATAAGGCAGGTTTATTTCCTAATTGTGATGCTGTAAGTAATGCTGCTTCTTTTGCATATGTCTGAACAGATTGAACATCAAATTTAAGACTGTTAAAAAAAGATGAAGTTAAGTTTACAGAACATTCATCTTTGGCTGAATTATATACATCATCTTGTAATAATTGTGTACAATCTAGCCAGTTATTATGAAAAAAATTAAATTGCGACAACTTTGCGCACCATCTTAGATAAAATATCTGCATTCCACATCACGTTTAAAACTAGCATAGTACATTCATCGACAAAACTAAAAATGCTATGAATTTTCGTAGTGTTAATAAAATATACCTGACCTAGTTTTAAATTTAAAATTTCTTCATTTTGTATCCATTTCATATCGTTAATACCAAAATTATTGATTGGTACTAATATTCTAAAAGTAGGAACACTAACGATTGCCCCATTGTCACGATGGGGTGGGAAGAAGCCCCCTTTATCTAAGCGTAAAAAATGTGTTCTACCAAGATTATTTTCAAAAAAATCTAGTAATGTATTAAGTTCTGGCAAAAATTCACAAATATTTGTGCGTTTAGTAAAGTCGGCTTCCCAGTAGTTAGTATTATGTAAATTATTATATTCACGCAAACTTGAAAGATCGGGCTCGCCGCTGAATCCACCGTCTAAACTTGTGACGCTCAATCCGAATCTGTTGTATCCTGGTTTATGTGGTTGATATATTTTCCAACCGGGGTGCTTCATAATAATACTATGAATTTTTCCTGCGTTAAATACAGGAAAATCTAGCTCAACTACGTCACCGTAATTTACAATAAAATCTGTAAGTGTGTGCATGACAATATTTATTTGGATAAATAAGTAATGAAAGTTACCTTTATATTTAAAGGATCAGTAAAACCTCCTATTTCCTATGAAAATATCGCACGTAGGATAATTATATTAGTTAAAAAGTTATATGTATTACCGGACACAATAGAGATACAGTTTGAATCTATGGGTCCAAATATATATGGAATGACAATGTTAGATCCTAGATTTCCTAACAGGGTAAGAATAAATCAAGACCTTTCTCTTCAAGAATTTATCTTGCCCTTAGTGCATGAACTATTACATTTGCACCAAATATTCACAAACAAATTACAGACTAGATCAGGCGGTAGAATACTTTGGGAAAACAATCTATATAAAGTTGATACCTTAAAACTTTCATATGAGGAATATGTTAATTTGCCTTGGGAAATAGATGTCGCAATCAAGCAAAAAGGTATTTTAGATACAATAAATCAGCATAGCAAAAAATGGGTTAAATAACAAACTTGTATGATTTTTTATGACACTGTTACCACGGATTTTTATTATACTACTAATAGATTGGGTAGCACACTATTATATGAAATAAGTAAAGAAGATAGTAGTTTACAGCATATAATTCATCCACCGCAACTTATTAAGCATGTAAACGACAAACGCACAAATAATCGCATCATTTTTCCTTTTAGGGACCCTATAGCAAGATTTAAAAGCGGTTTAAACGTTAACATGTTTAATCGTACCACTTTAGACTTTAAATTTGAGGGTATTCATCCTACATCACTTTGGCACTACAAATATATGCTATTATCTTTAGATAATATTTTAGCTGACAACACAAGTGTTTTAAGTTACATTTACAGAAGACCGTTTCATTTATTTGATAAACACACAGATCATTGGTTGATGATTCCATTAATTTACATGGTTTATAATTATAATGTAAAACTTTTACCTTTATATGATTTAAGTAAAGTATTAAAGGATAGATTTCCTTCCAGTGCTGAATTGATATTAAAACGTGAACGAGCCGATTCTTTCAATACTCCTTTACCTAAATATGAAAAAATTTGGCAAGTTTACAAAGAAGTGTTTATAGATCATGAACCATTAGGGTATGAAAATATACCTAATGAATCAAAAATTACTTGGCAAAAATGGATGGCAAGTGAAAAAGAAATTTTTGATATGATTATGAAATACCTTAATACTAATAATTTAAATCATGGCGCACATAAAATGGTGAATAAAATTTTGAACACGGGTCAATATTTACACGATTATCGCAGCCCGATTAGTTTACAATGTTATTATACTATACAACAGTTAGAATTTTACGGTACAAACCCTAAATGTGCAAATTGGGCAAATAAATTTATGACAATAAAGGAAAGTATACATAACTCTGTTTATAACAATTTACCATTTAAAGAGTGACCAAAATACTTTACTCTGCCCTAAAACTGCAATATACTAGCAAAACATTGGTAATTTGGAGTTTTTCTAATGTATACGTCTAGGCCTACTGTTAAGTTTGATCCTAATAACAAGGATCATCGTCAATGGTTGGGTGAGTTTACCCAAACAAGAAGTTGGGGTAATTGCCCAGTTAAATTTAGTAATTCTGGCGCCGGCAATACTATTGCCCAAATGCAATTAAAATTGCTAGAATACTATACAAATCAAGAGTTTACTAAGGCTTGACTTTGGATTAAGTTTCCATTACACTTTTTAATATGAAAACTGAACGCATTAGTTTTGTTGTAAAGGCCCCTAAGCAACGTAAGCACCGTGTGCTTTTTGATAGGGATTTTAACTTCCGCGGTAAGCGCCACGATGACAAGCATGAGTACAAGCGCAAGCCACGCAACAACCGTTGGGATGATTATGACTACGCCTGATATCGTGCAGATGGTAAAAGACCTCAGGGCTGAGGGCTATGACACTTATAACATTGCCCGCAAACTTGAGATCCCTGTACCAGAGGTCGAGGAGATCATTTACGGTCCTGCTGTGACAGATCCAGATATGATTGAATTCTTACACTGGGGACAGCACTATTAAATAGTTGAATGACCTATTACTTAGAGCAAAGCACATATTGGAATTTTCCTGATGGATTGAGATTGATACGGGATTTTCGCCCTGGACATGAAAGAGTAGAAACTCTGTTATATCCTGCAATTCGTGCCGAACAACCTAATCAAGTGTTTATTGACCTAGGATGTGGTACCGGATTGCTAGGATTGTATGCATTATCATACGGTGCAAAGTTTGTTTACTTTGTGGAACAAAATGACATTATGTGTGAAATACTTGAGCAAATTTTGCCTAAAAAAATTCCGCAGAATAAATTTAAAATAATTCATAGCGATATTCAAAATCTTAAGTCTAGCCACTTTTCAGAATATCAACCTGATGTTATAATTAGTGAACTTTTAGGTCCTAGATTGTTTGATGAGGGATATGTACAATACATAAAAGATATAAAAAAGATATTACCCGCATCAGTCAAATTCATACCTGAAGAATTGTGCGGTGAATTTTACTTACAACAGGTTGATCATAATAATAATGTCTATCCTGTTGATAAAAGATTTATAGATTATTTTAAATTATATTATCAAAAATATGGATATTGTAATCCATTACAAAATAATAAAATTGCCAGAAATAATATAAAAAACGAATTAGACAATAACCAAAAAATCGGTACAATAATGTATAATGCATCAAGTGATGTTCTAGAAAACAATATTACATTTATGTATAATGATGAATGTGAAAAGCTCTTAACAGGAATATTATTTGCTAAACATCAAAACCTAATTCAATACTGGGCAAAAATGTATTATCTTTTAGATGAAAAAGATTATAAAAAAACAATAAGATTATTTTTTGATGAAAATAATTATTTTAACCCGTCACTAATCAAATCCTAAGGTGTTGATATATGAAAAAATTATTTATAGTAGGTTGTAGTTTTAGCGATAATCTCCCTAAAAATCAAGTATATGGAAATTTACTTGCTAAAAAGTTAGGTTACGAGTACGTGCATATGGCTATCGGTATAGGTAGTAACTATCGCATGTGGAGATATGCTACTAATGCCATTATGAATAAAGAACTAACTAGCAATGATCTCCTGATTGTTCAGTATACAGGCACCGAACGTTGCGAATTTTGGTCTGATATAGAAAAAATAAAACCTGATGTACATGCAGACTTTAGTGAGACTTATGATAAAGGTGGTACTATTTTAAAATTTAAATGGGACGCCCATGTTTGGCAACAGGATAAATCACAAATAGAATTTTTTAAAACTTATCAAGAAAGATTTTTAAACCCTGCATTTGAAGAAGAAAAGTTTAAATTTAATAATTTTAATTTTCAATCTATGTTGGCTTATAATAAAATTAAGACAGTATTTTTCCATAACAGGGCTAACAAGTTTTTTGATGTATTAGAACATTTCCAACCTTACGCCTATAGGGAACCGGATGAATTGCACCAAACTGCATCCTATTTAGTCGACGGTGCAGGTGGCTTTCACATGAATGAACTTGGCCATAGCATCGTAGCAGACCTACTTTTTAATCATATTAACGCCTGTAAAGTAATGGATTCGTAAGTTGTTGATTTATAAAGCCTTTTTCTTGCTAAAAATGTGAGAAAAAGGCTTGACCTTATATGGGTTTGGGCATAGACTATATCTATAGTCGAGTTTAGGAGATAGATATGAAAATCGGTGACAAGGTTCAGGGTTATACTTACGACATGGATTGTAACGAGATTTTGGTCATAGGTACCTACGAGTTTATCACCGACGATCCTGAGGACTTTGAGCAGGCGATTGGTATT
>Ga0129333_10004380_pt1 | contig 13197 bp, 5 predicted proteins | sample CPB6_08_DNA_FD_94474 | JGI IMG/M metagenome (GOLD analysis project Ga0129333, IMG submission 94474) | Freshwater to marine salinity gradient microbial communities from Chesapeake Bay, USA - CPBay_Sum_0.6_0.8_DNA | ecosystem: Environmental > Aquatic > Marine > Coastal | place: USA: Chesapeake Bay... | reverse complement strand
AGAGGATATAAAGCCCCTTCCCCCTCACTAAAAATGTGGCTGTAATGCTGAGGCATAATCCATTCATAGGTCTGGCTCAAAGCAACCTGAGTACGCCGCCAACGGGATAGAAAATCAGAAAAATCCTCTTCCGGACGATAAATAAAAATACAAATCTCAACCCCAGTTTTAATGCGCCATTCTGGATCACACATCAGTAAAGCCACATCACAGGGTAACTGCATGACCTCAGAAATATGCTGATAGGCTCCTCCTGTTGCATGGGGGTTCGATCGGCGCACCTTAGCTAAGGGCAACGGCAAGCTCACAATACTATCCTGGGGGCGACGCATACTGGGCACCAGTTCCAAATAAGGGCGATATTCCTTCAGGATACGGGTGGCAGCTTGGTGGTCACTATATTCAGCTAATAGAGCCTCGTAATGAACTTGTTTAACAGACATTTGTTTAGTAAAGATTTGTTTAACAAAGTGTAACTACCTTGGATAAAAACATCTCCATGGTGTGCTCGCAACAGTTAAAAAGCTCGGTGGGTGCATCCTCACTGTAAGAACATCCCAGATCTAGAACAAGCTAGAGCTAGAGAAAGTTAGAGCTAGAGAAAGTTAGAGCTAGAGAAAGTTAGATAGATCCCTGTCCTCAAATCCCAAGGCATTTTAAGATGAATTAAGGGAAAATATCTGAGATTATCCCTAAAAACTGACTCTACTACTCATAAAATTCTGGTGTTGTGGTTTTATCCCAAAAAACTGGCCAATTTTGACCCCGATCTCCCAAAGTGTAGGGGCGGTTTTCCACCTAGGACAGGGGACGATCATCCCCGAATTTTCTAAATCCGTCCTCTTAGTTGGGCAAGATTCAGGCAAACCCAAGGGTTACATTGGATCATTACCCTTGATGATTATGTGTGATCACTACGGGAAACCTTGAAAAACTCAGACTTTAGCAGCAATATCCAGGGGAGAATCAGGGTTATAGCTGTTAAATTGGGTGCATTTCACTTTGGCCAATTTACCGATCTGGTAGGGGCAATTCCCCCGTGGTTGCCCCGAACCCTAGGCGATCGTTCCAAAGTGAAATGCTCCCGTTAAATTTGCAGATCATCCTAATGAGCCGATCGTTCTGATTAATCAAGGTACCCTATGATTTAGCCCATCGTTTCAAACACCTTAAACATGGGCAAATACATGGATAACAAAATTGAACCTACCATGGCTCCAATAACCACGATCATCAAAGGTTCTAGCATACTGGTCATGGCGTGCACTGCTTGTTCCACCTCATCTTCATAAAAGTCTGCGACCTTCATTAACATGGAATCAAGCTCTCCAGTTTCCTCCCCAATATTCATCATTTGCACAGCCATATTGGGGAAAACCTTAGCGCGATCGATCGCCATACTAATCATCCCCCCACTTTGCACCTCTAAGCGAGAGTTATCCACTGCATCCGCTATGGTTTGGTTGCCTGCCGTATCCCGTACAATTTCCAAGGAAGTCAAAATGGGCACCCCGGCACGGGTAAGGGAACCAAACGTGCGGCAAAACCGTGCCACGGCTGTTTTTTGGATTAAGTCCCCAAAAATAGGTAGCTTCAGGGAAAAAGCATCAATCTGTTTTTTACCAATAGGCGTGGCATAATACTTGTCAAAAGCAATCTTTGACCCCACCAATGCAATCACTGCAAAAACCACATTATAGTTGGTGTCTGGAGCCGCTAAAAAAGGTCCCCGCAGAAACGCACTAATGCTTAACATCATTTGGGTAAAAGCGGGTAGCTCAACTCCAATATCCGCAAAAATAGTGGCAAAGGTGGGAATCAAGAAAATAGTCATGGCCAAGAACACGATGACCGCGATCGAACCCACGGTAGTCGGATAGCTCATGGCAGACTTAATTTGGTTTTGCAGCCTTGCATCATCCTCCAAAAGCTTAGATAACCGGTTCATCACATCATCCAATACCCCCCCCACTTCTCCAGCCTGAATCATGGCAATGTAGAGGTTGTCAAAACATTCTGGGAACTTGCGCATAGACTCGGACATATTATTGCCCTGCTGCACATCATTGCTGAGGGTAGTCAAGGCTTTTTTGAGCTTGGGGTTATCACATTGATCACTCAAAACCCCCAGGGATCGCACAATGGGAACTCCTGCGTTGATCATTACAGCCATCTGCCGAGAAAAAATGGCCTTATCCCGGACCGTGACACTAGCAGTCATTTCCCCAATATCAATCTTGCCCAACTCCTCAAAGGAAAAAGTTTGGGCAGGCTTAATTTCCTGAACCAGTAACCCTTGTTCCCGCAGGGTTGCGCGGGCTTCACGAGCCGATTCTGCTTGGATTTTCTGCTTTTTAAGCTTGCCCTGGGCATCCCGTACTTGGGCAACAAATGTGGCCATAACGCATTCCCCCCGGTCAAAAGTGATGGGTTCTAATAGGTTGGAAATAGACCCAACCCCTTGCCTGTATGGATTCTCTCGATCGCCCGATGGATTAGAGCAAATCGTGGGTTACCCATCATTAATATTTGGGTTTCCACTGGAGCCAAAATCTCGGTTATCTAGGGAACTACAGGGTTTCAAGGGGTTGAATCAATCTAGGTTGGAATCAATCTAGGTTTAATCAATCTGGGCTTGCATCAATCTAGGGTTGGATCACCCCAGATAGCCAAGATGCTGAATCTTGCCTGCGAGGTTTTTTGTCTGACCTGCCAGGTTGATAGGATCGACGGTAGTTTACCCATGAACCGTGTCCATTTCACCTTGACAGGTTCACCCTAACGCTTCCCTGCCGCTGCTGGGGCTGGGGCGGCCCCCACCAAGCGCTGGAGTTCCTCTGGCTTAGAACTCTTGGACATTGCCACTTCAAAGGAAACTGACCCAGATTTCACTAAATCTGCTAGGGCTTTTTCTAAGGTTTGCATCCCTAGTTTCGACCCGGTTTGAATGGCAGAGTAAACCTGGGATGTTTTTCCTTCCCGAATGAGGTTACTAATGGCTGGAGTAACAATCATAATTTCCTGAGCCATGCAACGGCCATATTCCCCTGGCTTGGCATTTTGCTTGGGTACCAGGGTTTGACTAAACACAGCCACGAGGGAGTTGGAAAGCTGTACCCGGACTTGGGTTTGGCGCTCAGAGGGAAACACGTCAATCATCCGATCGACCGTTTGGGAAGCAGAACTGGTGTGCAGGGTTCCAAACACCAAGTGACCCGTTTCTGCCGCAGAAATAGCCAAGTGGATTGTTTCCAAGTCCCGCATTTCCCCCACCAGAATAATATCCGGATCCTCCCGAAGAGCCGCCTTTAGGGCATTCCCGAAACTCTTGGTGTCTTCCCCCAGTTGCCGTTGGTGAATCAGGCTTTTGATGGGTTCATAAACAAACTCAATGGGATCTTCCACCGTCAAAATATGCTCGGCACGGGTGCGATTGATCAGGTCAATCATGGCCGCCAAGGTGGTGGTTTTGCCAGAACCCGTGGGGCCAGTGACCAACACCATCCCCCTGGGTCTTTCGGACATCTCTCGGACAATATTAGGCAACCCTAACACATCAAAGTTAGGAATTTTAGAACTCAAAGCCCGTAAACAAGCCGCATAAGTGCCCCGATCTTTATAGACATTAACTCGAAACCGCGCCAAGCCCTTGACCCCATAGGAACAGTCAAGTTCCCAGTTTTGTTCTAGGTTTTTGCGTTGGTTGTTATTTAACATACTGAAAATCAGCCGCTGGCACTGATCCGCACTGAGGGCATCTTCCCCAATGGGAGTCAACTTACCACTGATCCGAAAATAGGGGGGCAAACCCGCTGAGAGGTGCATATCTGACCCCCCCATTTCTATCATTTGCTCCATCAAATCTTCAATCATGTATTCCATGGATTAATCTCCTCATGGGTAAAGGGTTAATTAGGACTATCCTTTGGGGTAATCGGTCGTTTATATGCCCTAAAGGCTAGAAAACTGAAAGGCTAACCCCAGGCTAAGAACATTCAAGCGGGTGTATCTCACTGAACCCAGAGGTAGACGAAAACACCTACCCCATCAGAGGGTTATGTAGGATAAACCCCTGGCCTGGGATGCAGGGGGGTGAGCGAAGGGGAGGGGGCACAGCTTTGGATCTTCTCACGGTAGGAGAACCCAAACCTTAGGGATAGGATACCCTTACCCCAACTCCGAGGATTCACCGAACCCTAAAATCGGGAGGTTAAGCAATAGGGACAATCCATCCATTCTTGCTGGAGTCCAGCCCCACAGTTTTTACAGGTGAGGGAGGTTTTACGCTTGGCCTTGAGTTCTGCTTCTAGCCCCGTGTCTGTGAAGGTGACTCGTTCCACTTCCTCAAAGGTGGTATAGCCTTGGCGCACCAGATCTAAACTGTAGGCCAGGAGGGTTTTCATGCCTCCTTCTACAGCAATTTCTTTAATGCGATCGGTGGTGGCTCCTTCATTAATGGCGGCTTGCAGTGCTTCTGTCATGCGCATCACCTCATAAACCCCCGCCCGTCCCTTATAGCCTCCGCCTCGGCAAGTATTGCAGAGGGCTTCTCCCTTGGCTTTGGCTTCCTGGGCGTTGGTGGTTTTGGCTTTATAGAAAGTGACATCCATTTCATGGGAAGCAGAGAGGCCAAACCGAGCTAATTCATCGGGGGTTGGGGTATAGGGAATGCGACATTCAGAACATACTTTACGCATGAGACGTTGGGCTGAAACCCCGATCAAGGAAGCAGAAACCATGAAAGGTTCAACCCCCATTTCATCGAGACGGGCGATCGCACTGGGCGCATCATTGGCATGGAGGGTTGTCAGCACTAAGTGACCCGTTAGAGCCGCTTCAATGGCGGTTTTCGCAGTTTCCTTATCCCGGGTTTCTCCCACCAGAATAATATCGGGATCCTGACGCATAAAAGCCCGCAAAATGGAGGCAAAATCCATGCCTTTTTCCCGAATAACCTGCACCTGGGTAATTCCGGGTAGGGTATATTCAATGGGGTCTTCAGCGGTGCTAATGTTCACGTTGGGGGCGTTCCGTTCCGCCAGCATGGAATAGAGACTGGTGGACTTGCCAGAACCCGTGGGCCCCACCACCAAAATCAAACCATAGGGACGGCTCGACATATCCCGACAGAGGGCGAGGGTTTCCTCATCGGAAATGAGCTTATCTAAGCCCAACTGGGTAGAAGAGCTATTGAGCAGCCGCATACAGATTTTCTCTCCGTAGCGACTGGGGAGGGTGTTAACCCGAAAGTCCACTTTTTTGCGCTTAAAGACTCGCCGAATCCGTCCATCTTGGGGCAACCGCCGTTCCGCAATGTCCAGATCTGCCATAATCTTAAAACGAGAGACAATGGCTGGGATGATCTTTTTGGGGAAAGGGGGAAAGGCTTGCTGCAACATCCCATCCTTACGGAAGCGAATGCGCAAAGACTTTTCCTGGGGTTCAATATGAATATCAGAAACCCCCATTTGTAGGGCTTTGATTAAGACTTTATTGGCAAGGTTGACGATCGGGGCACCCGCCGCTTCCTTCATGGCAGAGCTAAGATCGGCTCCCTCAAAATCATCGGCATCTGCTTCCCCAATGTCTAGATCATCTAAGTCGGCTAGATCACTGCCAATGTCCACCACCACTGGCTCATTGTCATCGGGATAATCCCCCTCTTCTTCATCGTCTTCATCGTAGTCATCGTAGTTTTCGTCGTCATAGCCTTGGCTAGCGGTTTCCTGGGCTTTTTGCTGCTGTTGTTGATCGAGATAGGCGTTGATCATGGACTCATAATCTTCTGGAGCAATCACCAATCGGTGAGCCACCAGTTGCTGGGGACGCAAAATACGATTGAGTTCATCTTGAGCGCCTAAGTCTTCCGGATCAACCATGGCCACTAACACAGAGGGGGGCGTAGTGTCCTGTTTTGCCAGGGGTAACATCCGGTGTTGCCGACAGACCTTGAGGGGAATTAGGGTGTTGATTAAATCGGCAACTTGAGTCTCCGATTGCTCATCTAATTCTGGATCTAAAGACTCCACCCCATACAACACTTTGAGTTCAAATAATTGTTGTTGCTTATAGTGGCGGATCATTTCTGGGGGCAAAGGTTTGCCCGTCATGGTCTCAATGACTTTGGTGAGGGGGCGGCCTTCCCGTCGGCTTTCCACCAAGGCTTGTTTCATTTGGTCGCTATTGACATAGCCACCTTTAATGAGTTTTGTCCCGAAGGGAGAAAAATTATTCTGAACAACTAAAGCACGCCGCTGGGGAGAAGAACTTGTCATAAGCTGCCTGAGCGAGGATTTCTATAAAACTTAACGGAAAAAGAGACTGGAGATGATGGAAGTAGCCAAGGCTCATACCCTAGAGGAAGCTGGAGTCTAGGGGGGGTGGAGTGACCTAGGATAGGGGGTCTGGCTGCTGGGGCTGGGGTTCTGTGGGCAAACTTAACACCGATGATAGCCTTTCCGTGGGGAGATGCCAGAAACAATCGATTCCGCAGCTTTAAACAAGCCCTCCAGGAGCTAGAGATATCAGCCATGGAACGGGCAATCGTCCCTGACCCTCCCCCGTCTGCCGGAGATCAGAAGCTCCTAGTTTAGGGGGGAGCCATACCCCCATGGCCCTAGATTTTGTGAGTAAATGACAACAATCTGTTACAAACCATGGAAACCTTGCAACAATTTGTTAATAACAAGATGTCATTTCATGGCTTTTAGATGTGGCCCCAGACGATGATCAGATCTGTTCACAGCATCTTCCCAGGGCCTGGAAATGGGCTAGCCTAGCAACAAATTTGAGTCAATCGAAGGGCAGATCTGAAAAGTTGACCTTAAGTTAACCTTAAAAAGTTAACCCTAGGAAATTGACCCTAAACAGTTGATCCTTAGCTCGCAAAACCTAGGTAATCGGGGAGAAAGTAGCAAGAATTAAACCCCTGAGCCTGAAGACTAAGGCTGTTGAACTCGCCAAAAGTTCTCCATGGGGCATGGAGACCCCACCCCTACGGAAATTGGCAATGCATAAGGTTCAGGTTTCTTGACCCTGGCACAAGGGCAGGACTGTGAGCAGTTTTGCCAGTCCACCAGGGATTAAGGTGCCCTTAGATTTGTGGAGGTAGATGCGTGCTACCGTGACCCTTGGGCTGTATTTTAAGGTATATTCCAGCAACCAGGGGAACCCAGGCTCAATCCTATCTTCTCCTAGGGGTTTGCCGGAATCCTATATCCATGCTAGCGGTCATGGGACGGTCATGGGATGGCCACGGGGATAGCCTGTGCTTTTAGGAGCCACCCACCTCAGCCAACCTTACAGGGAACCCCTTGACAGTGAACCCATCGATCGTAACCCCATTGACAGTGAACCTATTGACAGTGAACCCATTGACAGCCCATGCACAACCCTGAAGCAAACCTTGAAGAAACTGTAACGCCTATGAATCCAGCCTCCTCTGTGACCCCTGATGAGGCTGCCGACCCAGGGGCTGTGGCCTCTGCTCCAGGGGATAATTCGGAGGCTTTGGACTCTGGGGATGAGCCGACCCCCAGTTTCGAGGATCTGGAAATTGATGAGGTTGAGGAAGCCACGGCAGCAGCAAATGCTACCATTCAATCCCTCAAAGATAAGATTCAGTCCTTGGAAGGCCAGTTGGAGCAGTGGACGGAACAATACAAGAGAATTGCGGCAGATTTTGAGAATTTCCGCAAACGCACTCAAAAAGAAAAAGAAGATCTGCAAGAGCAGACTAAGTGTGCAACCTTGGTGGAAATTTTGCCAGTTTTGGATAATTTTGAACGCGCCAAGGATCATATCAAGCCCCAAACTGAGGAGGGCAAGACGGTTCATAAAAGCTATCAGGGTCTTTACAAGCAATTTGTGGATTGCCTGAAGCGCATTGGAGTGGCTCCCATGCGGGCCGAGGGCACACCCTTTGACCCCACCCTGCATGATGCCATGATGCGGGAACCGACGGCTGAGTATGAGGAGGGCACAGTGATGGCCGAGTTACAGCGGGGCTATTTACTGGGCGATCGGGTGTTGCGCCATGCCATGGTGAAGGTAGCGGCTCCCCCAGAACCGGCTGAAGGAGAGGGGTAATCTAGACTGGGGGTAATCTAGACTGGGGGTAATCTAGACTGGGGGTAATCTAGACCGAGGGACACGGCACCGCAGGACAGTGGGCTAGAACTCCAGCGGTGCATACCAGGATGGGGTACCCTAGAGTAGGGTATCGGTCTTACCGCAGCCCCTTCCTGAACCCTTCGGTAAGCCCACAGCCCTGGGGATTTCTACCCCCCATCATCGTGATCTGCCATCCCAGTCCCTAGGCACCAGAGCTAGACCCTAGCCAACAAGCCTTGGCCCCTGCATGGGCGGATCCGATGAGAGGTTCCCCGGTCAGGATTTTGTGCCTGATAAGACTTTGCGCCTGGGTTAAGCCCCCTATAATTCTGCTCATTCTGCCTGGGGTGCCAGGTTCTACCTGAACCCCAGGAAGCACACCCCTACCCATAGAGGCTGTAGCCCAGGGTCTGGTGGGTCACCCAGGATTATCCCTGATCATCCAGCCCCTTTTCTGAGGTGGGTTCAGGGGATAAGCTTTAAAAAAGCACCTCGTAAAGATCTTCGCCCCCCTGGGGAGGGGACTTGCCGGTGAGGGTAACAGTTGCCCATGGGGTTCCAAGGTTGACGGGAGGAGAGGTCAGATGCCATGACCGTTCAGGGGTAGCAGGGGGGAGCATTTCACTTTGGAACGATCGCCGAGGGTTCGGGGCAACCACGGGGGAATTGCCCCTACCGGATGGGTCAATGAGCCAAAGTGAAATGCACCCTAGCAGGGTGTCTCAATGGGGTATTGCTCAACCCCTGGGGTCTGAGCAACCTTAATACTCCTGAATATTCCTGTGGCAATACTCCCCGGCTTGGTTCTTCAGGCTGGAGGGTTTTTTAACAGTCTTAACAATAGTATCCTTCCCGAAAAACCAATTAAAGTCCCTAGAAGGAATAGGGTTAGGATGCTATGGTTATGATCAGGTTTTATCCTATTGGTAAGGGCTGGCCTTGTGCTAGATCCTGGTGAACTTTAATCCAGGACAATCTTATCCCCTAGGGTGCGATCGTTGGGGCAGTTCCATCCAAACTGAATGACCCTGATGACCCACTTTTTCCATACGTCTTCAGCTTCAAACTTTTGTCTCGATCCATTTTCTAAACCCCTTCGTCCCATTTAACTATAAGGTTCTCACTTATGCAGCGTAAGATTACAGAACTTGCACGACTGACCCAGGCCAAAACCAAAGCCATGACCAAACTCAGCATGGTGACCGTTGGAGCCAGTCTGCTAAGCTTTGTCGGGGCTTTGGCCACGGCTCAGAAAGCAGTGGAAGCCCAGGAATCGAAGCCTAATCTTGTCATGTTTATTGCTGATGACATGGGCTATGCTGACATGGGGGCATACGGTAGTGAAATTAACACACCGGTGATGGATTCCATGGCTCAAAATGGGGTCATGTTCACCAATTTTCGCACGGGATCTGAATGTTCCCCCAGTCGATCGATGATGCTGACCGGGGTTGATAACCACCGGGCTGGCTTGGGGCAAATGTTAGAAAAGCTCTACCCCAACCAGGAAGGCAAACCCAACTATGAAGGGGTGATCAACGATCGTGTAGTCACCATGCCCACAGTGTTGCAAGATGCGGGCTATAACACCTATTGGGTTGGCAAATGGCACCTAGGGGGTGCTGAAGAGGGCCATGGTCGCCCGCCCCATGAATTAGGATTTGGTCGTACCTTTGGGATGTTGGAAGGGGGCGGCGATCACTACACCGTGCGTGCCTTCGCCCCTGGGGTGGCCGACAGTCACTACATCTATGACGGGGAACCCACAGAATTACCCGATGATTTCTTCACCAGCAAATCCTTCACGGACGCAATGATTGACTTCGTGAATGAGGGTCAAGATAGCGGGAACCCATTCTTTGCCTTTATGGCCTATATGGCTCCCCACGTTCCCCTGCAATTGCCGGATAAGGATTTAGTCAAAAAATACGAAGAGATTTACGCAGCCGGTTGGGATGAAATTCGCGCCCAGCGTTTTGAGCGGCAACAGGAATTGGGCATTATTCCTGGTTACTTAGAGTTGCCCCCCCGTTGGCCTGGGGTCACGGCTTGGGATACTTTGACCCCTGAACAACAGCGCATTGAAGCCAAGAAAATGGCGTTGTATGCCGCCATGATTGAGGATCTCGATCGAGAAATGGGCCGCTTCATGGATCACCTCAAAGACATTGGGGAATATGACAACACCATTTTCCTGTTTATTACTGATAACGGGGCGGATGGCCACGATCGTGCCTCCAGCGCCCGCTATCAACAATGGTTCAAAGATGTGGGCATCAGCACGGCCTATGAGGACATGGGCCAAGGCAATTCCTTTGTCACCCGTGGACTCAACTGGACCCAAGTCTCGGCAACTCCTTTCTGGGGCCAAAAGGCCAGCGTGACAGAAGGGGGAATTCGTGGGGAATTTACCCTCTTTGCCCCCGGCCTGATTGACTCCGGCACCCGCACCGCTGCCTTTGCCTCGGTGATGGATATCATGCCTACTTTCCTAGACTATGCCGGGGTAGAGCATCCGGGTGACACCTACAACGGCCAACCGATCCATCCCATGATGGGGCGCTCCATGCGGCCTCTGTTGGAAGGCACAGCGGAAGCCATCTATGCCCCCGATGAACCCATTGGCTTTGAAACCGGTGGGGATGTCAACGATGCCCTGTTCATGGGAGATTGGAAACTCCTGCGCATTGCTCCCTCGGAAGGGGAAGAATGGGGAGACAGCACCTGGAAACTGTTTAACTTGACCATGGATCCCCGTGAACTCCATGATCTGTCGGATATGTATCCCGAACTGTGTAACCAAATGGTGGAGCACTACAAGCAATACCTGACGGATATGGGGTATGTACCTGGTAACCCCCCAGAAGGTAGCCTGGAAACCATGCGCTCCTGCACAGAAGACTAAGCAAAATAGAGCCATAGCCCTAGGGCATATCATGATCCCGTGATATTAGCCCCAGGGTTAGGGCTAGGCAAGGTAGGGGCTTCAGGGGTGCCCATCGCCATGGCTCCCCCTGCCCCCATCCAGCAACAATTAAAGTTTTTTGGGGGATCCCCTTGGGCTTCGGTTTTTTTGGCCGTGATCCCAAGGTCGTGAAATGGTAACGGCACAGGAAGGCTTAGGGTTTGGGAGTATTGCACTTTGGAAGTCCTCACCCTAATCCTGCTCCCCAAAAGGGAGAGGAACTCAGAATTTCTCTTGCCCCCCTTCGCCCCTCCTGGGGTTCTGGGCTGGGGGATGAGGGTTTAATCTGCCCAAGTGAAAGGCACCCTAGGGTTTAGCTTTTCACCACCTCAGTCGCACCGCTTCTTGTGGGGGGGTGCCTTTCAGGTTGTGGTCATGGGGGCTGAACGGGTAGCCCTGGGGTAGCCTAATCCTTGCCTCAGGATATGGCCTTGGCTTGGAGTGTCCATGGGATCTAACCTTTGGATCGCCGTTGGGGGGCTGCATCCCCTAACTAGCCCCTTGCTTAAAGGGGATCTCTGCTCCCTGCAACCCCTTGGCTTCTCCGCAAATTTTCCCCCCTGCTCAGGCTAAGGTGGTGGCCTATCTCAGGGTTCCCATGGGTCAGTCCTGGGGGAGAGAATGCTAAGGTTGCGACTTTCTCGCAAGTGTTTGCTATATTCCAAAGGAAGTAAGTCACTCATTGAGTATTGCCCAGTTGTGGATTCCTAGGAGTCCCAACAGACTTTCGATCCTGACTCCTGCCCTTTTCAATCGCGACCCATGGGAAAAGTTATTGGTATTGATCTTGGCACCACAAATAGCTGCGTGGCTGTGTTGGAAGGCGGTAAGCCCATTGTGATCCCCAATGCGGAGGGGGGGCGTACAACTCCCAGTATGGTGGGGTTTGGGAAGGGGGGCGATCGTCTGGTGGGACAATTGGCCAAACGCCAAGCCGTCACCAATGCTGAAAATACAGTTTTCAGTATCAAGCGGTTTATTGGGCGACGGTGGGACGATACCCAAGAGGAGCGATCGCGGGTGCCCTATGGCTGTACCAAGGGACGGGATGACACGGTGGATGTGTCGATCCGGGGCAAGGGTTACACCCCCCAGGAAATTTCTGCCATGGTGCTCCAAAAGCTCAAACAGGATGCGGAAGCTTTTTTGGGGGATAAGGTCGATAAAGCCGTGATCACGGTACCGGCCTACTTTACGGATGCCCAGCGGCAGGCCACCAAAGATGCCGGGACGATCGCTGGGTTAGAAGTGTTACGCATTATCAATGAGCCAACCGCCGCCGCCCTCTCCTATGGGTTAGATAAGCAACACGAGGATCACCGTATCCTGGTGTTTGACCTGGGGGGAGGGACTTTTGATGTGTCGATCCTCCAGTTGGGGGATGGGGTGTTTGAAGTCCAGGCCACGGCGGGCAATAACCACCTGGGGGGCGATGACTTTGATAATGCCATTGTCCAATGGATGTTCCAGGCATTCCATAACCAAGAAGGCATTGATCTATCCGTGGATAAAATGGCCCTCCAGCGCCTGCGAGAAGCGGCAGAAAAGGCCAAAATTGAGCTATCGGGCACGAAAAACACCCTGATTAATTTGCCCTTTATCACCGCAGATGCCACGGGACCCAAGCATTTGGAAATGGATCTCAGCCGTACCCAGTTTGAGGAACTGGTGCAAAATTTGGTGCAGGCTACGGTGGATCCCGTGAAACAGGCCCTTCAGGACGCTGGCATTACCCCCAAGGGTATCGATCGCATTCTTTTAGTGGGGGGATCCACCCGCATCCCAGCGGTACAAAACGCCATTAGCCAATTTTTTGGCGGCAAGGCTCCCGATCGCTCCGTCAACCCGGATGAAGCCGTGGCCCTCGGCGCAGCCATCCAAGCGGGAGTCCTGGGGGGAGAAGTCAAGGATCTGTTGCTCCTGGACGTGGTGCCCCTGTCCTTTGGTATCGAGACCCTCGGCGGGGTGTTCACCAAAATTATTGAGCGCAACGCCACCATCCCCACCAGCAAATCCCAAGCCTTTTCCACCGCCACCGATGGCCAAGTCTCCGTGGAAATCCATGTGTTGCAGGGAGAGCGGGCCATGGTCAAGGACAATAAAAGCCTGGGTAAATTTGT
>Ga0129333_10004379_pt1 | contig 13200 bp, 4 predicted proteins | sample CPB6_08_DNA_FD_94474 | JGI IMG/M metagenome (GOLD analysis project Ga0129333, IMG submission 94474) | Freshwater to marine salinity gradient microbial communities from Chesapeake Bay, USA - CPBay_Sum_0.6_0.8_DNA | ecosystem: Environmental > Aquatic > Marine > Coastal | place: USA: Chesapeake Bay... | reverse complement strand
GAGGACGGCAGCGTGGCGACCAACATCCAGTGGCGCACCAAGCGGGATCAGGTGAACTTCGAACTGGAAACTGACCCTGTGACGACGTTGGCTTCGCTGCTGTCGTCGGCGCAGGAACACGCTGTGACCGAAATGCAGTGGGCGTGGGAACACCGCCTTGCCCACCAGATCGAACGCGACACCAAGCGCAGCGGCGGTGGTGAGGGCAAGGACCAGAAGTTCGTCCGTGCGCCCGGCAAGACCGCCCGCGACAAGGCCAAGAAGGGACACAAGGGGTAGGCTATTAGGCCGACAGTCGCTGCGTCGGACTTCCACACCCCAGCACAGCAAAGGGCAGACCCGTAATCGGTTCGATGTCCTCGCCCGACACGATGCCACCCGTCTTGCCACCCGTCGCCGTCAGAAGGACATTGTTGCCCCACAGGACGACAGAACCTGCGTTGGACAACAGCAGGATGGTCGTCTGCGCCTGCACGATTGCGCTATCCACCTTGGCTTGCAGGTTGATGAAGCCCGTGGTGATGGTGGAAGCCAAACCCGAAGCACTGTTCAAGGAAAGCTGGTTGCCCCCTGCCTTGGCCGTAAAGGAACCCGTCGCCGTCTGGTAGGTCATATTGCCCACGACGATTTCTGTCGTGTGGTTGCCGATGTTGATGCTTTCTACGCGGTCGCCTGTCACGGGGATGCTGTATTTGTCTACCGTGCCGCCAGTGGCCGCTTGGATGACCGTTTCACGCACAGGGCCGCTAGTGGGCAGGAGGTTGGCAGGCCCAGCCATCGTGACGGTCATCTTGCCGTTCACGCTGATTTCGTGCGTTTCAGCCGCTTGCGACAGCTTCTGGCCTGCAACGATGCTGACGCTTTGGCTGCCAAAGACCGTGACCGCGCCGCCGCTGTTGATTGCGGCAAGGTCGCCGCCTTGGACACGGGCTATGCTGTCGCCCGCCATTTCGACATTCTTGCCCCCGAGCTTCATCGTAGCCAAGTCAGCCGAACCACCCTGCAAGTCCACGCTGTCGTTCACCGACGCTGCGGCACCAGTAGCTGAACCGCCTGCGTAGATGGAAACCGTTCCTGTAGGGAAGTTCAGGTTCAGGGCGGCATTGCTGGCAGGGTCGCCACCGCTTGCTTCCAAGTTGATGGCTTTGCTGACCAGAAGCGAAAGGTCGCCGCCGACCTTGCCGACCACACTGCCTGTCGTGGCGAAGTCGATGGAGTTGCCTACCGCAGGCCCGCCGATGTTGGCGCGTAGCTGACCGTTTTTCTTGACCGACCAGAAGGTGTCAGGGCCAGCGTTGGGTCCGATAGGAGACAGACGGAAAAGGGTTGCTGCCTGTTCGCCAATGGCGACGGGCGGATTCAACGCGCTGACCATCGCAGGCGTAGGGCGGGATGGCGTGCCCATCGAAGGGGTCAGGGGTACGCCGTAGACCTTCAAACCATCAGGTGTGTAGGGATCGTTGCCGACTACTGTCCCAAGGGCAAAGGTGATGTAGGGGCTGTTCGGGCTGACGTTGGTGGTCGATTGGTCTGTGCCCGCCTTAGGGAATTGTTCGGGCAGGCGGTCGGCATCGAAGCCATCCGTCTGTTCAGTCACGGGCAAAAGGCCGTCCGACGTGTGGGCCACTTCAATGCGGTATTCGGTAAAGGTCGGTGCCCGCGACGTTGTAGCATCGCGCAAGTTCGGATAGTTGTTCGACAGCAGGGCCGTGCGGAACATCCGCTTGCCGCCGTAAGTGGTGCCGCCGTCGAAGGGAACGCCCGTGCTGGCCGTGATGAAGCCGTTCTGGTCGATAAACAGGCCGTTGTTCAGAAACACATAAGGGTCAAGACGGGCGTCCAGTTGGAAGATGGGCGGCTGCTGTTCGTTGTCTTGGTCGGAAGGACGACGCCGTGACAGGATACGGGCGGGCGTCAGGTAGTTGTTTGGGAAGTCCGTGTCTTCGGGCAAGCCTGAATTGTAGAGAGGGTTGTCGGCAACCGTGCCCAGACGCGCACCAAAGAACGGCTTGCCGTCGTCGTCCAGTTGGGTGGCCCCGTCCCACAGCAGGCCATCGCTGACCATCGTTCGGGCCAGCAAGGTGGCATCACGTTGCACCATGCCCGCATAGATGCGTGCGCCAGCCATCGCGTGGAACTGCTGAAGGGAACGGGTGACAAGGGCTTGGTCTTGGTCCCGCAGGCGGATTTCGTTGCCACGGCGGTTTGCCAACGTGACGGATTCGTCCAGCATCAGGTCGCTGCCCTGACTGGAAGACGCCAAGATGTTACCCGGTTGCAGGTGCTTCCGCTTGTGCCTTGTCCGCTGGAACACACCTTCAAGCAGAAGCCGCTTACGGGACGAGCCGAAGTCCGTTTCGTCCGCTTCAAAGGGCTGTTCTACCATCCAGTCGTGGCCCAGCCACGGCCCACGCGACAGCCAGTTGACGATGACAGGGATCCGCGCAGGGGGTCGGTCGCTATTGGTCATGGTGGCTTGGGACATCCAGCCACACACGCACAAGTCGCCTACTTCAGGCATCGCACCAAGGAAGTGACGGGAACCCATTCCGGGCATCGTCAGGGGTACGGGAACGCGGGTGAACTCATCAGAAGTCCCTGTCGTCGTCCGCAGGGTGATCAGCATTTCCTCATAGTTGACATGCACCACACGGCAGATGCCCATCGACCATGGGTTCAAATCAGGGTTGCTGCGCTTGGCCCTTTCCTGTGCGCCAATGGTTTGCTGAAGCTGTGCTTCCAGTTCGCCTTTGTTGATGGGCATTTATTCTTCCCCTGTGGTCAAGTTCACCAGTGTCTTGATGGCATTGTACGCCTGCTGCCCTGTCGTCGTGGAAGGCTTCGGAACGATGCCGCGAAGGTCGTCCTGACGCTGCTGCCATTCCGCCGACTTGCTGGCCATGTTGTAGGCTTGGTACACGCTGGCGTCGTCAAGGGCAGGCTGCCCATCAGGCCCAAGCACAAGTGCCTGCATCATGTCATTGACAGCCTTGACGTTGGAGTAGTCGCCTGTGCGAACCACGTTCACAAAGTCCATGCTGAAGGCTTGCAAGAATACATCCGATTCGGCCCCGCGTGTTGACGTAGCCCCCGGCGCATTATCCAACAACCCAAGGTCGCCAAGGGTGTACGCAGCGTTGGTCGCAGGGATCTGCTGCGTGCTGTCCCGACCGTCTGCGACCAAGTTGGCGAAGGCATTGGCAGAAATAGTGCCGTTGGCGTCAAGCAGCCCAAGATCCCGAAGCTGATTTTGCGAATAGACCCCAGACAATTCGGTAACGGCCATCTTCAGGGCTTCCGTTTGCTTCTGCTGGTTGTTGGTGGCCGACACCAGCAGTTCGATAGCCTTCTGCGACAAGGCTGACTTCGGGTCTGCCGCCGTCAGTTGGTCCAGAATACTGTCCGACATCATGGAAATGCCGCGACCGTAACGGTAGCTGCCCAGTACGCGGTAGCCGCGATCGTCGGACACAGGAAACACGGGCGAATAGATGACGTTCGTGGCGTCCTTGCGGGTCGAAACCTGTTTGACCGTGATAGGTTGGTTGACGAAGGCACCGTCCGTCTGCCTGCACTCTGTGGTGTAAAACTCGTTCAGCACCTGCTGGCAGGGGGTGACGTACTTGTTCTGCAAGAAGCTGTCGATTTCAGCTTGGGACTTCTTCTGCTTGGTCAGGCTGGTGACAAGGTTCTGGTACTGGGTAGCAAAGCTGCTTTGGATTAGCCCTGCGAAGGCCGCTGACATCGCTTCGTACACCTGAACCACGGGGGTTTGCATCGGGACGTAGTTCGCGGCGAACTTCGACACAGGGGTCGGATTTGGCCCTTTGGGTTTGGCGGGGATAGTCGTGGCCTTGGCTTTCGACGCCTTCAGCTTGGCAATCTGGGCTTCAGTGGCTTTGACCTGTTGGTCGTAGTATTCCTTGGATTCCTGCTTTTTGCTTGCGGCGATACGGACGTTTCCATCAACGGCGTCCCGCTGTTGCTTTGTCAGGGCCAGTGTCTTTTCCAGCGCCTCGATGTTGTCGGCTATCTTGGCGATGTTCACCTTCTTGGCAGGTGGGGCGGGCGGGGGCTTGGTCAGGTCTTGCAGATTGACGCTGATTGCTGCGGGGTCCACCGAATAGACCTGCTTGATGTAGGAAGCGACGGTCTGGAATTCCCCAAGCACAGCATCCACCAAGGTGTCAGCCGCCGCCGCTGCGGGCGGCGTTGGCCCCAAGTGGATCATCAGGTAGGCCACCAGCCCACGGGCAAGCGGGGCGGTGAAGTCCGCTGCGATGGTCTGGGTCTTGGCGCTGTTCTTGTCGATCTTGTTTGGGGCGCGGGTGATGCCGAATTCCAGCGTCTGGATTTCCTGCGTGGAAAGCAGGACGCGGAAAGACTTGCCGAACGGGAGGGACTGCCGCCCGTCGTTTAGCTTGAAGGAACCGGGGCGTTGGATCCAGATGCCGCGCTTGACGAAGTTGTCTTGGTCCTTCAGTTCGATCTGGGGTGTCCGAACCTTCGGGTCGGAAGGGCGTGCAATCTTGCTGGATTCAGTGAACCCAAAGGTCCGCAGCGGCTTTGGAAGGCGGCTGGCATTGGGGTCGATTTCAGCACCGAAGCCATTGAATTCGAAAGAGATGCCCTGCTGTGCGGGGTCGGGATGCGAACAGGAGAAGTAGCGGTAGCTACCGGGCGTGCCGTGGTTGTTGAAGGAAGCCTTTTTGTCAGAAAGCAGTTCCAGCAGGTTGGCGGTGTTATTGGCATCGCCCCAGATTTTCTTTTTGTCTTTCAGCACTTCGTCGCCAGTCAGCTTCATCAGTTCCAGCAGCAGCTTTACGTCCAGCGAGAACGACTGCGATACGCTGTCCAGATTGGCGTTCAGCCGTTCGGCTGCCGCGTCGTACTGTTCCTGAATCCCCAGCAGGTCTTCGTTCGCGGCGGTGATCTGCTGTTCCAAGGACGCCGCCTTGCTTTCCTCCCCTTCCTTCGTTTCGCTAAGTTTCACCTTCAATCCAGCCAATTTCGATTCCAGCTTTTCCTTCTTCTTCAGCAAGCCGCCCAGCACCTTGTCCCTTTCCTTGTTGTTTGCTTTCAGGGCTTTGTCGATGGTTTCGTCCTTCTGCTTGGCCCCTACCGTCAGCACGGCGTACTGACCCAGTTGCTTTTTAGGGATGGTGTCGTCGGCGTTGATCAGGAACTTCTTGCCTTTGTAGTTTTCCGACTGCGCGAAGACGTAGGCGTTCGGGTTGTCGGGGTTATCAGGGTCGGGCGTGATGATGCCCTTGTCCACGGCGATCTTGACCACCGCAGCAAGGGCCGCAGGGTTCTGCAAGTCAGTCAGTTCCCCTTGCGTGTAGAAGAACAAGGGGTTCACCTGTGTCGGGTCCAAGGCCATCACGACGTTAGGGAAGCCCGCCAAGGTCAGCCTGTTCTGGCTGTCCAGAACTTCCAGCGTCACGGGGGGTGCAGACGTATCGGACAGGTCCACCTTTTCAATCCCGTTTTTCCTTGGGTTACCGGGCGGAAAGAACTTTGACCGCTTGCCGATAAGTTGCAGGGTGGTCGTACACTGACTGCCCGCCTGCCAGCTATGGCTGAAGCTGTTGCAGTAGTAGTAGCAGTCGTAGCTGACGATGTAGAAGGGGTATCCCACGCGGATTTCAGGCCGCAGCGGGATGGTCACGCTGGCCGACGACGATTCGACGTTGCCGATGTCGATGCGGTTGACCGCAGCAAAGAACAGGCTGCGCGGGTCCGTGAAGTACATGGCTTCAAAGCTGTCCTGCCGCCAGCCGAACTGCGCCACCAGCCGCCAGTCAACGTAACGACCGTCCACGCCCCATTCGCCGTCCACGCCGACGCCAACAGTGTTCTTGAAGTGGCTGCCCTTACCGATGCTGTAGGTGACGTTGGGTTCCTTCTCGCTGAAGCTGATATTGATCAGGTCGATGTCTTCGACGCGGTAGATGCGGCTGGTGCTGGAGTCCATGTTGTAGAACGGCGGCTTGAACACGAAGTCGCCGTCCACGTCCTGAAAGAATTCGAAGCCCGTGACCTTGGTGACTTCATTGGCGATGTCCAGCTTGGTCTGGTAGTTCGTTTCAAACAGGTTCACTTCACCGAACAGGCCGATGTCTTTGACGAACGCCCACATGTCGGCCAGACCAAAGGCCCCCGCATTGACCGCTGATTCTTCGCCGTAGATGGTCGAAGCGACCGCTGTCTGCTGTGCTTGGATGGTGCTGTTGTTGACGGAATTTTCTGCCTTCCCAAGGGCGTTGGATGCTTTGCGGATTTTCTGGTTTCCGACCAGCCCCAGTTGCTGTGCGGAATTGAAGACGGGGGTGGTGTTCTGCACAGGGCTATTCGGGAAACGATTGCGAACCAAGGCGTTTAGCTGGTTCGTGGTCAACCGCCCAAGGAACGCCGACTGTAGGCTGTTGAACAGCATCCCTGTTGCGCCGTACAAGCGCAGCTTCATCATGCGCCCTGATTGAAACCGTTTCTCCCAGTATTTGATGTTCAGCGACCACAGGCTTTCGCCGCCGATCTTCGCTTCCTGATTGGTCTTCTGCGACAGGGCGTAGCCCACGCCGCCAGCGGCACCTGCGGTGTCGTGGAACAACGTGTACATGATTTCATAGGGGTGCTTGCCCGTGAAGGGGTGGCCCGTCAGCGACTGTTGCAGCTTGCTGTTGTTGGGCCGTGAACCGAAGTAGCTGGCCGACGACGCAAGCTGATGGAACTGCCAGAAGTGCAGCAACGAAGAACAGTTCAGGGTAGCCGTCTGCGACCCACTGCTGTACGAAATATCCGCCTGTGTCACGACCCCGTGGAAGACGTGGTAGTACGGGTAGGCGATGATGTCGTCCAACGGAACACCTTGGCGTTCCCCGCCCAAGTCGGCTACAGGTACGCTTTCCGCCACGGGGGTGACCCGTTCCGAATTCCCGTCCACCAGCGGCACCGTACTTGCGACCAACCCCGCGCTATCAAAGTTTTCAGTGTACTTCTTGACGCTATCGTTGGGCGGCGGGAAACGGCTTTTTGCCTTTGCTGCCAAAGCGTTTACGACAGCACCAAACTTTCCCTTGTACGCAGGGTCGGGCGGAACGGCTGGTTTTGTGGCTGTCGCAGGGGTTCCTTCAGCAAGTTTCAGGACGCTCTTACCGCCCTCCCACACCCAAGTCCGTTGCTTGCCCATGTCGTAGTGGCCCCGCGTGTCGGACCAATTCTCGACATTGGTGGCCCCTTCCGCAGAAGTGCCCTTCTTCAGGTACACGCCCAGACCGCCTTTGCCGCCTAGTTTCCCTGCACGCCGAAGGTTGTCGTTGATTTCGTAAGTGGTGGCTGCATCAAGGGCGACAACCTTTGAACCACCGGGCGGGATGGCCTTGATCAGGGGATCGCAACCAGTGCCCTTCAGGTGGGCACTGGTCTTTACGTCAGGATTTGAATCGTGCCCGAAGGGGGTAAAGCCGCTGGAACACCCCATCGTGACTTGGGTGTACCCAAGCTGTTCAAGGTATTGCTGCGTGGTGCGCCACCCCGCCAAGGCAAGGTCAAGGTTATCCGCTACCTGTTGCGCGTCGTGGGTTGCAGGACCGTTATCGGATGCTGCCGACTTCCTGTAGTTTTCAGGGTCAGAGAAGAACTTTTTCGTCAGGTTGAAGGGGAAAGGTTTGTCGGATTTCGGGTCCAACCAGCCCAGCGCAATCATCTTCTTCTTGTCTGCGGTGAACAGGTCTTCGCGGGTGTAGGGCTGGCCGTTTGGCTTGGTCGGCAAGCCTGAACTACTTTTGCTGGCAGTAGAATCAATGGGCGCTTCGGGGGCGGACTGGAAGATGTCCTTGGGGTCTGCACTGGGTTCGTCGCGGGTGAACATGCCGCGTGCAGGGAAGTAACCCCGCATGTAGATGTGGACTTCTAGTCCGGGGCGGAAGATGAAGTTGGCATCACGGACGAACGCTTCGTTGCTGTGGATGGGAATCGACAGGCTGATGGAGGCGGAACCAGAACCGGGTTGGGTGCCTGCGTCGGCTGAAACCTGCGTGATGAAACGCTGGAAGTTCAGGCGTGCGGGTTGGCGGTTCAGATTGATTGAATTCGGAACCGTCACATCGCCGTTGATGTAGACCAGACAGTCGGGGGCGTGCTGATAGACTTGCTTGTTGTTCAGCGACCAAGTGCCGACGTAGGGACGCTTTTCGACCGACATTGCTACACCGTCCTTGGGTCAAAGAAGGGCTGGATGGGCACATTGTCCGTGGGCCGCGTGATGGCTGGCGTGGGCAAGCTGAAGCCCTTCGTTGAAACAGGCACGACAGTCTGGCTGACAAAGCCCGCCTGCGAAGCTGCCTGCTGGAAGGACGCTACCGATGGCGGCAGGGTCTGCGGCTGTGGCGTCAGGAAGGCTGCCTGCGTGCCCGCATTCTGCACTTGCGCCCCGTAGCGGGGGTCAGATGGGCTGGGCGTTGGCGAATTCAGCGGGGACACCTTGTTCGACTGGGAATTGTCGTACTGCTGCGTCACGGTGAATTCGAAGCTGAAGTCCAGCCCGCCGTTTTGCGCCGTTTCGGTGTACCCCCAGTTGAAGCTGTCGAAGTAGCCCAAGTAGGTGTTCTGGTCGTATTCGATAGACACAATGCCGATCAGCAGCGGGGCCAAGGACTTGCCCAAGGTGTCTTGGATGTACCCGTTGTTCTTGAAAAACGTCAGCAGGTTCATCAGTTGCTGGAAGCTGGCACTGTCATTTTTGGAAGCGAACTGGACACCAGATGCAGCCTGTTGGTTATTGCTGTGGCCAGCTAGGAACGCACCGATCTTGCCGCTGATCGACAGCTTTGGCTGTTCTTCGCCCCAAGTCTGATAGATGTATTGCGACCGTGACCTGTCTTGGTACTGCTGGACTTTGTTGTAGTTGACGGCAAAGCTGGCAGGGTTGATATACAGCGTCAGGGGCGGGATGTTCAGGATACGGTTTAGCTGTTCCGCGATGTCCCGTGCCGTGTACTGGTCCGTGATGGCGTAGGACACGTTCTGGTCGGAAGGGCTGCTGGAGTTGCCACCGCTGCCGCCGATAGGGCGGTTGGCAACACGCCCGCCGACCACCTTGCGGGATGCAGACGTTGATGGCGTGATGGCGTAGTTGGTCGTCTGGGAATTGTCCAACGCCGCGCCGCGAAGCCGTTTGACCGTCTGGCTGAAGTTGGGCAGGTTGCGTGTCGCCGCACGGGTGATAAGGCCCAGATTGATGGGTGGGCTTTCCTTGCCGCCCACGGCGATTTCGGCCCCGAACAGCAGGTCAGGATTTTGCAGGTACAGCAGCGGGGGCAGGATGCTGATGGTGAAGGGCGAATAGGAACGAGCAGATACGTCGGACCCGATAATCGGGATGGTGTTGATCTGGTTCTCGTACCTGACTTCTGTGGCTGGCCCAGTGGCCAGCGAATACGACTGCGCGGGGACAACCTTGTAGTTGTTCCCGATGTCGCTGGTCGTGGCATTTACCAGACTGACCAGTTGGTTTCCGAACCCTGTCGTCGCCATACCACCCCCTAACCCTTACGCAACCCGTGTAGGAAGCGTCGAAGGCACACTGGACGTACCAAACCGCGACAGGCTGCTTACGTTGTCGCCTAGCGGGGTTGTGCGAAGGTTGTATAAGTCGCGCTTCACAGTGAAGCTAGAGGACAAGGTGAACTGATAAGGTTTTTCGGCTGCTTCCGTCACGCTGAAGTTCGTAAACCAGCCATCGAACTGGTGGCCGTCGAACAGGATGCGGATGTTGCCGTTGAACACCACCCTGCCGTCAGCGTCGTACACGCTGCCGTTGTTGTGGAACAGGGCCAGCATGTCCAGATACTTGTCGTAGGCGATGGTATCCCGCCGCGTACCGCCTGCGTCGTAGCCACCTGCGCTTGTCGGCCCCGTGATGTTCGACAGGCCCGTATACAGGCGCATGAAGCCCCCTGTGGCCATTTCGAAGCTGATGTTCATCGGGGATTCGCCCCAGTGCTGTTCCACGAACCCACCCTTGGTCTGGATGCGTTCGATTACGCGCTGGTACTGAAAGGACATGGACGAAGGGTTGACGTGCAGGACCATTTTCAGGCTGTCGGGTAACAGGCTGGTTTCGCCATCGGTGCCGATCACATCGAAGATGACAGGACGGATGCCCTGCCCGCTGAATTCGTCCGAAGCGGATTTGAAGGCACTGCGGACGTAAGGAATCGGGTTCATTAGGCCGACCTCGTACTGCCAGTGGTCACTTTGTAAAGGGTCTTGAACGCCTGCAACATTTCATTGGCTGCTGTCTTTTCCCGACCTTCCGTGGCAGTGATGTAGAAGTTCACGGTGGCAGGACCACCCATGCTGCCGCCAGTAAGGATGTTCTTGTCCTGTGCAGCCACAAGGATGTCCCCCTGTGCGAAGTTCAGCGATTCGCCCGTTTGGGGGTTATACAGACCGTCTTGGAAGTATTTCTTATCCTTGCCGCCAAGTTCCGCAGCCTTGTACCTTTCGTCCGTTTGCAGCTTCCTCAGTTGCGCCGCGACATCCGCCTTGGATCCAGACTTCAGGGTGTTCGGGTCGAACCCTGCCTTTTCCAAGGCAAGGTTTATTTCCTTCACATCTTCGCGTGTGGACTCTTCCTCTGACAGTTCAAGCTGCTTTTTGGTCACATCCAGCACCTTATCAAGCACCTTCTTGCTGTCTTCGGTGTTCTTGGCCGTATTTTCAGTGGACTTGGAAGTCTTTTTCCCCGCCAACACGGTTTCCACGGCATTCTTTTCGGATTCACCGCTGCTGGCAAACAAGGCACCTGCTATCATGGCCCCTTCCCCGGCTTCGCCAGTCAGATTCGAGCGCATTTCTGCGGCCTTCTTGTTCTGGTTGACTGCCTTTGCTGAAGCAATTTCGTTGCTTAGTTGCTGCGCCTGTTCGGGCGTCAAGTTGCCTACCGCAGACAAAGCCGCAGCATTACCTGTGTGTTTGGAAATCGTGTTGAAGGCCGCTATCTGTTCGTCGGAAGCCCCCCGCGCAAGATTCGAAGCTGCCTTTGTCTGATCCCGCAAATCGGCTTTTTCCTGTCGCTTGGCCCGTTCAAATTCCTTGGCGGCTGCGACCCCCGCACGGGCCTCTTCCGCCTGTCCGACCGTCAGCTTGCCTGACGCGATGGCCTTGTTCAGTTGGTCTGCCTTTTCGCGGTTGGCCTTGATTTCTTCGTCAATCTTGGCCATTGCAATATCATTGGCCTTGCCTGTTTCTAGGACAGCCTTCTTCAAATCTTCTTTGTCCTTCGCGAAGCCAAGGAAGACCATAATATCGCGGACGTACCCGCTGATGGTTTCCAGAATGGAAACCACCGAATCGCTGACCAAGTTGGTCAGGTCGTAGGTGTTTTCTGCCGTCTGTTCCGACCACGCCATGTGCTGGTCGGCCATCTTGGCGGATTCTTTAGCGTCTTCCTGCTGCCAGTTATACATTTGTTCTTCGGCAGTCATCACTTGCTTGTGTGTCGCCGCGCTTTGCACCTTGCCGTCCACGATTTCCAAGTTCGACTCCGCAAGGGTCTTGTTGGCCTCTTCCAAGTATTTCTTCTGCTCGTCCGACCCGTCTTCCATCGTCTTGGAATGGGCCAGCATCTGGTCGGCTTTACTTAGCTGCCCCTTCGCAGCCGAATACATTTGCTTCATTTGGTTGAATTCGTCCACGCTGACGCCATACGCCATCGCCTGCTGTAGCGTCATATTTTCGAAATTCCCGCCAATCACCTGCTTTAGGCGGTTCATTTCCAAGACCAGCTTGGCACCCCCCGATGCGTTCTGCATGGATTCAGCCAGCTTCATCATGTCCCCTGTCGCTGCGCCCGATGACTGCACCAGCTTATCCAACCGTTCCGCTAGTTTAGCGTCTTTGTCGCGCAGGGCTTCGACCAGACTACCACGGTCCTTGGCGCTGACGGTGGACAACGCCTTTATGATTTCTTCGGCGCTACCTTGCTGCACTACCTTGTACGCCTCCTTGGCCCCGCCCGTCATGCCAGTTTCGTCCAGCTTCAATTTGCCCAACGCCTTCTGGAAATTGGCTGCCATGACTTCAGCGTCTTTGGTCAAGACCTTCTGCGTGAAGTCCTTCCCCGTCGTCAGGATGCGCTTGGTACGGTCCTGAAACGATTCGCCTTTGAACTTGCCTTCGATGTTCTGGAACATCGCGCCCGCCTGCTTCATGCCAAGGATGCGGGACATTTGTGACAGCAGCTTGGCGGTGGAAGACAGGCGGATGTTGTATTGGCCCATGCCCGTCGTGGCTTGCAGGACCATGTTGAAGAACCGCTTGGTGCCAAAGCCCGACTTCTGGGCTTCGTCACCGATTGTCGCGAAGCCTTCCTTGACTTCGTTCAGGTTCATCCCCAAGTCCATCATCATGTCGCCCATCTTTTCAGCCATGCCGCCTAAGTCTTCACCGAACATGCGGCTGTAGGTGGACGCTGCCTTGACGTAGTTGGTGTACTTGTCGGTTTCTGCGGCCAAGCCCGTTACGCCGTCGCGCATTTTTTCGAAGGTGACGCCCGTTTCAGCGAACTTGGTCAACGTGGACATGTATTCCTTCGTCGTAAGACCAAGGCGCATGACGTTTTTGACACCAGCCGACAGTTCTGGGGTTCCAAACGCCGCAGTCGAACGGATAGCTGCCTTGCGGATGCCTTCTAGGCTGTCTGCCACGTCATTTTGGGCTTTACCCATCACGTCCAACGTGCCAACGCTGTGTACGATGTCGCGGTTGAATTCCTTGGTCTGGGCGTCGGCGTCTATCAACACCTTGACCAACGCAGCCAGACCACCGACGACGCCCCCGATTGTTGCCGCCACCGCCCCCAGTTTGCCGACAGCCCCGCCAAGCCCACTAAGCAGGTCGCCCATTTTGCCGCCCTTGGCAGCGCCCGCCTGCGCCAACCCCATGCCCATTGTTCTGAACATGCCGCCGCCTTTCTTGAAGGCGTCCTTCAGGTTCAAGGTCACGGCGTCATTCAACAAGTCGCCCAAGCTGTCTGCGCTGTCTTCAAACTTTTCAGTGAAGTCCTTGGCGGCAAAATCGTTGTATTCTTGGGTCAGCTTCATCCGCTTGTCGAAAGCGGCTGTCATCCTTGCCTTTTCAGCGGAAAGGTTGGATTCCATCAGCTTGTTCTGCTGTTCGGCGTAGACCTTCAGG
>Ga0129333_10004378_pt1 | contig 13204 bp, 6 predicted proteins | sample CPB6_08_DNA_FD_94474 | JGI IMG/M metagenome (GOLD analysis project Ga0129333, IMG submission 94474) | Freshwater to marine salinity gradient microbial communities from Chesapeake Bay, USA - CPBay_Sum_0.6_0.8_DNA | ecosystem: Environmental > Aquatic > Marine > Coastal | place: USA: Chesapeake Bay... | reverse complement strand
TTTCCAGTAAAATTATCACTATATGCTTGTAAACTATTGTTGCCGCCAGTTTGTTCTACCCAACTTAAATTTCCAGCTCCGTCGGTGCTTAACACATAATTAGCAACCCCACCAGTAATAATAACATTACTTACTGATCCCAAGTTGCTCTTAGCAGTAACACTTAAGTTACCACCAATACTAACGTTTCCAGTAGTTGCTAAACTACTTAAAGTTCCCACTGAGGTAATATTGGGTTGACTTGCGGTTGTTAATGTACCGGTTATAAAGTTCGCTGTTGCTAGATTACCAAGCTGTGCATTACCTGAACGAATATTTGCTAGTTGAGTAAATGTAACTACTTCACTGCTGATACCAACATTGGCTCCGAATGCAATTTCTGCATTACTTGTATCCCAACCCATCCAAGCAATTTTAGCTGAGGTGTCGTAGTAATTTAATGCAGTTCCTACATCCTTACCACTATTACTTGTTGGGGGAGCACCATTTGGTCCAGTTTGTAATTGTATTATGGGATCTTCAACACTTAAGTCTGTAACGTTTACATAAATTAAATTGCCATCTACTGTTAAGTTCCCGCCAAATACTGCATCGTTGTTAACATTTAAATTACCGGTTGTGATTCCTGTACCTGATACTATCAATACATTACTATTGCCAGATACCGATACAGTAACATTTCCATTAGCAACTGGTATATTTACATTGCTATTACCATTGGCTAATGCGCCAGCAAACGATGCGTTACCCCAACTTAAATTACCTGCACCATCAGTAACAAGTGATTGACCAGCACTTCCGCCGGTGATAATAACATTACTATTAGGACCTAAGTTACTTATTCCCGTAACGGTCAAATTACTAAGGTTGACGTTTGCTAAATTAGAATTTCCAGTAACACTTAATGTAAGACCAGATAATCTAGCACTAGATGTGATATTACCTGTCGCACTTATTTCGCCAGGGCTGCTTATTGTTTGAATGTTTGCAGTACCAGCAACGCTTAAATTTCCACCAGTACTAAGATTTCCACCGCTGATATTACCGCCAGCTTGTATTAATCCACCGACACCTAAGTTACCAACGTTTGCATTACCTGTTACATTCAAGTTAGCCAAAGCATTCAAGTTGCTACTAACATTAACTGCTAAATTTGTAACTTTAAATACGTTTGCAGTTCCACCGGCGCTAATAGTTACATCACTATTATTGCGTATAATTAAATTGCTTGTACCATTAGCATAGCTTTGAGCATTAACAATGTTTGCTACAGTTAAATTGCCATTACTATGTGCGCCAGTATTACTTACAACGAATATATTAGCAACACCATTACTGCGGAAATTAATGTTACCGCTGTATTCTACATAAACATTACTGTCACCGTTTAATAACGCATTACCGGCAGTAATTGTAAGATTGGTAAGTAAACTGCCATCACCTTCAAAGAAATTAGCGTAAGCATAGTTGCCTAAGTTAGCATTTCCTGCTGATAGATTTCCACTAATTGACGCGCTACCATTACTAACATTTAGATTCCCACCAATATTAGCTGATCCATTAGCGGATAAATTACCAGTTGTGTTTACATTACCTGTAAAGTTGGCACGAACTGCTGAAAGATTACCACCTATTGTTGCATTGCCAGTTGCGTTTAATGTACCGGCTATATTTGCGCCAGTACTAGTGACAACTAATACATTGGCTGTGCCCCCGACGCTAGTTGTAACATTACCGTTAGAGATGACTATAACGTTACTATTTCCATTTTCAATACTACTACCAGCAGTAATAGTCAAGTTAGTCAACAGATAACCGTCACCCTGGAAGAAATTTGCTTTTGCTAGATTACCAAGATTAGCATTTCCTGCAGTTAAATTTCCATCAAATGTTGCTGTACTATTACCATTTATTGCACCATTAACATTTAATGTTGCAATGTTGGCAACATTACTAACGTTTAAATTTGGTACATTAGCACGGAAAGCAATTGCTGCATAGTTAGCAATAACATAATCGTCAACATCAATGTTGGCATTAGAATTGATCGTTCCACTTACATTGAACCCACCAAAGAAATTAGCTGTGCCACTAACTGTCAGTCTATTATCAATATTGACATTGCCAGTAACATCTAGATAACCCGGTAATGCACCAGTTCCAATGTTCACATATCTTGATGTAATTGTGCTGTTACTTGTTGCAGTTAATCCACTTGCAAAATTAGCAGTGCCAGTTACATATAATGCATTAGCGTTTACCCAGTTTGCAATATTAGCGTTTGCATTAACATTAAGAAACTGGTTAACAATAACGCTATTATTTGTAAATACAGTTACATTGTCTATTCCGGCAACGCCGACAGTTACATTAGCATTAGGTGCTACGCTAACATTACTATTACCATTTACAATCGCACTACCTGCAGCAATCGTAAGGTTTGTTAATAAATAACCGTCACCCTGGAAGAAGTTAGCCTTTGCTAGATTACCTAAATTTGCATTTAACGATGTAAGGTTACCTGACGCATTAATTGTGGTTGAATTTAGTGCCTGAACATTTGTTGTACCTGAAACACTTAGATTACCGGAGATGTTACTATTTCCCGAAACATTTAAGTTTCCAGTGATATTTGCTCTACTACTTACTGATAGGTTACCATTAACAGATGCACCAACATTACTAATATAAACAATATTAGATGAATTATTAACACCAAAATTAATAAATTCACTAGAATCATTTATATTAATAATGCTATTACCATTTTGAACTATAGGCGTGTTAACAGCAATGTTTGCAGTTACATAATTAGCAATTACAGTATTTGATACTTCTATATTAGCGTTGACTGTTAACTTAGTAGATGAGAGCACCATTACATTGTTAACACTTGTAATGTTAAAGACAACATTTGAGTTTGGTTCTACTCTTACGTTACTGTTACCATTTTCAATTGCACTGCCTGCGGGGATAGTTAAGTTTGTTAATAAATAACCATCACCTTGAAAGAAATTAGCTGTTACTAAGTTTCCTAAATTAGCATTTGCTGCTTTTAAATTGCCGTTAGCTTCTACTACACCATTTGAGAATATATTTTGACCAGTAATATTTGAGCCAACTAGTACTGCACTAGTTACATTCAAATTGGTAAGATTTGCAGTTGTAAATGTTGCTAAACGACCACTGATAGTTGCGCCATTTGGGTCACCAAAGGTAGCAAGTGCTATATTACCAAAAAGACCATATCCGTTACTGAACAGTTCAATTTTGGGTTGACCGTTTGGATCTCCTACGGTAATTCTTTGACTGAAAATTGCTGCGTTTTGAAAACTACTATTACCTGTGATAGTAGTATTTCCTACTACACTTAGATTCCCTGCTGTACTAACATTGCCCGCGCTTACAGTGCCGGTAACGTTCGCTCGTCCAGATGTGCTTAAATTGCCACCTGAAATGTTACCTGTAGCACTGATGTTTCCACCTGCTTGGAAATTTACACCAGAAACATTTCCTACAGCATTAACATTACCAGAAGTAAAAAGCTCACCGACGTTCGCTAATCCTAAAACTACACTGTTTCCGGGTGTGTAAAAATTACCAGCACCTATGTTGCCAAGAGTGTTAACACTAGCAGACTCAAAAGCTCCGGTTACTGTAAGTGCGTTATTAGTCTTATTAAATGTAAATCCACTAGACGCCGCTACTTGGTCGTTGTCATTGAACAAGACTTCGGTGTTTGAACCAGGAGCAATAATATTGCCTTCAATATTACCTAATACATTACCTAAAAAGTAACTAGCACGGATATTTCCTAATTGAAATATGCTGACCTGTTCGTTAGCTGTAGTAACTTCACTTGCAAATACAAATTCACTATTTGAGTTTTTCCAACCCATAAATGCTTGCGCACTAAAGGTATCATAGTAATTAAGTGTTATACCGCGATCTTTGCCATCGTCTGAAGTATAAGGAGCGTTGTTTGCAAATCCGCCAATTTCTAAAATTGTGTCTACTGATTTAAAATGTCTGTTAGCAACTACATTATTACTGTTGATAATTAAGACGTTAGCATTTCCACCAGCACTTAAATTAATGTTTCCATTTGCACTTGGAATTCTTACATTACTATTTCCATTAGCAAATATGCCTATAAAATTACCAGCGTTTACATTACCACTAAAATTACCAGTACCCGAAACATTAACACCTGTGCCACTAATAAGCATTACATTGCTGTTGCCAGCAACGGTCATTGTTATGTTTCCGTTAGCGATTACGCTAACACTACTGTTTCCGTTTGATAAACTATTTCCACTAGGAAGATTACTTAATAATCCTCCGTCACCCAAAAAATAGTTAGCGACGGCTGCATTTCCAAGATTAGCATTTCCCGCAAGCAAATTGCCTGATAATACAATATTACCAGTGTCAATATCGCCATTAGCAAGAACCACACTTTGGTTGTTGCCGACGGAAAATCCCCCAATGGAATTCAGCGATTTTAAACTCATTAGATTAGCCTATATTGCGTTGTCCAAACAGTTGAATTACTGCTTGCAGGAGTTACCTGCAATCTTATATATCCCGAAACAATGTTGACTGCTAAACTTCCTGTATAACCTCCTAAGTTAACTGTGCCAAAGGTTGCATAGTCTACACTTGTTCCGTCAGTAACTGCCTGAACTGTTGCAACGCTATATTTGCTACCTGCTGAATCTATACCCTTAACTAAGAACTCAACTCCAGTTACGCCCGTAACACTAAAACTTGCAATTGTTTGATTGGCTGTGATAGAACTTGTTGTAACACTTTCATAAGATAAAACAGTTGTTACTGTACTATTACCTAAGATTGCATATGTACCAATGTTAGCAACACCGGTTACATTTAAATTACCACTAGTAATTAAGTTTCCACCAGTAATGTTACCATTAGCTTCAACAAAGCCACTTATATTTGCATTACCAGTAATATTAGCACTAGTAGGACTTACTACAACTGTTGTATTTGCACCTGCTGTAATATTAACATTACCATTTGCAGTTGGTATTGCAACATTGCTTGTGCCATTTACTAAGGTACCTGTAAAGAAATTAGCTGTTACTAAGTTACCTAAATTGGCATTTAGAGCAGAAATATTACCACTGAAATTAGCGGTGTTGCCACTGATATTTGTGTTGACAGTTAGACCGCTAACAACAACGTTACCAGTGAAGTTTGCAGTATTACCACTTAATGATAAGTTAATAGTTGCATTGTTTGATGTAATGTTACTATTAGCTGAAATATTATTTGCTAATACATTTCCAGTTACATCAACAGTTTGAGCCGTAATTGTAGCATTGCTGTTAACATTGCCGGCTATTAAATTGCCTGTCAGGTCTAAACTTGTACCTGTTGCTGTACCAATATTTGGGTTGCTTAGAGGTATACCCGACTTAACTACAACATTACCACCTGCAATTTCAGTTGTGATATTATCAACATTAACACTAAATTGAGTACCGTTTAATGTTAAACCTGGACCTGCTGTATATGTACCTGCACCAGAGAACTGAACCCAAACAATCGGACTTGTACCAACAGTTGTAACCGGGTCAGTCATTACCCAACCAGTATCATTGTATAATGTACCTAGTTGAACGAATGTAAAGTCACCTCCACCCATTTCTGTGGGGGTATCAAAGTCAGTTGCACGAACAATTGTTGTGCTATTTGCCCAAGTATAGATACCGTTATGTGCGGTATTCGCTTCGTTCTTAACAAGAATTCGTGTACCTGATGTTTGAACGTTTACACCATCAATTAAATTGAAGCTACCCGTTGTTACAAGGTTTGCACCAACACCACTAGTACCGTTGTTGTATGTGATTGTACCACCTGTGATATTAGCTAGTGTATCTGGTGTTGCTGCTTTTGAAGGTGCATGAATGTGCAATCCTTCAACGGCTGCATCTACATATCCTTTTGTTGCAGCATCAGTAGATGCAACTGGTGCACCTAAGTTTTCAATTCTAAAGTTACCAACATCTACATGGCCGTTACCAGTTGGTCTAAGTTCAACATAGTTATTGCCGGCTGCAGCATATAATGTTAGATTTCCACCTTGAGCAGTAACTGTATTACTTTGTACTGCACCAAATATTGCATTGCCGTTAGCTGAAATATTGCCAATAATATTAGCACCCTGCTCATTGATGGTTACAACATTTGCTAAACCATTAGAGCTTATTCTTACTGCGCTGTTGGCAGCAATAATTATATTGCTATTGCCATTATATATTTCGCCGGTTGTTATAAAATTAGCAATTACTAAATTACCTAAGTTAGCATTTGCAGCAGTTAAGTTTCCTGAAATACTAACTAAGTTTGAAGTGCTATTAAATGTAAATCCACTAAATGAATTTGCTAAACCACCGTCATTAATAACAACGCCATTTGCAGCACCAGGTATAGTAATGTTTCCGGAGATGTTACCTTGGAATGAATTAGCAGATACTGTACCGGGAAACTGAGTTTGACCATTGGCATATAATTGTATACTATAACCGTTACTTGTTAAGTTTAACTGACCAGAACCTGAATTAATTGTAGGTGTATTTAAATTACCTGTGATGTTTGCATTGCCGGTTACAGTTAATACTTGTGTTGTATCATTGTATGTAAAGTTTGCGCTGGCTGCAAAGTTATCACCAATATTATATTGAATTTCATAGTTGGAGCCTGCTGCTTCTTGCAAGTCCCAAGGTAGACCGTTAGCATACAATAGATTGTCAGTTCTGACAAATCCTGCTTCCATTGTGCCAATTACAGAAGCATTTGTTCCAATATTAGCAAAATTGGCAGTTATTAAATTACCTAAGTTAGCATTTCCAGCAGTGATATTACCACTAAAGTTAGCTGTGTTACCCGATAACTGTAGGTTAACTGTTAAGTTACTTGTTATTGTATTGCTTGCAACATTAGCAAAGTTTGCTCTTAATAAATTACCTGCATTAACATTTAATGCAGCAACATTACCTGTAAAGTTAGCAGTATTACCTGATAATTCAAGATTTACGGTTAAGTTATTTGTTACTGTATTACTTGCAACATTAACAAAATTAGCCTCTGCTAAATTACCCAAATTAGCATTTAAAGAATTAATATTACCGCTAAAGTTACCAACAACAGCATTTAGATTATTAGTTACAGAAATGTTGTTAGCATTAGCAATATCACCAGTAACAACTACATTTCCACCAAAATAACCATTACCGGTTACGCCAATACCGCCTGCAACTCTTAATCCACCAGTAGTTGTACTAGTTGCATCGGGTGCAAGAGTAGCAATTCTAACAATATTAGTGCCGCCGCCTGCAGGTTGAAAGTTAATAAGATTTGCTTCTAACTGTGCGACTGCATTGCCTGACACGTTGCCAAGCATAGAAATCTTACCCCAGTTACTACTGTTTGCGTAGTCCCCTGCAACCAAAGAAACAACTGCACCCGTGCTACTATCCCAACCACCTCGGATTTCAAGTGCGGTATTATTCAATGGTACTATTTGATTCTGACCACTTTGTCCTAATAATATGTTTCCATTTAATGCTAGGTTATTTGTAGCACTGCTAAATGTAAAGTTTGCACTAGCACCAAAATTATTGTTATCGTTATATTGAATTTGTGTGTTTGCGCCTGCAGCCTCTTGTAAGTCCCAAGGCTGACCGTTTGCATACAACAAGTTATTTGTTCTTAAATTGCCAACGTTTGCAGTGTTTGCAACCGTTAGCCATTTATCCATTATAACATTGCCATCAAAATTAGCAGTATTTGCTTGTAATTCTAAGTTTACCGTCAAATTAGGAACAACAACATTGCCACTAAAATTAGCTGTGTTACCTGATAGTTCTGAATTAATTGTTATGTTAGGTACAACTAGGTTACCACTGAAATTTGCAGAACCAATTGTCAATGAATTGTTAACAGTTAAATTACCAGTAGTGATGTTACTAGATACATTGATAAAATTAGCAGTTGCTAAGTTACCTAAGTTAGCATTATTAAATTGACCATTGCCTAGAACGGTAAATTGTTGTGTTGAGTCATTATATGTAAAGTTTGCACTAGCAGCAAAGTTATCATTAATGTTATATTGAATTTCATAATTGGAACCTGCTGCTTCTTGCAAGTCCCAAGGCTGACCGTTAGCATATAGTAGGTTATCTGTGCGTACATTACCAGCCTGCAATGTATTTGTAACATTAATGTTACTTGAAGCATTTACAAAGTTAGCAGTTGCTAAGTTACCTAAGTTAGCATTACCCAAACTCATATTTCCTGTAGCATTAATATATCCAGCTACATTTATTCCAGAGCTTGTTACGGTTAATACATTGGCATTACCTGCAACACTGATTGTAACATTACTACTTGCACCAATTTGAATATTACTAGTGCCGTCTGAAATAGTATTACTTGTTGAGGTACCAGTACCAGTAACAAGAAATTGACCACCTAATGGGTTAGTTAATACAATTTCTGTAGCACTAGACTGAATTGTAGAGTTTCCAACTACAATAGTTGTACCAGACAAATATAAATCTTTAAATCTGTTTGTATTGTTACCTAGATTATATGTTATGTTGGCACTTGGAGTAATATTTCCTGTAACTACCAATCCAGTAGTTGTCATTACGGCAATATTTGGAACACCGCCTACTGTAAAAGTAATGTTACCGTTAGCTGTCGGAATGTTTACATTACTATTACCATTTGCTAATGCTGCTTGTGTAGGAGCACCTGCGAAAACAAGATTACCTGTACCGTCAGTCTGAATAAATTGACCTGCTGTACCTCCCGAAATCTTAACATTAGAAAGCGAGTTAAGATTTGAGATGCCGTTAACGGAAAGATTGTTAGCAAGTATATCAGCGTTACCTAAAATAACGTTTGCGGGTGTTTCACCTACTGAGAAACCTGCTACCGAATTAAGTGCTCTTAGTGCCATATTATTATCCTATACTTATATTTATGACTTCATTATGGTGCATATGCTGTGATAAGCATTTTATACATTACTGATGATGCAGTGCTAGGGGTAACTAATAGTTGTAACGATGGCGGTACAACTACGTTACCAGGATTGAAATCAACCTCAAAATTACCAACTCCGCCGTTAACAAACAAACTGGCGTATTCGTTGAATTGAACTATACCGTTGTAGTATATTGAACTAATTTTACAAAACTGTCTAGATCCATCTACGGCATCTGTTGCAATAATTTCAAATTCTACACCTGATACTTCTGCAACAGGAATAGAATATAAAACTTGACCAGGTGACATGCTAACTGTTTGTGCAAAATAAACTTGGCTAGTAGACCATTTGTAGGCTCCAGAACCCATTTGAATGGTGTTTGCTACAAGATTGCCACTTATAGTTACAGTATTTGTAACGTTGTTGAATACAAAGAATGATGAGCCACCAAATGCCCCACCTTGATTAAACTGAACAGCAGTATTTCCTCCTCCTGGATTTGCACCACTGCCACCTGGATCAACGAAACTTAAATTACCTGTTCCATCAGTAGTTAACACTTGTCCGGCAAATCCACCAAATATCTTTAAATTACTGACTTCACCGATTTCAACTTCAGGGCCATTGAAATTAACATTGCCGTTAGAAATAAATCTACCGGTATTCATAGAAAGATTGCCGCCTAAGCTTGTATTGCCTGTGACAAATAAATTACCCGCTGTTATTCTATTAGAACCAAATATATTTGCACCGTTGATATTACCTGAAACATCTAATGATGTTAATGTACCAACACTTGTAATATTTGGTTGATTATTCTCAGATACTTGACCTGCTAATGGTATGACTCCTATAACATTAGCTGCTGGAATGTTGAATAAATTGGCAGCATTACCTTGGAATACCAATGCTTCTATTTGTCCACTTACACCCAATCCTGTTAATACACCAACACTTGTAATATTTGGTTGACTACTATTAGTTACAGTTCCTGCAGTATTGGCAAAAGATGCAGTTCCATTAAGATTACCAATAAAATTAGATACAGTATTACCAACGGTTAAAGTATTTGTTAGTTCATTGAAGGTAAATCCTGCGCTTCCACCAAAAGTACCTGAGTCATTATATTGAACTTGGGTGTTTGCGCCGCCCGGTGTACCATTGCTACCACCACCTGTACCAGCGACCCAACTTAATGTACCTAGTCCATCAGTTTGCAAGAAATATCCGTTGTCTCCACCTAAAATAGAAACTTGAGAAACATCACCTAAGTTAGTAGTTCCGGGAACTGCAAGATTAGTAACTTCTAAAAAATTAGTATAGCTGTTGAAAGAAAGGTTAGGGCTAGCACCAAAAGTGTTAGCATTATTAAAAACTATTTGACTATTAGATCCCGGTACATATCGTTGTCCATTACTGTAGCGTAGGTTATCTGTAAAAACACTATTAGAAATAACATAATTGGTATTAACATTTCCAACTACAACACCGGTATTACTAACAACTGGTACTGGCGGGATACCTACGGTATAGCCTGTTAAACTGTTAAATGGATCTGCTGCCATAAAGAATCCTGTTAGATTATATATTTATCATTTTTCCCATAATAAATCCGTCAAAAAAAGTTCTATTGGCATCTTTATAAATAGTTGATGTTAACTCAACAAGTGCCAAGACCATTATGTACGAACTGTAAAGTATCATTAGCAAAGCCTAATGGCACAAGTAAACATGGATTTCAAAAGTGGCACAAGTATTGCGGTAGCTGTGCTAAAGCAGCATACAACAATAAGTTTGGATTCTTACTTAATAAAAAAAATAAGTGTGAAAAGTGTGGATTTGCACCCGAAGATAGGTGTCAGTTAGACATTGTTTACAAAGATGGTAATAAGAAAAATAAAGAAAAATCAAATATGAAAACTTTATGTGCTAATTGCAACCGACTTTATCAAAAGAAATTAAGAGAAATAAAAAGATCAATACTTGATATTACTGTAGATGCTGATGTTCGTATCTAAGTGTAGCTAATTTTAATTTTTCTAATATTTTAAAATACATCCAACCGATATCAAATTCAAACCAGCGACGGCTTAATCTGGGGTTAGCAGGGTCAAGATGATGGTTATTATGAAGGCACTCACCGCCAACAATAATACCCCACGGACTAATATTTCTGCTTCTGTCTTTTGTTTCGCCATTTCTATACCCCCAATAATGTCCTATACCATTAATCACACCCGCAGCCCAAAATGGTATCCATATCATTTGTATACCCCATATTAATAGTCCCCATACACCAAATAATAACAAGTCAATAATTAACATTAATACGATACCTAACCATGGATGTGAAGTGTATATTTTTTGTTCTACCCAGTCATTAGGAGTACCCACTCCATATTGTTCAATCATCGTTTTATCTTTGCTTGCATTATTGTATAAGAAAGCCCCTTTAAACAAGACCGTCCATATACCATATACATGTGGACTATGAGGATCATCTTTCTGTTCACAAAATCTATGATGCTTACGGTGTATAGCTACCCATTCTTTTGTGATCATACCTGTTGTTAGCCAAAGCCAAAATCTCATAAAGTGACCTACGATAGGATGAAAAGTAATTCCCCTATGTGCTTGTCCACGATGTAAGAATAATGTGACACAGATTATAGTAATATGTGTCATGATGAGGGTGTATAATATTGCAATCATAAGTTATTTAGCCACAAAAAAGCAGACATAAAGTCTGCTTAATTGCCTTCCCATCCCGATTGAGTAGATAGTATTATTTATTCTTCTTCGTCAATATCTTCGGTTGAATGATCTATAACTTCACTTATTAAATCATTTGTTGTCCAGCCACTTTCAGTTAAAATATGGATGCAATTCACAAACAAACTAAACACCGTTGCTGTAAAATCAAAATCTAGTTCTACTCCCTCTTTTTCATATAGTTTTTCTAATGCGTCATTTGCTTCCTGTATGCATTTGTCCATATCAAAGCAATATATTGTACCATCTTCTAATACTTCGGTTATTCTATCAGCCATTATTTTCTCTTTCTTCCACCTAGACTCCAGCCTTCATCTAAGTATTGTTGTAGTATATCACGTTTTACTTTTTTTTCAACCCCATCTTTGTTTATGGATATATTGCCCTTTACTGCATTTGCTACATTTACGCCGTGTGTTTTAACTTTAGGTACACCTTTTTGTTTTACTGAACGTTTTAATTTTTCTTCTTCACTCATAGGACCTTTTGGTTTTCCTTTAAGTGCTAAACTCTTTTTTAGTTTAGTTTCTTCTGAATCTTTATATCCAGTTCTAGCTTTTCTCCATTTCTCAATTGTTTCTTGAGTTTTTGGTGGTCTACTCAATGCCGCTTGTCTATTTTTTTCTTTATGTTCTTCTGTTTGTGGAATACCTTTATTCCAGGCTTTTCTACCCTTCATTCTTTTGCTGTGATTTTCAGCATGTTCTAACCTATATTTTTCATACACTCTTGCTGTTATTTTTGTATGATATCGTTGTTGAAATTTATTTTCAGCCTTCATACCTTGAAGTGCGTATAGCATTTTTCCTCTATCTTCACCTTCTGTCATTTTAATAAGCAACCAATGACAGATAAAATGTTCTCTTGCTGTTAATTCTACAAGATTATCTTTGTCGTTGCTACCACCAAGTGATTGTGGGATGATATGATGAGTTTCTGTATATCCCTCAGTAATGCGTTGTTTCGCATTAGAAGTTATAGTGGAATATGTTTTGGAATATTTATTAGTGAGCATAATAGTATTTAGTCCAACACTTGACTTTCCACTATTTTAGGATAAAAAAAGAGTGCCGAAGCACTCTTTTTGATGTTGATTGTCCCGAAAGACAATCTGTGGTACCCAATTTCACTGAAAAGTTAAATTTTGTACGGCAATTTCTCCAACATAGTCAGCAGCATTACCGAATGATGATGCTGTGTTTGTTAATTCAATGTAACCATAACGTGTCATGAATGATACGACTGGTTCGAATGTTGATGGATCTAGAACAACACCACTGCTCATCAATGGAATGTATGGGCAGTAGAATGCTGCTGCGTCAGTCTCGCTAGAACCCTTATAACCAACTAACACAGGAGTTGTGTCAGGAGCATAAGAGTCAACGAATACACGCATTGCGCCGTTTAGTG
>Ga0129333_10004377_pt1 | contig 13205 bp, 2 predicted proteins | sample CPB6_08_DNA_FD_94474 | JGI IMG/M metagenome (GOLD analysis project Ga0129333, IMG submission 94474) | Freshwater to marine salinity gradient microbial communities from Chesapeake Bay, USA - CPBay_Sum_0.6_0.8_DNA | ecosystem: Environmental > Aquatic > Marine > Coastal | place: USA: Chesapeake Bay... | reverse complement strand
AGCGATTCTAGAAATTGCTTCGCATTAAAAATTCTAAATTTATCAGAGATAATAGCAGCCATTGGTTTTTCGTTCCGACGTGATTTGTGCCAAAGTTATTTATATTTATGTGTTTATTTAGGTGATTTCAAAAGGAATGATTTCCTTTCCAATATTAGAAACAACAGCACCTCCATTTACTGTAATAGCTAGATTATTAGAACTTCTATCTTTTATCGAGTTTCCTTGACATGTTAGTAAAGATGTTCCAGAAATGTTTGTTATTTGAGATGGAAGAGTAAAGTTTGTATTAGAATACAACGAAGTTCCTTTTACAACACGCAAACTGTTAATTCTTCCAGAAATAAAGGAACTGGCAGTCCAAGAAGATCCAATTCTGAATGGTTTAGAAGCATAGTTGTTAGTATCGGTGTATGTTGATGTGGTAGTTACAGTTCCGTTAATAGCAACTCTTGTAATTCCAGAAGATCTATATATGGCAACATGGTTGTCTTGAGATGTGCTACACGTATTTGAAGATGTAATCCTATAAGATCCATTAACAAACACCCTGATATTTCCAGAAGAATTCATTTCAACATAAATTGAAACATCTGTTGATGTAGTTCTTTGATCTATCAAAACTTGCGTTCCGCTAAGAGCATTTGGTCTCCAATAAAATTCTATGGTAAAATCTCCAGTTCCATAATTGAAAGCACTATTTGAAGCAATATTTAAGTAACCAGTTCCATCAAAATTTACAGAGTTTCCAATAAGAGAAGTTGATCCCCTTACCGATGTGCAACCAGTAAATGATGTAGAAGTCTTACCAGTATATTGAATAAGACCACCCGATCCAGTAAATAGATAACCACTTGTTGGGAAGAATGTGGTTGTTGGGACCTCAATAGTGGATGCTATAGATCCAGTTGAGAATGGAACTACCACAGGATTTTGAATAGATGGATTGCCTAAAATAAAATACTCATTTGATTTAGTATAATTAGACTTAGATTTTTCAATAAAATCATTTAATGTCAATCCAGAATAATAAAGACTAATCTGTTCAATAGTAATTCCAGAAACATCAGCAGTTCCATCACTATATCCAGCATAATTCCAACTTCCAATTGTTGGTCCAGCTTTATCTACATCATAATTTCCAATAAATTCAGAAAATGTTTCAAAAATACTATTCTTTACATAAACAATTGATCCAGATCTAGTTACAACTCCATAATCATCTTCTATATTAACACTACCAGTTCTTGTGGCAATCGGGTCAGATATAAAGATAGATTCTTCGTATCTATCTACTACTCCAGAAGGTGGCGGTGTAATAGTTAATTCTGTTTTTAATAAGTAAGACGAAATTTGTGATGTTACAGATTGAATATTAGCAGAAATTTGAGAAGCATTTAATCTTATTACAAAAGAATTAATGTTGTTAAAGATAGTTTCATATGATTTTATTGTAGTAAATGTAACATTAGTGACAGATACTGCACTTGAAGTTATTTGTATCCCTAATGATATTTCTCTAGTTGATGATGATAGTGTTACAGATGGAGTAATATTTTGATATTGAGTTGTAGTAGTAGTCGCATTTGCAACTCCAAGTCCTGCTTGAATAGTAGCAGTTTGCGAATCAGACTCTATTACTACAACTCCACCAAATGCAATAGATACTGGATCTGGAATTTGACGTAAGAAAGTTCCTGCTGACCATGCTTTTGCAGTGGTATTTAATTGACCTCTCTGTACGTTAAGAAAACGATCGCTCAGTTTTCTATAGTATCTTACAATTTCATCACCTATCAGTAAATATCCATTTGATTTAAACTTCGAAGTATCTGAGATATAAACAATATTTTCAGAAATTGAAAGATCGACATCAAGATAAGCACCAGTAGCATAGTAATTAACATTTGATAGAGCATCATTTGGAATGAGATTCTCAAACGATGTAGTAATCTGTCTATTAGTCGTAACAATAGATGTAGAAATAATATCTGCAACTCTTCCAGAAATTTCGCTAATTACTTGAGTTTTATTATAGAATACATCTATTATCTCAATCTCATCTCTATTTGGAGAAACTCTATTTAAAAGTTCTATATGCTTTCTTGATAGATTTGTTCCAGTATTTCTAAGAAGTTGAATCTCAGCAGTAATAACTCTATCTGTAGAAATAGGACTATCAAAAATAATAGAAGTAAAAGAATTAACACCAGAAATTTGATTTCCTAAAACATCCACTGTCGAAGTAATTGTTAAACCAGCATGTTCAACATATGGACTCATGCTGATATTAATCAATGATACTCCAATATCTCTTTCATTCAGAATATCATAACCTCTTGCCACAACAACTTTTGGAGCTTCTGTATATCCAGATCCTCCATCCAATAAGTCAATACTTATAACCTGTCCTTTACTTACGAGAACATTTGCTCTAGCACCACCACCATATCCATTTACTGGTATAAAATGTAAAATAGGTGGCGTATAATATTGATATGCCGTTGGTTGAGTAATTGGATTATAGCTTCTTTGATTCCATTCGAGATCTACAACTTTTCCATTTTCAATTTTTGCTACAACACTAAGACCCTCTCCTCGTGTGATACCATTGTAAGTTTCAATATCAACTGTTCCAAATAAAGAATTCGAAACCTGTTGATTATTTCTATTTTCTTTACTAATTGTTAATCCTGGAAGGCGCTTAATTTTTCTAAATCTATCTTGCCCATCAATTTTTACCAAATCATTGTTTGATAAACTAACAAATGGTTTTCTATATGATTTAGAGATTATAGTTCCAGACCATACTTGATCTAAATCTGAAAGTATCAATCTTCCATTTTCATCTTTCTCTGAAATTACTGTTGAATTTGAAATTGAAATACTTGTGTTAATATCATAAAATCCTCTTACTGCAAATTTAACATCTTTTGTATTATCAATTTGATATGATTGACCAAAAACATCAAATGATAATGTATTACTATTTGCAACTATATTTGAAATTTCACCAATCATATTATATGATCCATTAATATTTGTTTGATACGCATGAATTGGTGTTCCAATTTTATCTCCCATCCAAGCATATCTCAAGAAAGTATCTAAACCACTAGAGACCTGTAGACTTACTTTTGATTTTGAATAGTAATTATTTGGGTTGAAATCAAAAATGTTTAATACTTGTCCAATATCTCTTCCATACAGATATCTCATATCAATTTTCATTTCTTTCAATATTGGAACATTGAAAGAAATATTTGGACCAGATATTGTATATGAGAAACCTTTTCTCTGAAGAACTCCATCTAAAAATACATATAAGAAATCTGGTTCTTCAATATTTTGGACAGTAAAATCTTCAACATCCAATATTATAAATGGACCAGATTTAATATTATCGACTAGATTATAGTCAATTGTTAATCTCTTATAATTACCAACTCCAATACCAACAACTTTTTCTACTGCTGTTGGTTCTCCAATACTTTTTGCACTAAAATCTTGATCCCAAATTGGAGCTACGTCAAAAACTAGTTTATTTGGTATTACAGTTCTATCAATATAATATGAATCAAATAATGGATAAGTTTCAGTATATTTTGGTCTTTGAAGAACGGCATTAATTGTTAAAAATAGATCCTCATCTTCATCAGTAATAACTTCTTCTCCATTTTCCCAATAAAGTTCAAATATCTTATTTTCTCCATCAACATAATCTGGTAAATTTCTCACCACAGTTTTTTTGTCAAGAATATCCTTAACATTTCCATATAGAGAATCAACCGAAGAAATTACATTATCACATTCCTGCGAAGTTAGTAATGGATCATCAATAATATTATAATTTGAATATGTGAGTGTATTTGTCCAGTATCCCGATTTGTTTTGATTATTCTCTGTGATTTCTACAACTCCAGATCCATTTTCAATAATATCTTTTACGATATTAATCATAGTGTTAATGCTTGATGCAACTTCTTGGCATGTTGGAGTTATTGGATCTACCAAGATAGAATTATCAACTACTGGTAATATTGATGTATATGCGCCAGCAGAAAGTTGATTTCTCATGGCGAGTATCATCAAATCGCCAAGAGTTTCCCATGCATCTATAGCTGCAGTAGTTTCTACTGGAGTTCTATTGATCTTTGTTAATTTTTCACCATATGGATATCCGTAAAATTCATAATAGGATCTAGCAAATTCTACAACTTTTCTATTTCCACCAAACTTTAAATGATATGTAATAGCATCAATTAAGTAACCAAGATCCCTCTTACACTTTTCTTTATCTGTTGGTGGTAATGCATAATTATCATAAATGTATTCACTAATCTCTTCTTGAAGATGTGCTTTATTTTTTAAGATAAGATTTGCTGCATCATAATAAGTACCGTTGTTTATAGCACTCAAGTAAAATGTTGCTTGATCGGAAGAAGAACTAGATAAAGCATTATTTGATAATGTTATTTGCGTCGCACTATTAATAGAGATAATTCTAGTATTAGATGGGAATGCTCTTCCACAACTTATATACATTCCTATAGCTAATCTATTTGTATCAGAAACAGTTACATTCGCAGAACCAGAAGTATAATTGATTCCATTTTCTATAATGTCCCAATTTCTTATAGAAAGCGATGCGAGTTTTGTCGCATATTTAAATATATCTAAAGATTTTGTTTTATTTTTAGTGATATAATCATAATCACTATCATTTCTAAAAATACTTACATAATCAACAGTCTTTACATTTCCACCAAATCTAATATCATGTTGATATGCATCTAAAATGTATCCGATATCTCTTTGATAATCATCGAGTTTTGTACTCCAATCAAGTGTTGGATACTTATTCTTTCCATATCCAACTGCTTCCTCCACAATAAATGTTCTATTTCTTTCGATCTGATTAGCTGCATCAATCCATCTTCCGTTCTTTTGGAAAATATTTCTAATCTTTCTTAAGTATCTTGTGTTATATTGATTGTCCTTGAAAGCAAAATATTTTCCATAGAAAGTTACACCCTTGTATGTTGTAACATCATTTAAATTATTTCCCGTTCTAGTAGAACCATTTCCAAGAGGTGGTTTTGAAAAAATTATAGAATCTCCAGAAACTGTATATGCTACTCCTGGTTCTTGCAAAATTCCATCAAGAGTAATGATTAAATTATTTGCACTTGCTGGAGAAAATGGTACTCCTTTGTTTAGAACTTGAAAACTTGTTGTTCCTTGAAGTCTGCCATCAGAATCGTAATATCCATCAAATGGATCAGATAAAGTAACCTCAAATGCTCTATACTCTGTAAAATTAAACTCGGATGGCGATGCAGATCCTTCTCCTCTGCGAATCCTTTGATTCTCAACATTCTGAATTGTTTGAGTAATTGTTCTTCTTGTATTCTCAATAGTAATCTTATTTTTATTTGGATCCCATAATTGAATAATACTAAAATGAGAATTTTTATGGGTCTGTTCTGGCATTACCAATTCGCCAGATGACTCTACATCGACTTGTCCAAATAACTTGAATCCAGCTGGATGTGTTGTAGATTTAATTAAATCTCTCCACTTATCAATTGGAGTTTTTGATTTTATGACGTATGAATAATCTTGATAAAAATCACTATCTATCAACTTCTGATTAGATACGCCCAGTTTTCCTCTATCAGATGAATAATAACCAATATTATCATAAAAACTAGAAATTTCATCTTGGAAAGATGATACAAATACTGCTTTTATAATTCCAACAGCAGATGTCAATAGCGATTTAACTTCATAACCATTTCTAAAAATTCCAGATATTTTTTCCAGTTTCAAGAGATTGGATCCAGATCTCCACTCCGAAACTAAACCTCTTGCTACCTCTACATCATCAATTTTCTGAACCACCACTTCTCCTTTTTGAAAATCTCCAGAAATATTGTTTAATGAAAAAACATATTTTGAAGTAAAAGAAGACGAGATTGTTTTATCTAAATGGAACGCTCCGCCATTTTTTATAATTTTTACTCCCTGTGGAATTCCAACACTAGAACTTTCTGCATATGCAGTTATAGATCCTTCAACAATAATAATTTCTGGAGCAAAAGTATATCCTCTTCCAGGACTATCTACTGTTATCGAGAAAATGTTTCCATTTCTAGCAACTATATTAAATCGAGCTCCTACACCATCTCCATTTGTAATGATAACTTTTGGATTTACATAATTTGATCCGATATCATCTATTCTAACTCCAGTTATTGTATTTGTTTCTGTATCAAATAAAACTGTTGCTTTTGCTCTATAATTTACATTTGGATCACAACCAGATACAATAGGAACTTTTTTATAATTTAGTCCTAGATTGATAATCTTAACGGACTCAATTTCACCAACTGCAAATTGACCAGTTGTTGTATAGTTTATACTTCCAGATCCATCCCATAGTGGAGTTGAATTAACTTGATATACGAATCTATTTGGAGTTACATATGTAACTTTTTTATTTCCTTGTAGTGGATCTGTAATAATTTTAAAATATTTTCCTTCAGCATCAACGATACCATTCTTATCATAATAGTAAAAATTACTGAATTGAGTTCCTATTTTTTTGCTATAATCATTTGAAGAAATTGCTGGACCAAATCCAAACTTTACTGTTGTGAAAGAACCAGTATTACCAGGAAGAATAGTTGTAGAAGTTTTTTCGTCAGTAATTACGTTTAGATTTTTGCTTGGACTTATATCAAAGTATGTTCCAGTCAATGAAGAATGAGAAGTATCAAATTTATACCTATAAAACTCCTGTAGATTAATATCTGGATTTTCAACAAAAGTCGTATTATCTTCAGAGAATTCAAATTTGTATATAATACTCTCAACCTCATCTACATTAACAAGTTTTCTTGGGGTACTAGAATCAAAGAAACTTGTGTTTATTTGAACTACTTCTGCATTGTCTTTCTCAACTGAGTAATCAAAAATAATTGTAGCTTCTTGAGTAGTTGGATTATAAGATTTTATACGCCCAGAAAAATTTGATGTTGATAATTGAAAATTATTTGCAAAATTATATCTAGCTTTATGTAAAGATACAGTTGCTCCATCAAAATGATCTGAATCTTGAGTTCCGTCTTTTCCACGTAAAACTGTTAATGTATTATTTGAAATAGATACAACTTGAACAACCTCATTCCCAACCTTCAAAAGATCTTGGTTTGAAATTCCTATTGTAGTATCAACTACCAATTTTGTAGATCCAGAAGCAAATCCTGCGTGGTCTACAAATATTACTAATCTGGAACTTCCACTCGTTGCAGTATTTGCTCTGGATAGAGATTCATCCGAAACACTAAGATAATCAGATTTTTTATATCCAGATCCACCATCAGTTAAAACAACAGAAGAAACAACCCCAGCAGCAGAAACTACAATACTTGCTTTTGCTCCACTACCAGATCCACCAGTGAGAGAAATATTTGTATATGTTCCAGGATTGTAAAACGCACCGCCATTTAAGATCTCAAACCTACCAACACCATCGTAATTAATTTTTGATTGATATTGTGCTGTTTTAAATTTTATTTTTTGATATAATCTTTTTCTCAAGTAGTAAGTTTTAGTCTTTGTAGCATCATTTGGTAAAATATCGATATTGACTTCATCTCCTATTCCAAGATTGTGATTAGAAGAAGTTTCGATGAGAGCCACACTTTGATTCACATCAAATGGAACTAATCCGTCACTTAGAGATGTTAAACTGACAATCCTAGATCCAGATGTATTAAAGAGATTACTAGACTGAATAAAGTAGTCATCATCAATAATCCAAGTTCCAGTGAGAACTTTAATCTTCACAATATTTTGTTTTGATGTCCCTTCTAGAACTTGAGCAGTAGCAATGGGTAAATTTATACCATCGGTTAAACTTAATATTGCACCTTCTGTATATGAACTATCTTGATCTACTAATATGGAAAATGTTTTAATAGCAGCGGAAAATGTGCCAGTACCATTGAATGTTCCTATAACATTTTTCAAAACAATTGAATTATCATTAGCAACATTTCCAACAATTTCACCATATGCTCCAGATGCTGGCTGACTCAATGTATCGTTGGCAAACAAATACGCATTTTGAACTGTTGTCAATTGTACAACTCTATTCTCCTTGCAATATAGATAATTGACTGGTTTTCCTTTCACGGAAGAAACAAGTGCTTCTACTTCTTTCCCTTCTGTTCCAGAATTATCAAAATGTATTTTTGAATTAACAGAAAAATTGTCAGATGATTGCAATATAGAAACAGAATCGATTGTTCCAGACTTTACTTCCGATACTTGAGCAATAAATCCATCGCCATTTCTTGGCATTCCCTGAACAAATAGTCTTCGTACCTTCTTTGAAATATCTGCTTGATTTATGTTTGAGTTATAGTTACTATCAACTGGAAGAGAATAAAAATTCTCGCCTACAAAATATGGAAACTGTGGGATCTGATTACTATCAATTGTTAAAAAGTATGCATATGTTCCATCTGGATAATCTGGAGTAATACAAAATCTACCATTATTTTGATCTAAAGATCCACTTTTATGTACATATGAATAATCATTAACAAACGATCCAATTGGATATGAACTTAAAGATGGACCTTGAGGACGATTTCCATTCAAAGAATAACTAGATGACATTCTCACAATCGACGATTGTGGATTTAATGGATCTTGATATCCAAATGGTCCATAAATTGGATTCCCATCATATGCAAAACCGATAATAGGAGAGTGTGTTTTTGTTGATGGTTCTGCACCAGCTATATTGATATTGTCATTTAATGATACACGTAATGCTTTTGGATTACCAACATGCCCATAACCATGCTCTAAGATATTATTGTAGTTTTCAAAAACATAACCATATTCAGTATCTAATAAGTTTTCATATTTTGTAAATCTATTTTTGTTCCATTCTTTTAGATATGGTATAGCAGATGCTCCACGACCTACTGGTATTACATCTACTATAACTGTATCTTGATTATAAAAACTTCCCTCTTCTTTCATTATGAGGTCAGTTATTTTTCCATCAGTATCAACCACAGCAGTATATTCTGCTGATCTCCCTCTTCCAGCATTGTCTCTGATTCTTATAATTGGTGGAGACGAATAAAATTCACCTGGATTGTCGATAATTAAGCTGGTAATTTTTCCTTTGGTTACAACTGCCCTTATAACAGCATCTCTGCCAGAAGTAATAACAACTTCAGGAGTTCTTGGAAAAACAGTCTTTGTATCTACAATAATTTTTTCTACTACTTGACCAGATAGAACAGCACGAGCTTGATTTGGTACTCCATCTAACAAAACAAATGGTGGTTTTTCATAACCAGTTCCTTGAGTATCTACTTTAATTTCTTCTAGAATTCCAAAACGAATACTTTCTTCGTCTCTAAATCCAAAAATTGGTACTCCATTGAGAAGAATTCCAACATCTCTTTTTGGAGTTTTATAAATTTCTGTGGTCTTAATTGCAGATTTTCTAATTAACCTTAAAATCTTTTGATCTAACAGTGTTTGAGTAACTACAGAACCGTCTAAAATTTTATATGATGGATAACTAGATCCAGTAATATAGTAGTATTGCTCATCTTCAAAAATTGCAGAAACATCTGTAGATACTTCACTTAGACTAGATGCTAATGCTGGTATTGTTGGAATATTTACTGGATTATCTTGACTTAGAATCCATCTAATTTGATTCGTTCCAGATCTAACAATTTTTGGATCAGATGCCTCAAATCCAGGATTAGATACTTGTATTTCATCTCCAACCGATGAATATGGTTTGGATGATGTTGGTGTTAAATTATAAACAATACCAAGAGTTAAAAGTCTTACACCAGATCCATTTAGAATAACTGGTTTATAAACTGGTGTATCTTTTGTATGTAATACCGCAGTTGTACCTCTACTTTCAATTGTAAATTGCGTTACATTTTTGTCAGAGAATTTAATAATCTCATCATCAATCAAAATTTCTCCAGATTGATCCCATCCAATAGTAGAAAATACATTTACTCTTTTATTAATTCCACTAGATGCTTGTAAATCTTTTTCTAGTCTTGTTTTTGTAGAAACTGCAAATAATCCATTTACTGTTTCTGGAGCTAAAACAATATTCCATATTTGTTCATTATCAATCGTTCCATCAGAAAAAACGTTATCGACAGTAGCAGAAGCATAACCATATTCATCTGTTGGAGATTGAATAATTGTTTTACCAACCAATAGTTTTGGATTACCAGAAATAACTTTAACCTTTAAAGCATAAACATTAATCCAATCAGATTCTGAAGATTTGTAAGTGAAATCTCTTGGTTTATAAACACTTGGTTTGTCTTCAGAAATTAAAGTATTAAAGATGAATTTAATACTAGAATCAGTTCCTTTTGCTTTGTAGAACTTTTTAATATTTTTGATTAAAGTTCTCTTATCAATCTCTCCCTTCAGATACTTTTCTGGGAATGCACCGAGATATTGAGATTCAAAACTTTTAATCAATCCATATAAAAATAGATTGCTGATATTTAAAACTTGATCACCAGAAACATGAGGTACAGATTCTGTAGATACAAAAACACTATTTTCGTAAATATCACCAAGTTGAGTATTTCCACTAACTCCCCTAGAACATTCAGTTAGTAGATTACCATTTCTCTCGGCATAGAAGATAATTTCGTTTCCAATTTGCAAATAACCGTTCTTATCTGGAAATCCAGAAGCATCAGAAACCAAAATGCTTGTATCAGAAGCACTGATAGAATTTACTAAAACTGTAGATTGACTTAATATGCTTTTTTCATAAAAGTCAATATTTGCATACTTATCTAAATTTAAAGCAATATCAAGAGATTGACCTTGAGACTCTTGCTGCTCATAGTACTTTTGTACAAACTTACTGAAAAGTTCATACTCCGAACTAATGAAAGAAGGTAACTGCGACTCAATTAGAGTTGAGATTTTTTTGGTCTTGACTGCCATTTAATTACTCTTTGTACGCAATAAAACTACTATTCGCTACATCTACATCAAGATAAACCTCTCGACTTACCTTGATATCATTTGAAGCAGGTTTAACTCTAACTGAGATTCTATTATCAAAGAAACTACCTTTTATGATAGTTAAATCATACATTTTTAATTCACCATTTACATAATCTATTTCTCCAACTTCCTTGTCCAGGACGACTTTATCACCAGTTATTGCATCTATTCTATATAGAACAATTTTGCCATCCCTATCTTCCAAAAATACATCAAATAGTGGATATTCGGTTACTCTAAATCCAGTTGTAGAAAGAGTTGGTCCATCACAATCTTTGTCAAAAGCATTCTGGAAACAAATCTCATAATAAAAAGTTGAATTCAACTGTGGATAAAAATCCTTCCTCATTAGAACAGTAGTTAGATTAGAATTGATTGTTTTATCTGCGTCATCAATTACACCAACAGCTTTACTATATCTAAACGTTCCGTTAAATTTTTCTGTGTCTGATAGATTAATATACTGCTGAAATGCTCCTATAACTTGATCTCTAATTTGAGCTGGAGTCTTATTTGTCTTTCCTCCATCATAGAAAATTTTACTTTGAATCTCCACAAATAGAATTGATGGATCAATTAGTACTGGTTCTACAGATGCAATTGAATATTTTTTGATTTGATCGATAATTTCTTTTTTTGTAAATGATGTTAGATAAGAAGCATCTCTGGGTTTTACGGAGATGAAGACCTTGCCATACATTGGTGGATTTTGCTCTTCTCCACCAAATGTAATAATATCGCTGACTGCTGGATATACATTACGAACAATGGCAGCATAATCATCTGATGTTACCGCTCTATCCTGAGTTCCAAATGATTTTGGCGCATTGAATTTAATTTTATCTACACTCTCAATATCTTCACCACCAGAAGATGCAACAGTGCTATTCACAGTTACAGTAAATGCGTTAGGAGAGGTGCCTGTGGGAGTCTCTAAGATGCCTGAAAACACAAAAGTACCCACTCCATTAGATGCTGGTCCAGAAGTGACTAGATAGGTTACTTCGATACGAGTATTGTTTTCTAGTTTTCTACCAAGAATTCCATCACCAAAGACCAACTCATATCTTTCATCTTCAATTTCATTCAAGAAGAAAATCTTTGATTGATTATCAACATTTAAAATATTGTCGGCTCTTAGATATGGTTCATTAAACGATCCGCCACCAGGATAAACTCTAACTTGAATTGTGGTTGTATCGATCGATTGGTTATCAAGAATAAATCTTTGAGACTTAAGAGATGTATTGACGGTAAAGTTATTTGTAATAAAACTTCCTTCTTTTAGTCTAACATTCTGAAACACTGCGCTCTGATTCGAAACCTGTGCCTTTACATCTACTGGAGTAATGTATGAATACAATACATTCTCATATGAACTAATAAATCCACTACCTTTCTTGAGAATTAATTCGGTATCGGTGGTTGGATTTGTATAATTAACTGTAAAATTTACATATGCAGTTGGAGAAGTAATCGACTTCGGTGTATATCCTAACTGCTTGGCAATCGCTACCACATTATCTCTTAACGTTGCACTGTCAATGAATAACTCATTGACGACCATGTTGGTATTGAATGCCGTATAATATGTGTTATACGCAAGAACATCGATGAGGTTACTTAGTACAGAACCCTCAAAATCATAATCAGTAAAATCTGTCTGTGCTCTTAAGTATTCTTTAAGAGCAAGCTTGATATCTTCAAAATCTAAATTGGCAACCTGTGTGTAAGGCATTTATCGAGTTCTCTCTAGGAAAAATTCTACTGCCACAGGTGTATCTTGTCTGCCAACAATACTGTAAGAAAGTTCAACTTGAAATCCATTTTCATCAGAATCTGGATATGCTAATACACTTAAAACCGAAATTCTTGGTTCATATCTTTCGAGTACTTCTCTAACTTCTAAAGAAATCAAAGCAGCAGTTGCATTATCTAAAGGTTCAAATAATAGATTCAAAAGACGCGAACCAAGATTCGGTTGAAACATGCGCTCACCAATACGAGTAAAAAGCAAATTCTGAATTGCTTGAGCAATTGCAGCTTTATCTTTTACAACGATTAGATCGTCAGTAACAGGATGCTTTTTAAACGTGACGCTT
>Ga0129333_10004376_pt1 | contig 13205 bp, 9 predicted proteins | sample CPB6_08_DNA_FD_94474 | JGI IMG/M metagenome (GOLD analysis project Ga0129333, IMG submission 94474) | Freshwater to marine salinity gradient microbial communities from Chesapeake Bay, USA - CPBay_Sum_0.6_0.8_DNA | ecosystem: Environmental > Aquatic > Marine > Coastal | place: USA: Chesapeake Bay... | reverse complement strand
TTATTATGCTATTTTTTTTCTATTTATCAATTAGTTTCTTTATTAAATATTCTAATTTTTCATTATTTTTCTTATTTTTTTCATCACTCAATATATATTTTATGTTTTTTTCAAGGTCAATTGTATCTCTCTTGTTTTTATATTTTATAATATATAAGTTTGGAGTTATATCATTTTTATTTTTATTCACTTCTAATATTTTTTTATATTTATTATCATATACAGTTAGGGTTTTATTATTTCCTTCTATTACACCCCAATTTATAACAATTTCACCAGAACTTCCGAATTCAGCATTACCTTGGCTTTCGGCGTTACAACTAATAATTCCATTTTTTATAGTAAAACATCTTTCTTCTCCTAGGCTAAAGGTTTTTTTCATTGTGGCTGTATTTTTTATTTCGTTTATCTCATATATAACTGCTCTAGAGGCTTCGTTTTTATTGCAACGATTATCATATAATATTATTTCATTTTTATTATTAATGTAGCCTCCATGTGTACCGCAGACCCCTTCTAAAGGATCGTTTTTAATTTCTAATATTTTTTCTTTTATATCATTTTGTAGGCTTTCAATACGTTTTTTCGAATAATTAGATATTATATGTATTATTTTCTTATTTTTATCATAAGTTACTATATAGTTATTTCTTAATCCAACTGTTATTTTTGACTCATCAATTGTTGTACTTACATAATTTGGATGATTTATATCTATTATACATGGATAATCTTGTAATTTACTATTTATAAAAAAGGTTGGTTCATTGTAGTTATCAACTATTTTGATAGTATTTGACCAAGTTATTAAACCTGTATTATCTGTTTTAATAATTCTTGGTGTTCTTATTAATATATTTTTATTAAAGTTATTACATATTCTAGTTTTTTCAATAGTTTGATCATTATAATTATATAATTTATCCATTGTTATTTTAGGAACAATTTCATCCACATAACTAATAAAATAATATCCTGTTTTAGTTTCGTGAAAACCATGATAATCAATTGGAGGATATTTTTTTTCACCATTAATAACTTCATATGGTGTTATTATATTCATAATATTTTCATGTTTTATATTATATTTTAATACATAGGCAGTAGGCTTTTCATTACTTACTGATACCTTATGTTCTTTTAGTATCTTTCTATCATATAATACTGTTGTTAATACTCCTTTTTTATCTAAACTTGTATAATAGGGTAAGTAATTTTCATAATTTCTATACCATACTGGATATCCATCTGTATTATATATTATGGATATAGCTCCTATATCCATGAAATAATATCCTTTTATATTATAATTATTTTCAAATTCATAATCAAAATAATTAAAATAATCTGGCGTACACTTTATTGTTATATATTTATTATTTAATTTTATTTTTTTTGTTTCAGTATTGTTGATATAGTAATTTTTTATATTTTTATTATTATCATATATACTTATTTTGTTTTTATTTTTATCACAATTCTTGATATGATAATAATTGTTATTGACATAATATTTAGGTAAGATTTCATTATTTTTAAATAATATTTTTATATTTGAGGTCTCACTTCTGACTTCTGCATACGTGTTTAATATTAATAATGATATGGTAATGACATATATCTTCATTCCTACATTATAATATTTTTTTCTCATAGTTTATTAGTGACTAATATTGTAATTTTATCAGTAATTTTTTTTAAATTATTGTTATTTTTTATAATTTTAACATAATTTATCAATGGTTCGTAAAAAAGAGATTATTTTTTTGTTACTCGTTTCCATAATTGCTGGTTTTATTATTGTTAGCAATGCTCCATTGAGACGTGAGTACTCTGATTCCCCGGAGGGATGGAGTGGTGGTGCTAAAGGAGTTGGACTAGCTTCATTGGTATCTAATTTTAATATAGTTTCAACTCAGTTACACTTAAAGAGTAATGATTATATTCGTATTTTATATTATGCATCTTTAGGCTATATTGAGGCTGAGTATAAAGAAAAGATGGATGGAGAGGAGGTTTTTTATCAAATTATAAAAGAGTTAGTTGGAGAGCCTGATTTTAATACTCAATTACCTGCTAGTTATTCTTCCGCTGTAAGTAGTAAGATTGTAAACCTTGCTAGTAGTGATGGTTATAGAGATATAGATAAAGTGTTTATTAGATCTCTATCTCCGGTCGATTTAGGCGTTGATAGAAGTTTATATACTTGGAAACCTGATGCAACTTTAGGTAATGAGTATGATCCATATTGGGGAACTCTAACTAAGAGTCAAGAGTATTCATGTAAAGTATATGATTTTCCACTTTTTTCATTTGATGAGTTAGTCAAAGAAGCTAATTTAACTGCTAAAGCTACTGTTAATATGTATAATAATAAATTTAATTCTGAGATCAGAAATCTGGTTACCAATTTTACTAGTCCTCAGAATGGTCAACCCGGTAGGGTATTAATAAATATTTTTCTAAATTATCTTAATGATAATAATTTTGATGCTAAAAATAGAGATGAGATATTTTATAATTTTATAAATTCACTTTACGACCTCTCGATATTAACCTATAAAGAGAAATACCATTATCAGATAGCTCACTTAGGTCAATTATCAACCGTTAAGATGCAGCAATCATGGTTGCAGACCAGGCCTCCTTTTCCTTCCGAGTTTGGTTCGTATGGAAGATTATTTGAACTATTTGTTAATAAATTTGGAAGCGGAAAATCTATTAGGTTTACCATACCTGGTAGTCAGGTTTCTACTATATCCACTAGAGTGTATAATGATAGTAGTTCATTTTATAATGAATTTACAAATGCATCTATATTATTTGGATTTGATTATTTTTTTAGTATAGAAGCTGGTAGAAAATTAGGAGAGTGTTTATTTGACGAATATGCCTATAAAGAAGTATAGTTTATTTTTATTTGCATTATTATTTTTAATATTTTTGTTATCAATTTTTTTAGATAATAATGAGAAAAATATACTGTTTGAAGATAAGAGTAAAGTTTTCTTACAGAATGATAATAATCTTTCTCGCGAAGAGTGTTTAAGAAAGTTAAGACTCCGTGATAGTATTGAGCGAGTTAGAGCTAATAGTATTGTTCCGGTTGCTGAATTAGCCATAGATAATGAAGGCAATATATCAGGTGATTTTTCTAATCTACCTAAATTTCAATTTTTTTCCTCGTTAGGCGATTGTGTTTTTCCTCTTGGCACCCCTGCATTAGCTGTTGGTGATGTAAATAAAGATGGCTATCCTGATATTGTAAAAGCACCAAATTTATTGTATTTAAATAGGTATGGTGAAAAATTTGAACTTATAGAATTACCTCTACCTAAGGTATTCTCTGAGGATGAAGGTAGACTATCAACTATTCCAGTTATTGAGAGTTGGCCTTCTACCCCTGTAATAAGTGATTTAGACCAGGATGGATCCAATGAAATATTTTTTACAAACAGAATTTCCGTTGGCGGTCAAGAAATTTTAGTATATAGTCAGAGTGATGGTAACTGGTATTTAGATAAAAGTTATAACTTTAATTTTGGCGAACTTTCTCATTTTCCTAATGCTCAAACTATCACCGTTTTTGATTTTAATAATGATAGATTGCCTGATATTTTATTAGGTTTCCTAGGCGGACAGAATTTTTTATATAATAAAGAGAGAGGTCTGACATCGCCAGGACTTATGTTATTACTTAATAAAGGAGATAAAAATTTTGTAGATATAACTGATAGTTTCAATTTAAATGTTAAATTAAATGATATTCTTAAAGATAATTTATATGTCGGAAGTAGGACTACTTTCACTGATCCTATTATGTTTGTTAATGGTTTTAGTACAAATGATTATAATAATGATGGATTTATTGATATTTTTGTAGCTGGTGATTATGGTACCGGTGTTCTACTTTATAATGTCGAAGGTAGAGATTTGATAATTGATGCTAAAAATAAGTTTTTTGGGCATTCTCTAATGGGACCGGCAAGTAGTGATATTAATGATGATGGTGTTTTAGATATCTATGCATCACAAATATATCAGAAGATATCCACCCCTTTTGTATGTGCCGGCGGACGACTTGGTTGCGATTCTAAATTAGGTAATAATCTCTGGGTATCAGATGGTAAGGGAGGCTGGGAGGATAGAAGTATAGAGTTAGGTGTTAGAGAGGGTGGATGGGGTTGGGGAAGTGCATTTGTTGATTTTGATAATGATGGTGAGGTTGAGATAGTTCAGATGAATGGTCAGGTCTTGGAACTTTCTCCAGCTGAGATTGGCTGGACTCATCGTAGAGACCCTATGACGTTATTTCATAGGAGTGATAAAGGTAGGTACCATGATATAGCTTTTGAAAGCGGTCTGTATCTTCCTTTCTCTACCTCTGGATTAGGTATCATTGATATTAATTTAGATGGTCTTGTTGATATTGTGGTAGCTAGTGGATATGAAAGAGAGCCAAGAATTTTTTTAAATAAAAGTAAATCAAAAGGTAATTTTATAACTATTAATGTTGCTGATAAAGATACTCTTGCTAATATTACTAATGCTAAAATTGAAATTATTGGTAAAAATAAAAAATGGTTTGCTTTTTCTGGGAATAGTTCACAGAGCCATTTTTCAAATTCTGATACCCTTGTTAGATTTGGAATAGGTGAGGAAGATAAGGTTGATATTATTGTAAAAAGTTTAGATGGTAAGATTAAAGTCTTAAAGAATGAAAGCGTTAATCGTAGTTTAGTTGTTTTATTATAATATTATTTTATTAAATTCTCATACTCATTTTCAAGTTTTAAACATAGTTCATTTTCTTTTTTGCTATAAGCACATATTTCTTTGGCGACATTTATATCCTTAAGATTAACAGCAATCCATCTAGACGCACCGGATAGACAAGCATCTAGATTTGAAATATCTACTGTATAACATATATCAATTAAATTTTTAGGGTTTTCTCTATTTATAAATGCAAGAGCATGACCTACCCCTAGTATACAATTTTTATTAAATTCATAATTATAATTTTCTTGACAAATTTTTATAATCTCTTTTATGGTTTGATTATCTTTTGTTCGAGATGTTTCATAACTGACATTTTTAGCACAAAGATATTTATATTTTATTTCCAAGGTATTACAAGTTGATAATAGATCTATCAAGTCATCAATAAATATTTTCCCTTTATTTTTGGCTTGCCTTTCTAGCACCGCTGTTGAGACCGCACCATCACCGCATAAAGTAATTTTATCTAAAGGAATTAGTTCTGAGCAGTAAGATAATGCTTGTTTTAAATCCAAATTTGCTTTTTTAATAGCGTGCCCTATTCCATGGTAACATAATTCTTCTGTTATTGAATTTTTATTAAATTCGCTACATAATCTTTCACTTATTTTTTGCATATCTTTGATATCTGTCGTAAGCCCCCACTCTTCAAAGGCTCCATGATGTATTCCACCAGCACAACCATTCTCGATTTGTTTAATGGTGTGTTCTATCCCAAGTTCATAATAAGAAACCCTTCCTATTAGGTGTGAGATGTCATGACACATTATCTTTTCATTTGTTGTTCCTAAAAGATCCAATTGCTTTAATTGCATTCTTGCTTCTGTTAATTTTCCTGTTAGAGCCAGATTTGTTATCATACTAAAAGTGCAGTATGTTTGATCTCCTTTTTGACATTGTTTATTAAAATAATTTTTTTCCACTTCAATAAGCTTTGACTTATACAAATTGGTATTATTGAAATTATTTTTAATGATATATAATGAAGATAATATTATAATTATACTTAAAATTATTAAGTATTTTTTTTCTTTTTTCATATCACTATTATTATACTTAGCATTATATATGCAAATAATAGTTGTTATAATAATCTGCCTTATTTTATTTTTTATGTTTTGATACATGACTTATTTATATTTTTTTTAATAATAGTTTTATGTATTTTTTTGTCATTAATTTTATAAAAAGATTAAAAATTTTTATCTTTATATTTTCTATATTATTTTTTTCTTTATTTTTTTTAAATACTTATCTCAAAAATTATAGTCATAACAGCCTAACTATTGAAAATTTTAAAGATATGTGGCTTAGTAATTTAAAAGAAACTCAACCTGGGGTTGCATATAATCTTTCAAAATTCATAACAAATAAAGACTGGAAAATGCTTGACTATTGTCTACGCAATGCTACAACATCACCTTCATGTTATAGTAATGATTTAAATGTTTATAATAAAAAATTATTAAGTTTTGAAGAGTTAGATTCTTTTATATATAATGCTAATAAAAATAATTATATTGAAGGATCGAAAATTAGAAATTCAGATTCTGAAAAATGGTTACGTGAAAATACTATTTTTGGATATAGGAAATTAGTTAGCGGTAAAACGCAGAATGAATTTTTTAATACCCCTAACTTACTTAAAAGTCCGAATTTGAAGAATGGAGGAGAAAAGGTAAAAATTCTTGCTATTAGTGATTCGTTTGGAATTGGAGAAGGTTTATATAATATAAAAGAGACATGGCCTAGAGAATTAGAGAGACAATTAAATATTATTGATAATAGATATGAAGTTTTTGTGCTCGCTGCAGGAGGGGCTAATTATAAAGAATTTTATAATTATATAAATTCAGATATAGTAGATGATCTAGACCCTGATATAATTATTTTAAGCTTGGTATCTAATGATTTTAATCAATATTCTAATGACCTCAATTTAAGCTTTGATTCAAACTTAAATAAGGCAGGGCTAAACTACGATATATTATCTTATATATCCTGCATTAATAGTGATAAAAATTTAGCTAGATATATTAGTTTTTTTGGTTTTTTTGGTAATATAAAAAATTTTTTATTACTAAACTATTGTGATAATTTAGTATATAAAAATACTACATATGCTAAGAATCCTTATATGAGTCACTCTAATGGTGAAAATTGGGCTAATTTAGATGAAATAGAAGAGTATTACAGAAAAATTATTGAAAGTACCTCTAAACCTATCTTTTTTTATAACTTATTATCAGATCAAAATAATGATTTAATTATTAATAAACTTAAAAGTTTGAATTTGAAAATAATTAACGATATACCAATAAATGGAGACTTTTTTTTGGAGTTAAAAAACGTATGCAATAGATATGGTATATCCGATTGCTACATGGCTAATCCATATGACTATCATTTAAATCTAGTATTTAATAGATTTCATATCTCAAAAAATATTATTAATATCTATGATAAAATTAAATATATTAAAGGAAATTATAGTAATAAAGAAATTTCTGATTATATCTTAGAGGCTTTACCTTATCAAATTAGATATAAAAAATTTGATAAATATATAGATATAATATCATATGATGCAAAAAGTAAAATAATAGATAGTTTTCCAAATTCAAGAAAGTATTATCAGTCATTATGTGCTACTGAAGATAGAAACCATATTAGAATTAATTTAAACGATTATATTATTAATGGTGAAAATGTAAAAGTTAGTTTAATCTATAGCGAAAATGATCTCATAATTAAAAGTTCTGGTTATAATACTAATGGTATTAAAATAAATTCTAATTATAAAGACTTTATCTTAAATAATATTTATTCATTTATAGGTTCAGAAGAAAAAAATAGTATTGTTATTGCATCTAAAGAAGAGGGGTGTTATGGTGATATATGGGGATTAGGTTTAGTCAAAATAAGAGTATCCCTTGATTGATTAATAGTTATGACTAATTTATCTTTTTATATATAATATCATTATGAAAAAATATATTTCTATCTTTTTATTAATAGTAACTATTTTTTTAGCATTTATATTTAGTAATTCCAATAAAGAGATAACACTACATGATTTAGAAAAAGCATTTAAAAATAAATACATTAATAATAGTAAAAATGAATTATGTAGAGAAAAATTAAAATATAATATAAATGATTCATGTTTTGATAAGTTATTAAAAGAGAAAGAGTTTATTATTAACCCAGTAGAGTCTATCTCATTTCTCAATTATTTAATAGAAGATCCTGAAATTTTATATAGATGCCATTTTTTAGCACATAAAGTTGGTGGTAATATTGCTAAATATATTACTTTAGATTCTATTTTAGCATTAAATTATAATAACTGTAATTATGGTTTTCAACATGGTGTATTAGATATATTAATTAAATCAGAGAAACCTAAGATTGATGAGATTATAGAATTGTGCAATTCTAAGCCGCCAAATAGTTACTTATTAGGTAACTGTCAGCATGCTTTAGGTCATATTATCGTTAGTTTTTTTACAGATATACCAAATGAAGCGGTAAAATTCTGTAGCAATGATTTATCTGGGGTGTGTCTAAGTGGAGTTATGATGTCTTTTTTGCAGAACTATGGTAACCCGCTTAATTATGAAAATTATTTTAATAATAAAAGTACAATAATTAACAATATATACAATCTATGTAAAATGAATAGTAATGTATACTCGATAAAATGTATTGAAACTTTACCTGCGTTTGCTATTAAGTACCATCCTGAGAATTTGAGCTTTCTAATAAAGATTTGCAATGGTTTAGAGGGTAAGTATAAAAAAGCTTGTTACCGAGGCGTAGCTACTAGTCATTTTTTAGTACTTGATGCTAAGCTAGATATCATAGTTAATAATATTAATAAAGTTTGTAATTTAGTTTATGCAGATAGAGATCAGTGTCTAATAGGATTGTCTCTTGTTTTATCAGTTGTAAATAACAGGGATACTTTTGACTTAAATAACTTATATTGTAAAAAGTATTTTTCTAAAAATGATTATGAATTATGTAATATAGGTTATTTATTGTTTAATAATGAAGAAATACCTAGTAGATATTCGCTTATTGATTAATTACCTGGACCCGTTATAGCATTATCCTTTAGTGCTAAACTCCAGCCTAATTTATTTTCAAAAGGTAGTGGTATTGTTCTCTTTGATGATGCTGAATCTCTTAATAATTTTTCATTTACTAAGGTTTTTTCAAAATAGTTTACCTGGTATGTCGTTTGATTTTTTTCATTATTTTTTAAATCAACTAATATATTTCCATCTTTGTCAAAATGAGTAGCCATATTTGGTGAATTTGGTCTAAAACCCCAACTTGCTAGTATCGATTGATCATTTAAAAATAATGCTGTCCCCATCGAATATGTTATGCAGATAATTTTGTTTTCAAATAGTTCGCAACCTCGTTCCGGTTGTTTTCTAGAAAATAAGTGTATGGCCTTCTTCTGATCAAAGTTTAGCTCATAAATTACAGCCCTTACCTCCTCTTGAGGTAATCTCCTGTTATCTAATAATATTAATTTATTTTCCGAGATATAACCACCATGATGACCTATAGGTCCTCTATCTCCATATGGATCGTTTATTATTTCAAATGAATTCTCATTTTTTGTACCGCCAATTTTTGCAATTATTTTTTTATTTACTTTATCAATGATATATGTTGCTGAGGTAAATCTATTAGTTAGTATATAATTATCTTCACTTTCATTAGTTGAGAGATTTACCGGATGATAGATATTTACTACGCAATTTGGCTTTTTTCCAGTGTAGTCAATATCTGATAATGCAAATAATTGGGATTCGCTAGGTGATATAATTTCATCAAATCTTATTTGATTTATTATTTCGCCTTTTTCATTTATTTCCATTATAAAAGGCATAGCTACTGTCGCTTTTTTTGTATTAGTAACATCGCATTGTTTAGTGCCACCACCCCCTAAATTATAAGGTGTCAAACTTTTTGTATAACTTGATAGATCATAATTTTTTATAATTTTTGTTGATATTATTAAATAGTTATTGTTTTTTAATTTTTCAAAGCCATGAGTGTCAATAACATACTTTTTATCTTTAGGAAGTATTTTTTTAATTATTTTACCTTTAAAATCTGTTTTAATTATGGCAGCTCCAGATCTAGCTGCATAGCTGGGCGTCATTCCTGGGGGAAGACCTACTGTATATATACTTAAATTATCTAATATTTTCATTATCATAGCACTTCCAGATGCTTTCATATACCAGAGAGGGGTTCCATTTTCATCTGCAATTATGTAATAGCCTTTTTCAACCATCCAATTATTTATATCAACCCTATTTGCGGTTGCAAAAGAGTATAGTACATTTTTTTTCTTATTTATATCATAATTTCTAAAGTTGATATTAGGGAAATCATTAGGTAAGCATCTTATATAAATTTTTTTATCATTAATAACAAGTTCAATAATATCATCTTTCTTGGTATTTAATGTTATATTATTCTTTAATATCTTATTTTTATACCTTACGCTTTCTTTATCTGATATAGTAATTTTTGTTTCTTTTTTATCACAATTTCTTATGCTATAATCTGTTATTTTTTCATTATATTTTGGATTTAAAGTACTTATATCTATAATCTTATCATTACTTTTTTTATTTAGATCATTTGATAAAGCGTTATTAGTAATTAATAATAAAATAATTGGTATTATTAGCTTTTTTCTCATAAATAGACTTTGTATTTTTTTATAATATTTGTCAGTTATTTATAAGTATTTGTTTTTTTATTAAAAATTAGAATAATTATCTCATGAATAAAAAAATGATAGTATTTTTTCCTCTTTTGCTATTATGTCTTACTTTTTTATTTTTTAAATTTTCTAATAATAATTTAGATATTACAACAGCTAAAAAGCTGTTAGCTTCCTGCGGTAATCCAAGTAGCGATGTCTCGTATCGTGATTGTGTTGCTAAATATACAATTTTAGCTATTAAAGATAATGATCTAGATGATGGCATGAATCTTTTTGAAAACTATCTTGAAGATAACCCTAATTTGTTAATCGTATGTCATGATATAGCACATAAGATAGGGTATGAAGCATATTTACTTTATAAAGAGGGTTCAATAATATATGATAAAAAATATTGTGCTTATGGATACTACCATGGTATTTTTCAAGGATTTATGGAAAAAAATAACTCTGTTATAGATTTTGCTTATGATTTATGTGAAAAGCTTGATAATAATAAAGTATTAGTGGAATGTGTTCATGGTATAGGGCATGCTGCTTATCATAATGATGAAGATGCAAAGCTAGGTTTAGCTGAATGCGGTAAAATCCCTGATAATGCTTTTATTGGTGCTTGTGCCAATGGTGTTATGATGGCCTATCAGGCTAATTTAGCAGAAGATAAAATATCATTTGATTATACAGATTGTTTAAATAATATAAAAGATATAGTACTTGGTTGCATAACAAATTCTGTTTATAGCGTAGTTAAGAAGGGTTTTCTTTTAACTGAGTTATGTAATACCTCTGATAAAGAAATTTTTAATAATTGTCTAATTGGATATGCTAAAGGATTATCAGATTCGGAGTGTGTTAGTACCTATTGCTTAGGTTCTGAGAAATTGGATATCGCTAAATTAGATAAGTATAAGTTACAATTTGTAAGTTGTAATAATTACAATAGCTGTGCAAAGGCTTATGGTTTTTTTAGTTATCAATCTTATAAAAATAAAGCGGCTCAATTATGTGATCGATATTTTACAGATAATAAAGTTGCTTCTTGTAAAGATGGTTATAAACAGGCCAGTAACTGTGTCTCAAATTTTGTAAATGTTTTACACCATTACCGACCATGCAGGTTGAGTGAAGATAAAAATATATAAATAATCATTGCCTAATACTTTATTTATCGGACATTTCATACATGTTAAAGAAATTTTTTATTTTTATTTTTTTGTTTGCTTTTATGCCCCAAGTTTATGCTAATAGTAGCAATATTTCATCAAATAACTGTAAAGATAACAAAGGTCTAATAGTTACTAATTGTAAAATTTTGAAATATAATTTATCTAGAATATCTAAAAATGCTAAGATTGAGATATTTAGAAGCGACTCAGAAGATAGTAAGGGGCTAACTTTTAGAGAGAAGTTTATTAATAATAAGAATGGGTTTTATCAGATCAAAAACCTAACTCCTGGCTATTATACCGCTGAGTTAAAGAGTGATAGAAATACTTTTAAATATGTTAAATTTATTGTTTCAGATAAGCCAAATATTAGTATTAAGAGATTAGAATATATAAATGAGAAAATAGTAATTGAGATTAACAGGTTTAAAAATTTAAATATGCCAACAAACTCTTCAGTAGAGATATTTGATAGTAATGATAAATTATTAAGCAAGATTAATTTTGATAAGAGTTGGGATAATTATGTCTTTACTGTTCCAGAGAGTAGCTCTTATAAAATCGTAATCAAAGCAAGAAATTTTGTTGGTGAGTCTGTTTTTTCTGCTACACTTATAGGAGTTTCTTCTGATAAGATTAGTTATGGCGATAAATTAATTGACTACAGTAAAGCTGTTAAATTAAATAACGGTAGCATTATGTTAATGACAAGGTCTCCTGATAATAATTTTAATTTTATAACTGAGCAAGCTGCTAATACAAAAGGTGCTAGATCCTTTTATAATTGTTTTGCTAATGAGGCTATTATAAACAATAACAAAGCCAATGATATTGGTTATTTAGGCGGAGCTTTTGCTGGCAGAGATAGCGGTAAAACTTCTATCTTAACTTCCGCGGTTTTAGAATTTTCTAATAACTTTGAATTTAAAAATCTTAGTTCTGCATTTAATTTATGTATCAATGATGCGATCTATGAGCAGATGGGTATTATTAGCTTACAACTTAGTCCTAATAGTAGTTATAAGTTAGATAAAAACACTATTGCTAATTTTTCTAAATTTAATGGTATAATTTATAGAGCTTCTGGTAGTATAAGACTTTCTGAAACTGCGGTAGATTCTCCATTTGAGATGTTGGTACAAGTAATTCCTTTTACAGATAATGTCATTGGCATGTATATCAGTGTAATAGAGGGCGTTTCATTTACTGATAGTTATATTGATAACTTTAATCCAGGTGAAGATAGTAAATAGTTTAAAATAACCATTTGATTTATTTGAGCGTTGGTTATATATGTTTGTTTTAAGTTATATTATTTCATTTGTATAAATTTATAAATATAGTAATATTTTTAGATTATTTATCATTGATTTTATTTACATATTTTTATTTTTATGTATAGTATATTAATGTTTATAAATATTGTTTTTTATTATAATTTGCACAACAGGAGGATAGCATGAAAATATTACTGACAGGTGGTGGAGGTTTTATAG
>Ga0129333_10004375_pt1 | contig 13205 bp, 25 predicted proteins | sample CPB6_08_DNA_FD_94474 | JGI IMG/M metagenome (GOLD analysis project Ga0129333, IMG submission 94474) | Freshwater to marine salinity gradient microbial communities from Chesapeake Bay, USA - CPBay_Sum_0.6_0.8_DNA | ecosystem: Environmental > Aquatic > Marine > Coastal | place: USA: Chesapeake... | reverse complement strand
TCAAGTCCATGTTTAGGTCCAAAGTGAATTTCTTACTTTGATCAAACGAATCATCATTTGTTCATCCTCTTTTTCGTAAGCTGCTTCAATTTTACGAAGTAGCTTATGAGCCTTGTTGCTAGCTTTACAGTCTTCGGGATCTTTACTGTTTAGGCTAGACATAAAACTACCTGGATATTTTAAACGCATTGCTTCGCAGTAAGCACTCCAGCCACTGGCATCGTGCGGGTCTGGGCGGTTGCGGTAAATTTCAGTCCACCATTTATAAAGTGCAAGTATTTCTAATGCTCGTTCGGCTTGATATGTAGGCTTGCCGATATTTGGACTACCTGATTCACATTCTTCTTCTTTCCAAACAAGTTCGCTTTGCCACTTTAGATTGTCAAGACCGGCCTGCGGACAACGCCATGTACGAATACGCCACCAACCAACTGCCCACCATGGCATGTTATACTGTTTACGAACTTCCGGGCCTTCCCAGGCAAGATGCCACCATGCTAGTTCAACTTCAACAAAGTCTTGTAACTCATTGAACAAACAAGGTAGAAACCGGTCGCCCACGTCGCACCACTGACCGGGTTTAATGTCCCGCGGGTTAGCGGTAAGACTATGAGTGCGAGTAATCCAACGGTTATTAATATAGTACTTAATAGCATGTAATTTATCAGGAATAAACAATACAACATCTTGCACACGATCTAGGGCTTCTTCAGCCAGCCACCAACGAATGGGATGTGCCTTTTTAGAATTACTATCCCATTCATCCCATTGCGGCCCTGTACCATATTTAAGTTTTTTAGTACCTCTTAGCCAGTCCGCAAAAGGTGTGCAAGACCAATAGTTTCTCATTCCTTCTTTCCGCCCAACAACTGTAATAGGCTTAAAAATAAATTGATAAAATCTAGATAAAGTGTTAGCGCACCAAGAACTTCTTCTCGACCTGTATCTGTGTCTTGGCTGACCAACTGTCTAATATTTTGTGTATCATAAGCAGTTAATCCCAGAAATACAATAATAGCAATAGCACTTATTACCATTTGCATTACTGTGCTGCCAATAAACAAGTTAACAATGCTGGCAATTACAATGGCTATCACACCTACAAATAAAAATTGCCCCATGCTAGTCAAATCTCTGCGAGTAAAATAACCATAAAAGCTCATTACCGCAAACAAGATTGCACCTCCCATAAACGCTGATACAATAGATCCCATGGTGTAAACAGCAAAGATAACACTAAAACTCAGTCCCATTAGTGCTGCAAAGCCATGCAAGAACATTGTTAGTCCTTGTTTGCTGAATTTGTCTGCTGCAAAACTAAAAGCCAGAATAGCCGCAATAGGTGATAAAATTACAATCCATTTCATTACACCTGTAAAGAAAAATTGTAACAGTTCTGGTGTTGTGCCCACCAAATAACTGACTACCATACTGGTAATCACAGCAAGACTCATGTGTTGATATACACGAACCATTGCGTCGTTTACTGCACCGGCTGTACGATAAATTACTGTGTCCATGATATACTCCTTAAAAAAATTCTGGAACAAAACCATTGCCTATGTCATGACGAACATAAGGCTTTAAGTTGGGGGGTTGCCAACCTTCAGGTTTCAAAACTTTACCATCTTCGCGTTTACGAACCTTGCCTGTTGTGGGATCAATCTTCGCGAAGTTTGTACGCATGACTTCTCGCCAAGCACCTTCCCCATCGGCACCCATTGAATGTATGGCTCCAATTGTAACAACTAAAATATCAATTAGAGCGTCGAGTTCTTCAACTTTACTGTTTGCAGTTTTCAGCTCATTGAATTCTTCTTCAATCAAATTGGTATACAGCATCTTTTGCTGATAATTTACCTCACCTACAGTTTGATCGCAGGCTCGCATAAACTTCTCTTGATCTTTAAATGGGTTTGTTGTCATCTTTAATTACTCGCCATCCTAGTTTATTCAAATCATTTTCAATTTCTTCAGTAACACAACTTTCTGAAACATATTTTGAAAAAATAGTTTGCCAATTATGTTTTTGTTCTTCTGTCCAATTTGATTGCTCTTCATCTGTGCTTGTATCAGAATTTCTGATCCCTGAACAGTACCAATCTATGTAATCGCCTTCTTGACGCATGTCAGCTATAATACCACCTGCACTGCGCCAACTGCAGGACCATTGTTCGTCTTTTAAAATTGGCCATGTTTCCAATTTTTGGAAACTGTTGTTGCACATGGCAGCATACAAGTTTTGAGCATAAGCTTCACTGGATCTAACTTTATCCAAAATCCAATCAGTGGTGCAAAGATCATAACTCATGTTGTTTTTTTTCCACTCATCACTTTCTTCTAATTCCAACTCCTGTTGATTCCAAGTTTCATATAGATTAAGCATGGACAAAGCAGCGTCCACACTGTCTTGGCTTTCTGCCTGTTCTATCTTTCGTTGATAGCTTCGTTTTTGAAAACTATGTCGATCCGGACTACGACTCATTTTTTTCATAACTGTATTATAACACTGATGTTAAATTTGAGCTATCAGCTGTCTTGCCAAATTATCGCGATGCTGTTTGGACCGTTCGCCCAAAATAACTATTATTTGTTTTTGATTATCTTTTTCAATCATTACTGTAATGCACCGTCCTGCGCCACTGGTATAGCCTGTTTTGGTAAGCAAAATATTGTCGAATTCATTTAGCAAATCCCTACTTGTATTAGTATATATAGGTATTTCCTTATATCCATATTTAGTTTTTATTGTGGTGTAAATTTCTGGTTGATTGGATACAGTTCTTATAAACGGATATTCGTAAGCTTTGACTACTAAATTTACAAGTTCAAGTGCTGTGCTTATATTGAAAATCCCAAGACCAGTGGGATCAATAAATTTTGTATTAACTAAATTATATTCTTTTGCTTTAGCGTTCATTGTTGCTATAAAAGCTGCCCTGCCTCCGGGATAATGTCTAGCTAAAAGCTCACCAGCAAAATTATCACTGCGAACCAGTAAACTAGTGATCAAATCAGCCACAGCCACTGTTTGTTTTTTTGTTATGTGAATAATTTGTTCTAACTTATATGTTTCTAAGGCCACAATAGCAGTCATCAGTTTAGTAATACTGGCAATGGGCCTGACCACATCTGCATTTGACTGCTTAATTATAGAATTGTTTTGGGTGTTATAGACTATTATGCTATGATTTTGTGCATAATTACAAGTCAAAGTCAAATAAAATGTTAAAAATATAAAAAAATTACGCATTCAATATTTAATATCGCAACATAATTTTTAAATTATCTGTTATGGTTTTTTAAATTTTATTTGATGAACAATAGAACTGCTGGGAATAGCAATTTGAAAATTTAGTCTTTTAAAAACAGCAGGAATATTATTCACCCCATGTAATACCCAACTGTTCAATAGAACCCATTGCCTAATAGGGAAAAATGCCCTATCTATTTCTACTACATCTTTGTCTACATTGTCCACATGTGGAGTTGTAGTAGAATCTTTTTGTACTTTTCGATGATCAATGACCATTGGCCACCCTGGTTTGACATAAAAACTGGTACTGGTTTCGTCGCTGCCTCTTTCAATTAGATAGAACAGTCTGAGTTTTGTTCCGTCTGTGTGTGGCCCTAGTTCTGTGGCATTATTAGGATCCGGGGAACCTGTTGTTCTTACATGGGTATCGTAAAAATATTCGGTGATATTTTCTCTTACCCATTGCTCCCAGTCTGCGCCCATGGCAAAACCAACTTGGTGTTGTCCTTTTTGTTCTTTACCATTTTTCACTATGGTTCTGTTTCTGTGTTCTTTGGTGATATAACCGGCTTTTAAAATCACATCTTCTAGTAATCCCTGACTGCCTTTTTCTTGCAGTTCATACGCTCTTTGAATAAAGTGTTCAGGAGGGTGTGGCAAATCTGGTAAAGGTAGCCAAGTAAAACTAGCAGGTGGCGTTACATCTTCAACAAAGGCGCCTTTTGGTCTGTGTGGAGAAAGTAAGACATCAGTGGATTGAATTTTTTCCATTTGTATTCGTTTTCTTTTTAATGGGGAGTAGATTGTCAAAACTAACAAGTTTTGCTATGTATTTATGTTTTGTAACTATAATATTGTGAACTTTATTATTGTAGACAATGGGCAAATCTAAAAGCACAGTTATTCTTGGTCCTTGTGCCGAGGATATTACAGTGTCGTTACCTACCGATCCAACAAATGGAATTTTATTCCAGTGACCAAAAACTCTGTCACCTATGAAATATTTAGGCTTGTACGCTAGTCGCTGCCAATGGTCTGTACTCATTGCGATTCCTATTATTCGAAAGTTTCCCATCGTTCGGTGGCATAGTTCCAATGTCTGGTGTCGTGAATTACAAAGGTTGCACACCAACTAAAAAGACCAAACTCTAGTCTCAGTCCAGCATGATCTTGTCTGTGGGTAAACTCAAATTGAAATTCTGCAACGATATTGGCACGATAAATTTGTAGTTCCCACGCTTTGTTTTTGGTCAGCTGATTAGCCCAAGACCAGCCTGCATCCCAAAGTCTGCTCCAAGGATTGGTGATTGAAAATCTTATATTAATCATAACAGTATTCCAGATATTTTAATCTAAACAAAGTTTCCAATTGATCATCATAAAAATCTAAACAAATAACCGCTACTGGATATTTGCCAAAATTTGAGTCATCTTCCCATGTGCTGTGTCGACGCACTGTAAATCCTAATTCCTGTCGCATCACTGATGAAATTAGCATTACGCTGGGCTTGTTTTTGTATTGTTCTTTAAGTCTATATTGCAGTTTATGCCAATTTTGAACACTGATTGTAATGGTTTTAGCCATATAATTCAAGTCCATTTAAGTGCAAATAGTGTAGCTTGGCCCGCATCAATAAATTTAAATTGCCAATTTTGTCCAGGAAAAGGGGTAATTATTTTAAATGCCTCTGAACCAAATTGATCTTTGGCCCAAATAATTGCATCAAATGTACTGATTTTATTGCCATTAACATAAACAGTTGTCATAGTTTATTATAACACAATTTGTAATAATTGTCTATAAACTCCAACGCAACATAAACCATTGTGCATGGTAAAGTCGTTTAAATGTGAATTTGTAAAAGGCCACACCTGAACCCCCAGGGCCTGCAGAGTTAACTTTTCCCCAACCGGCACCAAATTGTTCATTGCACCAAGTTATGGCTCGATGTGCTCGATCCGCATGTCCGGTCCAAGAAACTTCGTATTCACCATCAATGCACTGTAATTTCATTCTGGTTGTTTTAAAATGTCCCAGGTTTTCATTTTTTCTTTGATATCTTTTTCCAAAGTACGATAGCGATCACCTAGTTCTTTTAGTTCAGTCCATTCGGCTTCTAATAGAGGATTGGGTTGCAAAATTGCCAATCGTTGTTCAACAGCCTCCATCCATGTTCTAAGACTTTTACCGTTCATGTTTATATCAGCTTGTTCACCGGTGATATCTATTCTGCCACTGGTATTCATTACATACGGAGATGAACTAGTTGCCCAAACAGTATTTTGACCAGAACCTGCAATGGTGTAATTACCACTACTATAAGCACCAGATATGGCACCATTATAACCTGATGTTGTATCAATTACACCATTGCCAATACTTAAACTTTTGCTTAAATCATTCCAATCATATTGGTAGTCATCAATTTGAATGTTTAGATCGTCTTTATGTTTCTGATTTTCAGTTGTCATTAGCTTCTCTCCATGTATGATCTCCCAACCATTGTATGCGAGTTAGGTATTGATAATTTTTAGGCGCTGCTGTGGTCCAGTTATTTGGACCATTATGTACCAGTCTTGTTATATTTTTATCAGTGTCCCATACTAACCAATAGTACTGACCATGATACAGTTGAAAGTCATATTTTGCAGCGTGTACTGCATCGGTAATGTCTAGTCGTTTTTTAATGTCTGCAGCCTGTTGTTGCAACACAGCAACCAATTGCATGATCCTGTCATATTCTTGTTTGGCATGCATACGGGCCGCATTGACCATTATGTCTTTTTGTTTAGTAACTGGAACTAAATCAAACTTTGGCCCTGAAGATTCTGTGGCATAAGGCGTTACATTTCGATTAATAAAATGCACCAGATCGTTGCCAATGTTGCCATCAAAACTTGTGCGGCCTTTAGCTGAATTAGATTGATCAGTCATAAAACTGTGTTAGTATAGATATTCTTAAACAGTTTGTCAACTATTTTTACAAATAAAAACCCCGCACAGGTGCGGGGCGGTTATTAAGATTCTAAATTACTATTAGAAGCTATGTCTAATACCAACATCATAACCTGTTTTTGCGCCTGTAATGGCACTGCCGGTATCACGAGCCATACTAGTGTAGATCAATGTACGCTTGCTCAAAACATAATCAACACCGAGACCAGTTTTCTTTACACTGGCTACAGCATTGTCCGCTTTGCTTTGGCCGATACCTGTTTTAACCACTAGTTTGCCAATGGGCATCACAGCACTTACATTGTAGCTTTTACGATCAACGGAAGAAGCAACAGGATTTAATACTGCGTAAGTGGTACCTACCCGAACAAAACCAAGATTGTAACTGGCTAAAACTGCGCGGATTTTATCACCGTCGCGGTTTTCTTCCATACCCACACCCGCTGTAACAGCACCTTGGTTGTAAGCTAACCAATAGCTGGTAAGGCTGTTGCTACCAGTGGTAGTTGTGCCTGTGACCTGGCTGTCTTTTAGACCATAAGTCATAGATGCAGTAAAACCACCAATTTTTGGACTGACATAAAATATACCATCAGTGCGGCCTGCGCCAGATCCAGAACCTGAATTAAAATCTGCAGCAGTAGCATAACCAGTGGTCAATACGGCCAAGCTTGCTGCCTGTGCAGTTCCCCATGGATCAGTGTCATTAATAGGTCCTTGGAAGGCTGTCACAGCACGACCTAATCTTAGAGCACCAAAGCCACCAGCTAAACCAACTGTAGATTCACCTTGAAACATTGGACGGTTGCCAGAAGTTCCATCCGCAGCACCTGATTCAGGACTGAATCTTTGTGCTAGACGGAATGTAGCGCGAAGGCCTCCACCCAAATCTTCAGAGCCACTGAATACAATTTGATTCATACCATTGGCAGATTGATCAACACGAGTTTTTTGAGCGCCGATGGGGTTGATCAAACCAACATCAAATTGGCCAGAAATTGTAACTTGAGCCTGAACCGCTGCCACAAATCCCGCACTGGCTAATAGTGCAATTATAGTTTTTTTCATTAGAGAAGTTTCCTTATAAAGTTATATTTACTAGTATTTTCAATGAATTAAAATAAAAGTAATTTTGGTCCGGCGTAGAGGAATCGAACCTCTATTGACGGCTTAGAAGGCCGCTGTATTATCCGTTATACTAACGCCAGATAGTTCATTGTAGCACAAAACCCACTGCAGGGTCAAAGCTTTTTGGTCTTTCTTCATAACCAACATAACCCCTGGGGTTACAGATCACCGTACACTGACCTATTTCGTATTTAAAGGTATCGTGTGTATGTCCGTGTGTCCAATATTTAATATTTGGATTGTCCAAAATTAAATCTTCCAAACTACTGCTGTAGCCACCATTCATATGAAAATCTTTTTCATAACGGGGTTTGGTGCTGAGTCTACTGGGGCTGTGATGCGTGACCACAACCACAGGCCTGTCAGCAAATTTTTTAGCAGTTGTTGTGATAAAATCTTTAGCCCACATGTGATCTTTTGCTGTGACTTGGGGTGTAAGTTTATAGTACAGATCTTGTTGTTTGTAAAAATTTTGAACCACACGATAATCATTCATGCCATTTTTCAAAGTCATCATAGTAATCGGATCACCGCGATTGCAGTCAGTCCATAGTGTAGCGCCAATTACAACAACATCGTTAATTTCAGTGTAGGTCTTTTCAAGTAATTCAACTTTTTTAGGCAGCACACTGGTAAGATGCTGATAAGTTTTATCAAAACGGCCGCCGTAGTGTTCATGATTACCCATAACATAAATTACTCGGTCATATTTGCTGCACTCTTCATGAAAAAATCGTGTGTAACGATCTGACCGCTTAAAATTACCGTCAGCAGGCCCGCCGGGATTCATGATGTTGTTAATATCATATTCAGCATGAACATGTTTAGCCTCACAGACATCACCTGACAGAATTAAAACTTCTCCGCCAGGTAGTTCCAAATCTGAAAATTCTAAATGTAAGTCAGAAATAACTGAAAATTGCATACAGTCTTTCAAAAATTAATTATAACAAATTTAAATATTGTTGTCAAATTTTCTCAAAGCCAAAAAAGTTGCTAAGTAATTACTGGCTAAATATATTTAATCCCCTGTTATGAATAAAACTTACAAAGATTTCGACTCTAGAGAAGATTTTGTGCAAAGCCTTGGTCATTGGCATTATGATAAAACCAAGATAGCTGACCATGAATTTATTAAAATCGGTTCAGTAAACTTAAATTACAGTAAAGAACTAGCAGAAATTAAAGACAGTTTAGACAATATAAAATCATCTTGGAACGATCAAAGTATTAAAACAATTCGCAGGGAAGTTGCAAAAACCAAAAACTCTGAATTTAATATTGATGTTATGGCTGCTCAGGAACAGGACAAATTAAAAGCAGGATATGATGCAAATAAAGCCATGTATCATGTTAAAAAAGTAGCTGCAGGCAGTATTTGGGAAACCATTGGACAACAATTTGGATTAGATAATCCATTAGTAAGATTTCATGTTCAATTTCCAGGAGATGTCACTGTGTGGCACACAGATATTTTTGCTCCTCATCATGAATTGTTACCTTCAAGCATTGATCTAAATGAAACTACTGTTGGTCAAGATCTAGGAATTCGCAGGATCCTTATAGCACTTGAGGATTGGGATTGGGGACAATGTTTTATGTTTGGCGCACAAACATGGAGCCAATGGCAAGCAGGCGATGTTATATACTGGAAATTTGGCACACCCCACTGTGCTGCTAACATGGGATTCACTCCGCGCATCAGCATAAGTGTAACTGGCACAGAAACTCCTTGGTTCAAAAATCTAATAGATCAATCTTGATGGCGTCAAACAAATTAAAAACAGTATATTTTTTGAAAAGATTTTTAAACGACATTGCAAAAATTAAAGATGTTTTGTTTAAAAAATATCTTGCAAAAAAAATAAATGAAAAAGATTTTTTCCAAGCAATAACACAGTTGTCAAATTTTGAACATAAAATTACCAGTCGATTTTGTGTTTATTCTAGTGCAGAATCTCACATAGATTTCAAAACTTTTGCCTATACTTTAGATCACTTACAGCTAAAATTGTGGGATTTTCAGTATCATTATGGACTAGTTAATGAATAATACATTGTCTATACAACATTTTGAAACTTGTAATTTTGATAATGTTTTAAATTTTCATGGTATACAAGGCCGTCGTTATAACTACGAAGGTTATTTGGATCTATATCAGTTATACAAAATAAATCAAATTTTCAGCAGTAAACCATGGGGCGAAATAATTGATAGATCAGGTGCTACTCGATATCCATTTAAATTACACATAAGATTGCCTTGGAATGGGCCAGGAAAAAATATAGATTTAGAAACAGTATGTGACACTACAGTCAGGGATATCGTTGCAAAAAATCCTGCACCTTATTACATTTATTGGAGTGGCGGCATAGACAGCACTCTGGCACTTGTAAGTTTTTTAAAATTAGTTGATAAAAAAGATATAATTGTTTGTTGCAGCGAAGGTAGCATTGAAGAAAATCCAAATTTTTATGCTCGTCACATTAAGAATCATATTGTTACTTTAGACAGTAAACAAGTTAGTCCACAAGGTGGTACACACATTACCGGCGATTGCGGTGATACAATTTGGGCAATTCTTGAAGATAGTTTTTTAAACAATGAATCAATAAAAAAACTGTTATATAAACCTTGGCAACAAAAGTTTCATCAATGTTCAACTGACACAAAATTTTTAGATTTTTGTGAAAAGTTTATGGCCAGCAGCGGTCGACCCATTGACAATTTGTTTGAAGCCAGATGGTGGTTCTATTTTTTAATGAAATCACAAAGTAAAGCTGTATATAAAATGACTTCGGTATTAATAGATAGTCCCAATATCAATTTAGTTCATTTTTACGAAAATCACTATTTTGACACATGGAGTTACTACAACACAGATAAAATGATCAAAGGGTTTAATTGGTCTACTTATAAATGGCCAGCTAAAGAGATAATTTACAAATTTGATAATAATCAGGATTATTTAAAAAATAAGTCTAAAGGTTATAGTTATCATGCTATCGCACACAAAGTCTACAAGAATTTAGATATAAACTTTCAAATGCCTTTGTTTATCACAAACAATAACGATAGGCCTGTTTTGTCTACTGAGCCTTTTTGGTCAGCAACTCTATACCAAGAACAACACTATCAAAAATACCGTCACTTATTTTATTCATAAAAAAAGGCACCTAAGTGCCTTTTTGCAGATACTTATAGTATCACAGGCCTAGAGCCATTGCACGATAGCCAGCGGCTACAAGAGCACGGCTGGGCTTACCCAAGCGATACTCGGTAACGCGAACACCGTTGCCAGCTTTACGCTGATTAGCGTAAACTGCAAAGCCAGCGTGACGAATGCGGCTGACTTCAGCACGGGGATTGCCAATGCTGAAACGCTTGCTGATTTGGCTAGCAGTCATTGCTTCACCATTTTGCAAAGCATTTAGAAGGCGTTGAGTTTTAGATTCTTTTGTAAACATAATTTAATTTCCTTTTAAAAGTTACTGCTTACTAGCAGTTACGGTCTATTATAAGCAAAAAATACCAGGGGGTCAATTTTATTGGTTATACTGTATCAAGTTTCTTAACCGAAATAACATTCATGACTCGAAAGCTGCGCCATTCTTTTTTGTCCAAACACCAAACCGACAGTGTTTCAGGTTTGAACACACGAGTTTTGTGATGTTCTGTTACAGTCTGTGGCGGTAGTGCTTCAGCTCGCAAAGTGCAGGGCATGGATCTTTCGGTGCCGTCAACTTTGGTAAAGGTAATGTTAAGATCATCTTTAAGTGCCTGTCGCAGCCAACCGTTGCGTTGGTCCACTGTTAATTCTGTCCAATTATCGGGTAACATATTATAACGCTCCAAGTTTATTTAAAATCGTAATTCTTCAATTTGACTGTTAGTCATAGCAGCAACAATGCCATCTGCTACTTGATCATAAGTAGAAACTTTTCTATCTTGTGGATCAGGGCTTGAGTCTGCCTTGGTAAAACTTGGTTTTACATCTAACAGCCTTATGTTTTTATTTTGTTTTTTCAGTTCTAAACGCAAATTGCTTACAGACATGCTAAGTGCTGTTTTAGCTGCACTGTAAACCAATGCGTCGTCGGTAAATTTTGCTGCTCGCATACTGCTTAGAACTACTATCAAACCCGAATCTCGTTGTCTTATATATTTTTGAATTAAAAATAAATTGCCAACTAAATTTGCTTGAATGATCCGAATCCAATCTTCTTGATAGTGTTCACTGAATAGACATTTTCCAATGCCCAAAGATCCAGCATTTAATATCAAAATATCTGTGTACTTAAAACTGATATTTTGCATGTCTTGGATTTTTTCTAAATTGAATTCGGGTCGATTTAATTCAATTATTTGATTTGCAGATTCTAAACGATGCAACAAGCATTTACCAATCCCTCTGGTAGTGCCTGTAATTGTTATGTTTTGATTTACAATTGGTGTCATGCTGTTTGGCAGTTCTTTGTAGAATATCTCATACTACATCGTCCTTGCGGTCACTGGGGAATCGAGCACTGGTATATCGCACAATAAGCACACTTACAGCAATCACAAAGGTTGACCCTGCCACTGCCAACATCTCCAAGATATTAATAGGCAAGTGACTCATGATATCCACCATGTGACGAGTTAGTGCCGTAATTGCAATGTACAGCAAAAATCTAACTGGCATATGATTGGTCTTGAAATAGATACCAACCATGGCACCAATTTCTAGATAAATGAACAACAACAATAGATCACTGACCGAAGCATGATGTTTTTGCAGTAATTCATTAAACTCCCATGCTGCGGCCCAGACGGTGGCTGCTCCAATACCAAATAAGGCCAGTTTATGAAATATACTGACCAAAGCATTGCCTAGTGTATCTACATTTTTAATTTTTTGAATCATGCATATCTCATTGCAGCTTAATTTACAGCCTTCGGGTGTCAATAAATATCATACCGCCAACAACTGCCCAAAGTGCTGCAAAACCATAATTGCCTTGTAATGCGTAACCTAAAGCTGCCAGCAGCCCACAGGTTCCACCAATATAAGCAATCTTTTGTTGATTGCGTCCTAACCATTCAAAAATTTTATCTTTCATCTTTCGTTCCTTTTTAAAAATTTGAATTCTCTTTCTTCTCTACATATTTCAGAGCTTCTTCCCACCCTTCTTGAAAAGTATTCCAATGATCTTCTAGTAGGTCACTGACATACTCACCGTTTGGTTTTCGGCGTAGCCCGTGACCGGTGCTACTGCCTGCAATATTCAATGTCAAATATGTAATAGTCTCAAATGCTTCACGCATAGGATCTGTCATTGTGCCTCCTGCTCAATGACTTTACGCAGAGCCTGTTCTATGAACTGATTCAAAGACATATCGTGTTCATGCGCCATTTTCATGTACTTAAATAGTTCTTCATCGGTAAAGTCAACTGGAACACTGACACGAGTGTCGTAGTTTTCGCCTGCTTTAATGGCTAAAGCTTTTTGGATCCAATCGTCATTAACTTCAAGATCAACATAGTCGACATTGTCCCATGCAACATTTTTGTATTCTGGATTTTCACGATCAGCATAATCGTTATAAGCATTTACCCAATCGGGATTAATTAAACGATATGCTCTGTTGTGTTTGTAGTCACAGCTCTCAACCATATAGACTACTTGAGTTTCAGTATCAAATGTAATATTGAAACTGTATCCGTCGTGTTCTCCGTTCCATGAAGATAAAGTATACGGCTTGTTGCCAAAGCAAGTCCAACAATAATCACTGCCTTCGGTGATGCGATAGTCAATCACTTCCATCCATTCTTTAAGAGTCAGCATGTAATTTCTCCATTAAGAAAAGTTAGTGTAATTATA
>Ga0129333_10004374_pt1 | contig 13208 bp, 21 predicted proteins | sample CPB6_08_DNA_FD_94474 | JGI IMG/M metagenome (GOLD analysis project Ga0129333, IMG submission 94474) | Freshwater to marine salinity gradient microbial communities from Chesapeake Bay, USA - CPBay_Sum_0.6_0.8_DNA | ecosystem: Environmental > Aquatic > Marine > Coastal | place: USA: Chesapeake... | reverse complement strand
GGGTAATCCCGCAGTCTATGACTCGGTCTATGAGTGGTACACATCTGGCCCCCGGCAGCGTTTACAGCCTGGAGGGGCGATCATTATTGTGATGACACGCTGGTCAAAGAAGGATTTGACCGGGCAGATCCTCAAAAACTCCTTAAAAGACGGTGTAAACGACTGGGAAGTGATCAATTTCCCTGCGATTTTGCCCTCCGGGACGCCTTTATGGCCCGGATTCTGGTCTTTAAACGAGCTTGAGGCGCTAAAAGCTGAACTCCCGGTGGCTAAATGGGAGGCGCAGTACCAACAAAGGCCCACTTCAGAGGAAGGGGCCATCATCAAGCGGGAAAACTGGAAGATTTGGGAGGATGAGAACCCGCCTCCCTGCGAATACATCATCCAGTCCTGGGACACGGCCTTTGAAAAGACCAACCGGAGCGACTATTCCGCCTGTACGACCTGGGGAGTGTTCTACCAACCGGATGACAAGGGCAATTCCAAGCCAAATATCATCGTTCTGGACTCATTTAAACGCAGGATGGAGTTCCCGGATCTGAAGAAAAAGGCTTATGAGATGTGGAAGGAATGGGAGCCTGACACCCTGATTGTGGAAAAGAAGGCGGCTGGGTCTCCTTTGATCTATGAGCTGAGAAAGATAGGAATTCCAATTGAGGAATATACGCCGAGCAAAGGAAGCGATAAGATAGCCCGTGTAAACGCCATTTCTGATATGTTTGCTTCTGGCATTGTTTGGTGTCCAGAGACAAGATGGGCGGACGAGCTGATGGAAGAGTTGGCATCCTTTCCAAATGGGGACCATGATGACCTTGTGGACTCCACCAGTCAGGCTTTACTGAGATTCCGTCGCGGTGGGTTCATCGCAATCGATTCGGATGAGGTTGATGAGCCTTTATCGCATCGATACCGGAAGAATGTCTATTATTAAGGATGGTCTAAATGGCTACAAACTTTGACAAGGCTCTCTATGAAGCTCCTCTGGGGATGGATAACCTCCCAGAGGAAGGAATAGAAGTTGAGATCAGCCCCGATGAAATCAGCATCGAGGCCGGGGAGATGGAAATCACCCTGGAACCAGGCGCAGAATATGACGGCGAGTTTGATGAAAACCTCGCAGAAATTCTGGACGATGGGGAACTAGGACAGATTGCGTCAGAACTCCTGGAATTGGTGGACGCAGATATCAACTCCAGAAAAGACTGGGCAGATGCCTTTGTCAAAGGTCTTGAGGTCTTAGGACTTAAATATGAAGAACGCACAGAACCCTGGACGGGTGCCTGTGGTGTTTATTCCACAGTCCTGACAGAAGCTGCCATCCGTTTCCAATCAGAATCGATCATGGAAACCTTCCCGGCGCAAGGCCCGGTGAAGACTGCGATTATTGGTTTGATCGACAAGATCAAAGAAGAAGCCGCTCGGCGTGTTCAAGAAGACATGAACTACAAGCTGACCGAGCAAATGCCTGAATACCGCCCCGAGCATGAGCGTATGCTCTACTCGCTCGGCCTCGCAGGTTCAGCATTCAAGAAGGTTTACTATGATCCCAGCCTGGGACGCCAAGTGTCTATCTTCTGCTCTGCCGAGGATGTGATTGTTCCCTACGGAACCTCAAATCTGGAGTCCGCAGAGCGTGTAACGCATGTGATGCGTAAGACCAAGAACGAACTGAAGAAGCTGCAATATAACGGCTTCTACAAAGACATCGATCTTGGCGAACCAATCAATATGCTGACGGATATTGAGAAGGTTAAGGCAGACCAACAAGGATATCGGGCAACAGATGATGACCGTTATCAACTCCTAGAAATCCAGGCATATCTGGATATTGAAGGATTTGAAGATAAAGATGAGGATGGAGAGCCGACCGGGATTGCTCTTCCTTATATCATCACCATCGACCGTGGAACCACCAAGGTTCTGGGCATCCGCAGAAACTGGAAGCCCAGTGATGAGAAGAAGCTCAAGCGCCAGCACTTCGTTGATTATTGCTACATCCCCGGATTTGGTTTCTACGGCCTCGGACTGATTCACATTATTGGTGGATATGCCCGTGCAGGAACCATGCTAATTCGCCAATTGGTGGACGCAGGTACGCTGTCTAACCTCCCCGGTGGATTGAAGTCCCGTGGTCTGCGGGTTAAGGGTGACGACACCCCGATCTCTCCCGGCGAATTCCGGGACGTGGATGTTCCTTCTGGAAGCATCAAAGACAACATAATGACGCTCCCCTACAAGGAGCCGAGCCAGACTCTGTTGACTCTGTTGAATCAGATCACAGAAGAAGGCCGCAGACTGGGTGCCATCTCCGATATGAATATCTCGGACATGAGTGCCAACGCTCCGGTGGGAACGACTCTGGCTTTGTTGGAGCGCACCCTAAAGACGATGTCTGCCGTTCAGGCCCGGGTGCATTATTCGATGAAGCAGGAATTTAAACTGCTGAAGAACATTATCCGCGACTACACCCCGCCGGATTATGACTACGAGCCGAGTGATGGCAAGCCCACCGCCAAACAGTCCGACTACGACTTGGTGGAAGTGATTCCTGTATCTGATCCCAACAACGCCACCATGGCGCAACGGATCATGCAGTATCAAGCTGTCATGCAGATGGCTGCAAGCGCTCCCCAGATCTATGACATGCCTTATCTGCACCGCCAGATGATTGAGGTCTTAGGTATCAAGAACGCAGAAAAACTTGTACCTTTGGAAGACGATCTGAAGCCAAAGGATCCTGTGTCGGAGAACATGGGCTTCCTGACCGGAAAGCCGACCAAAGCATTCATCTACCAGGATCACGACGCTCACCTGGGATCGCATCAGTTGTTCATGCAAGACCCGATGATTGCCGCCACCATTGGTCAAAACCCGATGGCGCAAAAAGTTCAGGCTTCAATTATGGCTCACATCGCAGAGCACTTAGCGTTTAAATATCGCAGACAAATGGAGGAGCAGATCGGCGCACCGCTGTTCCCACCAAACGAAGAACTGCCAGAGGATGTGGAAGTCGAACTCTCCCGCCTTATCGCAGAAGGTGCCAAACAAGTTCTGCAAGCCAACAAGTCCCAGGCTCAACAACAGCAAGCCCAGCAGGCCGCGCAAGACCCGCTGGTTCAGTTGCAGCAGGCCGAATTGCAGATCAAACAAGCCGAAGTTCAGTCCAAGACTCAGAAGGCGCAGTCTGAGATTGCCATGAACCAGGCCAAGCTCCAGATCGAAGCCGACAAGCTGAAGCTGGAAATGATGCGGATGCAGAACCAGAAAGAGATCGAACTGGCTCGTATCCAAGAACAAACTCGATCAAACAACCAAAAGGTGCAGGTAGACCTGTTTAAACGAGGAACCAAATGATAGATGACCAAGCTCTGAAGTACTTAGCGAAAGAACTGAAGAAAGCAGAAACGGGTCTTCTAGAAAGTCTTGGGAGTGGAGGAGCTAACGACTACTCCAATTACCGGGAAATGTGCGGCCAGATCCGAGGTCTTTTGTACGCACAGGATTTAATCTCCGACCTTGCGAAAAAATTGGAGAATTTTGAAGATGAGTGACATCCTAATAGGACAGTCGCTGGACCCTTCGGGGCCAGTATCAGTGCTCCCCGGCACTGCAGAAGAGAAGGCGCGGCAAGTGCCAGATCCTGCTACATATCATTTACTCTGCGTTTTGCCAGATATAGATGAAGAATATGAGAGCGGTTTGGTTAAAGCTGGGCAGACCATGCATTATGAAGAGATACTGTCGCCAGTCCTCTTTGTGGTGAAAATGGGGCCAGATTGCTACAAAGACGAAAAGAGATTTCCGTCCGGGCCTTCCTGCAAGGTAGGGGATTTTGTACTTGTGCGTCCTAATACGGGTACACGCATCAAGATCCATGGCAAAGAATTCCGGTTGATTAACGACGACTCCGTAGAAGGTGTTGTCCAAGATCCCCGTGGTATTACCCGGGCATAAGGAGTAGAAAATGCCAGAAATCGAACAAGTTGAATTTGAATTCCCGGACGAGAAGGAAGAAAAAGAATCTCGCAAGGGGAGCCGTGTTGTAACCCCGGAACCTGAAGAAAAGATCGAGGTTGCACAGGAAGAAATTGAGGTGGTGGATGACACCCCGGAGGAGGATCGTGGGCGTAAACCCATGGAAAACCCCCCGGAAGATCCCACTGACGAGGAACTCGCCACATATTCCAAGCGTGAAAAGACCAAAACCAGGGAGTTTCACAAGGCTTATCACGACGAACGCCGCGCAAAAGAGGCGGCTTTGCGTGAAAAAGAGGAGGCAATTCGCATTGCCCAAGCCATTTTGGAAGAGAATAATCGTCTAAAAGGCACCGTAAATCAGAGCCAAAATGCCCTTTTGGAGCAGGCAAAGAAGAGCGTTGCGCAGGAATTGGACGAGGCCAAGCGTAAATATAAGCTGGCCTATGAAAATGGCGACTCCGACGCCCTTGTGGCGGCTCAGGAGGAGATCACCGCAGCCAAGATCAAGGCTGACCGTGTCAACAATTTTAAACCTAAACCTTTACAGGAAGAAAAAAATCAGGTACAAATGCCTGAACCGCAAGTTAAGGTGGATCCTAAAGCTGAGGATTGGAGGCGTACCAATACTTGGTTTGGGGTTGACCGAGAGATGACTGGCTTTGCGCTTGCTCTGCATGAGAAGCTGGTCGTGGAGGAGGGGATTAATCCTCAAAGCGATGAATACTACCAACGCATAGATGGTAGGTTGCGCCAAGTGTTTCCAGAGAAGTTTGCCTCTGCGAAACCCGCCGATGCGAATCAGCGCCCCAATGCAAATGTTGTTGCTTCTGCGTCTAGAAGCGTGGCTCCCAAGAAGATCACGCTGACAGCTTCGGAGGTGAATATCGCCAAACGGCTTAACATTCCTTTGGAACGTTATGCGCGTGAGGTTGCGGTTTTAAGGAGAAATAATAATGGCTGAACAGAAAAGAGAATCTAGACAAATGGAAATGCGTACAGAGATGGAGCGTCCTAAAGCGTGGATGCCGCCCACTCTGCTGCCGGATCCTGATCCTGAAGAGGGCTGGAGATTCCGTTGGATTCGCATGTCTATGCTAAATACTCCCGACGCAGTCAATATTTCTACGAAATTCCGTGAGGGATGGGAACCTGTCAAGGCAGCTACTCAACCGCGACTCCGTTTCTTGAATAACCCTAACGGGCGATTCCCGGACGGAATTGAGATTGGTGGTTTGCTCCTTTGCAAAACCCCGGCTGAGTTCGTCGAACAGCGTGACGCTTATTACCATAACCAGGCTAATCAGCAGATGTTGTCCGTAGAAAACAGCTTCATGCGTGATAATGATCCTCGTATGCGCAAGTTTAACGACCAGCGCTCACAGGTCACTATCGGAAGAAGTATTTAATCCTTTTAGGAGTCTCAAATGGCTTATCCCACAGTAAGCGCTCCTTACGGCCTAAAACCCATCAACCGAGTTGATGGTTTGCCGTATGCAGGCGCTATCCGCCAGATTCCCATTGCCGCAGGCTACGCAACCGCCATTCTGAATGGCGCTACCGTAAAACTGAGCGGTGGTTATCTCGTCGCTGACACCAGCACCAACGCCGCCACTCCTTGTGGTGTTTTGGTCGGTTGCCAGTATGTCAACTCCAGCGGTCAGACCGTGCAGGGCCAGTACTATCCGGCCAGCCAGTCCACTGCTTCCAACCCGGCTTATGCCTACGTTGTGGATGATCCGAACGCTCTGTTTAAAGTGGCCGTTGTGTCTTCTGGCACCACGATCACCTATACGGATCGCACGGTTGTTGGTTCTAACCTGCCCCTGGTTCAAAACGGCGGCTCGACCACCACTGGTGATTCGACCATCGGTGTGACCGCAACGGGCGGCGGCACGACCTCCACCATCCCTCTGCGTGTGATTGATGTTGTTCCTGATACCTCGGTTGTTGTAAGTGGTACTACTTACTACTACGAACTGCTGGTGAAGCTCAACACGCACCAGTACAACAACACCACTGGCGTGTCTTGATAAGGAGCTAAATCATGGCTATTTCACGCGCACAACTACTTAAAGAACTTCTCCCCGGCTTGAACGCCCTGTTCGGCCTGGAGTACGCCCGTTACGGTGAGGAACATAAAGAGATTTATGAGACCGAAACCTCCGAGCGTAGCTTTGAAGAAGAAACCAAGCTGTCTGGCTTCTCCGCCGCTCCGGTGAAGAACGAAGGCTCTGCCATTGCTTATGACAATGCGCAGGAAGCTTGGACGGCACGCTACACCCATGAGACCATTGCCATGGGCTTCTCCGTTACGGAAGAAGCAGTGGAAGACAACCTGTATGACAGCTTGTCTAGCCGCTATACCAAGGCTCTGGCCCGTGCTATGGCGTACACCAAGCAGGTTAAGGCCGCAAGCGTGCTGAACAATGCGTTCAACACCTCTGTGACCTACGGTGACGGCGTTTCCCTGTGTAACACCGCCCACCCCCTGATCTCTGGTGGAACCAACAGCAACCGTCCCACGACCGGCGCTGACCTGAACGAAACTTCGTTGGAAAACGCAGTTATTCAGATCGCAGGCTGGACGGACGAACGTGGTCTGCTGATCGCCGCTAAGCCCAAAAAGCTTATCGTTCCTCCGAACCTGATGTTCGTTGCTACCCGCCTGCTTGAAACCGAGTTGCGCGTTGGTACGACCGACAACGACATCAACGCCCTGAAGAATAACGGTTCCATCCCCGATGGCTACACCGTTAACCACTTCTTGACGGATACCAACGCATGGTTCCTGACGACCGACGTTCCCAACGGTCTGAAGCACTTTGTTCGTATGCCCCTGGCTACGAGCATGGACGGTGACTTCGACACTGGTAACGTTCGTTACAAGGCGCGAGAGCGCTACAGCTTTGGGGTCAGTGATCCTCTGGGCATCTTTGGAAGCCCTGGGTCATCCTAAAATAGTACCAAAAGTACTACTAAAGGGTTCTTCGGAACCCTTTTTTACGGGTGCATGCGATACAAGGCAAAAGAATGGTATAGTTGATCATTCCTTGGATTTGTAACGTAATTGGAGAATATATGGCTGTCATTTATCGCATCACCAACATGGCAAATAACAAGTTTTACATTGGCAGCGCTTTATCGTTTGAGCGAAGATCTTGGCAACATAAGTACGACTTAAAGCGAGGTGTTCACAAGAACCCCAGGCTACAGGCTGCATGGAACAAGTATGGCGAGGAGATGTTTGTATTTGAAGTCTTGGAGGAGATTCCTGCCGGAGAGGATCAACTTGCTTGGGAAAACAAATACCTGCACGTTCACGTTGGGCAGCCGGACTGCTACAACATAAACACTGATGCTGCGGGAATGCGTATAGGGATACCCCATACTGAAGAATCAAAACGCAAGACTAGTGCAAGCCGCAAAGGTAAAGCCGCCGGAGAAGATCACTACCGCTACGGGCAAGAGGTTGCCGAGGAAGTGCGGCAGAAAATAGGGGATACGCAACGGGGCAAAGCTAAGGCTCCGGGGCGCAAGGTGACAGAGGAAGGACGGGCCAAGATCCGAGCCAACATTGAAGCAGGGCGTAGCCATAAACATTGGCTTGGGCGCAAGCACACCGATGAGTCAAAGGCCAAAATGAGCAGGGCCATTATTGCCAAGAGAGCGGATGGCACAGAGATGCACATGCTCAGTATTACGCATTTACGATTAGCCACCGGGCTTAAGCCAGCCACCATAAACCGGTCGCTTAAATCAGGTCGGCCTATTATTAAAGGAAAATTTGCTGGTTGGTCGTTTAAATACGTTGACACTATCCCTGCCACATGATACAAATGAGTTAAACCGGGCTTTCCGGCGTATCAAACCGTCCCGGCGGACTGGCATGCAAGATTGGTACGCTTTAAACGCATGAAAGGAACCCATCATGGGATTCGCAACTCACCTTGGCCCATGGTTGTTGGGCACCGTTAAAGATACCACCGGCACCACCGCTGGCACCGTTCGTAACACCGGCGCTTCTGTTGTTACTCAGCAAGTTACTTTGGTTGCTGGTTCTGCAGTGACCGTAATGATCCCCGCAGGATCCATTATTCATCAAGTTCAAGCTTACATGACCACCGGCGCTGCTGGTACTCCTAACGTTACTGTTGGCGGAACCATTATCGGCACGTTGTCTACCGCTGCTGGTTTAAACCTTCTGACCGTTACCGCAGCTAACGTTGGCACGATGGCTAATGTTGGTTCTACCGATGCTATTCTTAGCTTCACTGCTACCGCAGCAACTGCTGGCGTGTTGAGCGTTACCTACACTGTTCGCGGTTCTGACGGCGTTGGCTATCCTGTTGGCAACCAGAACTAATTGATCTCGGGGGCTTCGGCCCCTGTTTAAAAGGAGATTAGTTATGGCAATGCAAACTGATGTCAAAGGCGTTAGTTGTCCGGCAAGTGCGGATACCACTGCGTACAACGGGCGTACTCGTCTAAAAGGGCTGTATTACAGTGCCTCTGCCGCTAGTTCTGTCGCTGTTAAAGACGGCGCAACTACGCTTTTTACCTTCACAATTGCCGCTGCTGATTCTAGCTATGTCATCCTCCCTGGAGAGGGTGCATTGGTTCAGACTAGCTTGGTAATTACAGTTGGCGCAAACTGCACGGCGGTGGCATTCTATGGCTGAACAAAAACGTCCCATCGACCTTAAAGGTCAAAAACTGATGATTGCTATCCCCGCTTATGACGGGCGTGTAAACATCAAGACGGCTATTGCCATGACGCAATTAGCCGCCGAGACCTCTAAGTTTGGTGTGACGTTATATATCAGCCATATATCTGGTTGCTCCCTGATCACCAAGGCACGCAATGCTTTGGTGGCCGATTTCTTAGAAACAGACGCAGATACCCTGCTGTTTGTTGATTCCGACGTAATCATCACCCCTGACGCAGTATTGCGTCTTTTGGCTATTAGCAAGGGGAAAGATATCACCGCAGGCGTTTACCCACGCCGTGGTTCAGATCGGAAGTTCTTCATGGATATCCATTTGGATGAAGACACCAATGAGTTGGTGTTTGATGACAATGGAATGCTCCAAATTCGTAGGATTGGCACAGGATTTATGATGATCCAGCGCCATGTCTTAGAAACCATGGTCAAGCATCACCCGGAGTGGCGTTATATCAACGACACCAAGAATCGGGATGAATATGCCATCTTTGACTTTGGTGTTTACAACGGCAAGTATTACGGAGAAGACTACCTGTTCTGTGACCGTGCGACTGCTGAAGGATTCACTGTGTTTCTAGACCCGACTATCAGCTTGGCGCATGTAGGCACTGAAGAGTTTGAGCGTAATTTTGAGGAAGAAGCCTTGAAGCCGCTCATCGAAGAGTTCTGCACTCCCCAACTGAAGGTCGCATATGGCTAAGTCACCAGCATGGCAACGCAAGGAAGGCAAGAATCCGAATGGTGGCCTCAACGCCAAGGGTCGCGCCTCTGCCAAAAAACAGGGCATGAACTTGAAACCTCCCCAGCCGGAAGGCGGCAAACGCCGAGACTCTTTCTGCGCCCGTATGGAGGGGATGAAAAAGAAGTTAACGTCGGCGAAGACGGCAAAAGACCCGAACTCGCGGATAAATAAGTCTCTTAAAGCTTGGAATTGCTGACATGGAGATGATGTTATGGAACGTCTTGCTGACTACATTCATCGGGTTACTCAGTTGGAATCTGAGAGAGAAGTCGGCAGAACTGCAAAGAATCCAGATCCTGTTAAACAGGACCAGGGAGGAGATTGCACGGGACAATGTGACACAGGCGGAGATCGACAAGATAGTCGCCCATATCGACAGTCGGTTCGACAAGCTGAACGACAAGATTGATTTGTTTATACGGGAGCAAAGAAGTGCCCTCAGTTAGTAAAAAACAACACAACTTCATGGAAGCCGTGGCCCATAGTCCGGCATTTGCGAAGAAAGCAGGCGTCCCGCAGTCCGTGGGGCAAGAGTTCAGCAAAGCGGACAAGGGCCGCAAATTTTCAAAAGGTGGCGACATGAAAGAATCTAAAGCGATGATGAAAAAGGAAATTGGGTTTATGAAGGCCAAAGGCGCACCCAAGTCCATGATCAAACATGAGATGGCTGAAGCAGGCATGAAGCGTGGCGGCTCTGTTGCTCCTTCCAAGATGGGTAAGGTTAAGACGGCTGCTCCCAGCCGCGATGGCATTACGACCAAGGCCAAAACCAAAGGTACGGTCATCAAGATGGCTGGCTCATCCAAGGGGATGATGCGCGGCGGTAAGTGCTAAGGAGAGAATCATGGCAAAACGTAAGATGCGCAAATTTGAAGAGGGTGGAGATGTCGATCCGTTGGAGGCAGCAAATGCCTCTAAGGAAGCCCAAGATATTGCTGGTGAAGCCATCATGAAAGGGATGCGTGACGCAGAGGCTGCTCCCCGTAAGGCTCCTATGGTCACCAAGGAAGAGCTTGCCGCTTCTGGCCTGTCTCTGCGTGATTATTTAAACAAACAGCAAGGTCTGACTCGCCGTGGCGAATCGGCTCCCCGCGCCATGCCCAAAGAGACCACGGTCGAAAAGACTGTTGTTAAAACGGAACCGTCCGCCCCCAAAGCTCGTCCGAATGAGAACTACAGTAATGAGGGCCGCGCCGCCCCTTCGCCGTCAGCCAAGAAAGAAACTTACCGAGATTTAAGTGGCAAGACCCGGGAAAAATCTGAGTCTAAGCGCCCCGACTTTGGCGGAGCAATCGGGCGTGGTATCTCCGACTTCTTTGGATCTATCCGTGAGCGTGGCCGCAAGTCCAACCCTGAAGCATATGCCAAGGGTGGCTCTGTAGGTTCTGCGTCTAAACGTGCTGATGGCATTGCCCAACGTGGCAAGACCAAAGGCAAGATTTGCTGAGGTAGATCATGGAAGATAAAACCCCTGACGACGTGGCATTTGAAAAAATGCTGAAGCGTTCTGGCAAAGCCTATGACAAGGCTATGCCGGAAGCTGATACCACCTTTGGCAACATGGAAGTCAAGCCAATTGGACGCTCTCGCTCTGGTGGCATGAAAGATATGCCCGAGAAAACTATGCCGTTTAAACCAAGCGGTGCAAAGGATATTAAGGAAAAGCCTTATAAAAAGGGCGGCTCCGTATCTTCTGCCTCCAAACGCGCAGATGGTATTGCTCAGCGTGGTAAAACCAAGGGCACGATGATCATGTGTGGCGGCGGCTACACCAAGGGGAAGTGACATGATGGCAAGCCGTGGAATGGGGGATATTGCCCCCAGCAAAATGCCTTCCGGGGTACGTAAGGCACGCCGGGACAATACCGACTTTACGGAATACGCAAAGGGCGGTGAGGTGTGGAGCAAGCCACGGCCTGAAGGGCTAGGCGCTCCTAAAAGCCTTTCCCCTAAGAAGAAGGCTAAGGCCAAAGCCAGAGCGAAAGCGGCTGGACGGCCTTACCCCAATCTGATTGACAACATGAACGCAGCCAAGGGTTAATCATGGCAGTATCCGGCACAACCGATTTCAATCTGGAGTTCACCGAACTTGCGGAAGAGGCGTGGGAGCGTGCTGGACGTGAAATGCGCTCGGGCTACGATCTACGTACAGCCCGTCGCTCCATGAACCTGATGACCATCGAGTGGCAAAACCGTGGCATCAATATGTGGACGATTGACGAAGGTTATGTCAATCTAGTCCAGGGTCAGGCAGAGTATGACCTCCCCGCAGACACCATTGATCTGCTAGAGCATGTTATCCGTACAGGGCAAGGGAATGTCTCGACCCAGGCTGATCTGACAATCACCCGTATTAGTGTTTCTACCTACGCAACCATACCCAACAAACTGTCTCAGGCTCGTCCCATCCAGGTTTGGGTACAGCGTCTGAGGGATAACCCTAAGATTACAGTATGGCCTGTGCCTGACCAGGGTACTGAGGCAAGCCCGTATTACATCTTCCGTTACTGGAGGATGCGCCGGATTGAGGATGCAGGATCGGGTGTTCAGACCCAGGATGTGAACTTTCGCTTCTATCCAGCCATGGCGGCTGGTTTGGCCTATCACATTGCCATGAAGGTTCCTGAGCTTGCTCCCCGTGTGGAGATGCTCAAGGCGTCTTATGACGAACAGTTTAATCTGGCGGCTGGTGAAGACCGGGAAAAGGCGGCTGATCGCTATGTTCCCCGTCCCCAATTCATTGGGAGCAGCTACTAATGCCTAATCGTTTCGCAAATGGTGTCCGCGCGATTGCCATGTGCGACCGCTGCGGGCAGCAGTTTAAACTGAAAAATTTAAAGACGGAAATCATCAAGCAGCGCAAGTATGAGCTGTTGGTGTGCCCGGAATGCTGGGATCCTGATCAACCGCAGTTAATGCTTGGAACCTTCCCGGTGGAGGATCCACAGGCTCTTAGGAATCCCCGCAAGGACAACACCTACATCACGGCAGGTCAGAATAATGACGGAGTCCCCACAGGTGGCTCCAGAGATATTCAGTGGGGATGGGCACCGGTTGGTGGGGCAAGAGAGTTCGATGTCGGATTGACACCAAATTATTTGGTGGCAACGACATATGTTGGTACAGTAACGGTTAATTAAGGAGTCTGAAATGGACAAGAAAGACCTGGCACAAGACAAAAAAATGGCTGCAATGGCTGTGCATAAGCATGAAAAGCGCATGCACCCGGGCAAAACGCCCACCAAGCTGGCTAAAGGCGGCGTTACTTCTGCAAATATGAAGAAGTATGGCCGTAATCTGGCCCGTGCCATGAACCAAAAATCTAGCTCTCGCGGAGGCTAATATGGCTAAATTCAGTCAAAAAATGATGGGCAAAGAAGTCGGTTCTGCCGCCGTCTATGCCAAGCCCCATACTATGGATGGGAAAGAAGTTAGGATTGCCAACAATCCCGGGAAAGAACCAAACCGCAGCAAGTTGGATACGTACAACTTGTCTGTTGGAGCGGTCAGCAAGTCTGCTGGTGAGCAGCCTGCCAAAACCAGCGGCATTAAAATCCGTGGCACTGGATGTGCTACCAAAGGTGTGATGGCCCGGGGTCCGATGGCTTGAGGTTGTTATGACATATACCGAACTCGTCACTGCTGTTCAAGACTACTGTGAGAACACGTTTCCCACAGCGGATATGGACACCATGATCCGACAGGCTGAACAGAATATTTATAACACTGTTCAGATTGCAAACCTGCGGAAAAACGTGACGGGT
>Ga0129333_10004372_pt1 | contig 13211 bp, 7 predicted proteins | sample CPB6_08_DNA_FD_94474 | JGI IMG/M metagenome (GOLD analysis project Ga0129333, IMG submission 94474) | Freshwater to marine salinity gradient microbial communities from Chesapeake Bay, USA - CPBay_Sum_0.6_0.8_DNA | ecosystem: Environmental > Aquatic > Marine > Coastal | place: USA: Chesapeake Bay... | reverse complement strand
AGAAGACCAAACTTCGTAATAATATGATTTTGATTTAGTATTCTGAGCGGAACTTGTATAAAATGTCTTTAAGTTTGCTAATGTAGTATCCCACAAACCTCTTGTATAAATTAACTTTTCAGCTCTATTTTGATCGGATGTAGCAAATACTGTGTTTTCAACTTGTTTGAAAATTTTTGCCGGGATTGCCATATATTATTTCCTATTTTTTCTTATAAAAACTTTATTAAAATGATTATACAGTCGTTGGTGCTATATATTTCACGGTAATAGGAAGAACTATTCTTGCACCAGTTCCAGTTCCAGTAATAATCAGTTTTGTCTTTTTATCGGAAGTTATTGGTAAAACTCTTGGTCTTAACTTGACCAACCCTTGTTGTTCAGTTGTAACAGATTGACCAGTTCCAGTTCCTGGTAAAGAAACATTATCGAATGTTATATACGTATTGTCCAATAACGTAAACGTATATGACGAATTGAATGAACTTGGCTGTGGACCATTGTTGCTAGTTTGCCATGTCTGTGGGGTTACATCTTGAAAAACACCATTTAGATTATCTATTGTAAAACCACCATCTGTTCCTAAGTTTTGTTCAATTTTTAAGTACGGAATAGAAATCTGACCCCTATCCATAGTAATTAATTTATATTTCAATGACTGAGTTTCATCTGGAACTGCTTCCGTTATTGGCATATTTTCAATAACTGTTCCGAAATAATCAATACCAAGTGGATGAGAAGGATTCCATAAATCGTAATCAACTTCATCATCGGCTAATGCAAATTTTGTAATATTAAACTGACTGCGACCTTTTGCGAGAAGCTCTCTACCCTTTTTAGTAAGAATTGCGTCAATAGTTACCGTTGTGTTATCCAAATAACCCATATTATACTCCTTTTTGAAATAAATTATTTACTACTATAATTATTAGATTACTAATAAAAAACCATTTTTTTAATAACATTATTTTATATACACGGTCTTGGACCATCACATCTCTTTACTATAAAAACACAAGGTTGCCAAGGACCATAATTATCAAAATCAACAATATTAATGTCAGGTGATGATAATTTACAACCGTCAAACGCCCTATTTTTAGTAGGTGTTGAAGAATTGTGTGGATTGAGATTGTTTGATTCTACTAATGTATAACTTGAATATTTGTTCTCAAACAAATCAGCACTACTTGTATATGCAAAATTAAATTTACTATAAAAATTATCACTTGCATATTGTTGTGTAGGTGTAAATACAGCAGTTGCTGCACCACTTGCATTTTTAGTTTCATTCCAACCAAAACCAAAACCAACATCTTCTGCTAAATCAGAAAACCAATTTATATTTGTACGAGCATATGTTGTTGTAAACGTATCATCAAATGAGAAAGTATATGCCGGATTAAGTTTGCTAGTGGTTGATTTATAACCAAGGTCTAAAACTGCATTTTTATCTGTATTGAATAAATTTAGTTTTGGTTTATTATTACTTCCAGATAATATCATTAATCTTGGTTTATATTCTACCGTTGTTTTTGGTTTTATTGTAGATGATTCTATATAAGTAATTTTACTTACATTATTTATGTACGGTGTATATTTTACATCAACATCTTTTTCTGGACTTAATTCTTGTGCATCACCACCCATTTTAAAATTCAAATCTAAATCAGAAGAAACAGATTTTGCTTCTAATATTGGTTCTTCATCAAAGCCAACAAGTATAACAGTTTTTTTACTGTTTATTTCAGCACTTGGTGTTGGTAATTTAGATAAGTCTTCTGTTTCCTTTACCGTTGCATTACCACCTATTGCAGAAATACCACGTAAACCAGTTACCTTTGAACGCTCAAGTACATTAGGTTCTATTGCAAGTCCAAGTATTGGATTTACTCTTGCAGGTAGTGTTTGACGTATTTGTTCAAATACACTAAAATCATATATTGAAATTAAATTTATGTATGCCGTAAAATCATTTTTATTATTATACTTTTGCCAATATTCTCTTGCGAATCTCTTTAACTGTGGATATTCATTTGAATACATATTATCATAGTATCCAAAGTAATTATCTATTTGAGTATAACCAATCGCTTCATAAATATCTTCATTTATTACTGTTTGTGGCGAAAACGCAACCATCAATTTATTTGAATCAACTGAATACGCATCGAACATTGATATTTCAGCAGAAGTATCGTGACTCAAACCTGTATATAAAGAACCCGAATCAATTCTTGCTTTTTCAGTAAATGGCGTATCACCTGCAACAGATGGAACTTCCATGTTATATGTTTCATACAATGGTTCAAATGAACCCTCAGTTAATCCTAATAAAGTTGCAACCTTAGAAGAACTATAAAATTTATTTTCTTTCTGATTTGGATGACTACTTAATAAACTCGAAGTTGCTGCTGCATCAAATTTCTGCCAGAACTTCCATTGTGCTTTTAAGTCATAGAAAGAAGAAGTCGGTGTATTACCATTATAAGAACGTGGTGCAAGTACATGATTATCGAACGATGAAGTAGTTAATGGATTTGACCAATAACGAAGTTCATAAACAGAACCACTAAGTATATTATCTGTTTGTGAGTTAGAACCAGAACCTATAAACAGTTGTCCATCAGACATCCATGCTCTATTAAAACTTCCACTTAAACTTCCACTTACAATAATTGAAGCAGAACGTTCAACTGCTATTTTACCATATTTGCCAGTTTTTAATATAAAATCATATATTTGGTTTGAACCAGTAGAATCATTTCTTGAACTTCTACGAATCAAAATATTAAGCGGAATATCGTCGTATAAGTATTCGTCTGTTATAGAAGCGGTTGCATAATTTGTACCATCACCCAAATAAAAACGTAAACTTCCTTTTTCTGGATCTGTACCATCATGTGTTGCAGTAACAAACCAATCAACTCTACTACCTGAATTTTTCTGAAGAATTGTTTGTACAGAATCAGCACCATACGTATGATATTTATCTGGTTCCATTCTCCAACGGAATGTAAGTGCGTCTGGATATGACCAACCATCGGCTGAGTTATATACTTTTTCCCAAGGTGTTTTAATATGTTGTTGGTGCGTTGGCGTTGGAAAACTACCCTTAAAGTTAAGGAAGTATGTATGTTTTTCCCATTCTGCTCTTGGAATCATTCCAAAATCTGCATTATCTGGACCACCATATTCTCTAATTCTTAGAATTGATTGTGGAATACCGTAAGCAGTTAATAATGCCTTTATACCACGAGCAGTACCTTTTGTTTTATAAATGTAAGGTAAGTTATTAAGAATTCTACGCCAAACTTCTTTTGTTCTTTCTTCGTATGTTAAAGCGTTGTATCTATTAGTTGTTGTCTTACCTGTCCAAATTGGGTCACCACTTCCACTAACTCCGAGTGCATATTCCCAAAGGTCTTTTGCTTGAGTTCCGTGTGATAAAGTCCAACCCATATTTTTTGTAGCTAGATAAACTAAATCTTGCGATAAACCATCTTTTGGATTTTCAACTCTTTCATTTTTCTTTGTTAAGTGATTTGTGTACCAATACATTATATCAAAATGTTGGCCAATCATATTAATAAAAGTAGTATACGCTATATTTTCATCGTCTTCTGCTATAAATTCAGGTATACTTTTCTTCAAAGCACTATCATTGCGCATATCGAAATCAGTTGCTTTGTCTAATAAATCCTCATACCAAGTTATAACTTCAGTTGAATTTGCCTTGTAAAGCTTATATTTACCTTCTTTTGTTGCAATATGATAATCACTACCAGTTACAGAATATTTCGGAAACGGTGTAACTGATGAATCTGCTTGGTATGTGTAATAATTACTTGCAGTAGTTTCATAATACATCCATTTTTCAAACTCATCAAAACCCGCAACAACTTTATCACGTAAATTTGTTATTGTTATTTTATTTGTACCAAATGAAGCAGAATATGAACCCGTACCACCGCCACTTGTCCAAACACCGTTACTTAGTGAACCAGTAAAAGAACCACTATATGAATTTAGTGTATCTAACTGTCCATTATAAGTTTCTATAAGTCCTACTTTATATAAAAAATTTTCTACTCTGTCTTCTGCTGATGCGTAGAATACAAAGTTTTGAAACTCTCTAAAATCTAAATTCAATTTTACATCTGAACCAGAATCAAAAATATATCTGTTTAGAATTTCTTGTGAGGTTTGTACATTTGTTGATAATAAGTCAGTCCAAGATTTATAATCGGTTTCCGTTGTAATCCAATAATCAATTTCGGCATCAAAGTTTGGTCCAGCTATTTCTTCAACAAATTGTGCAATTTCTCTTTGTTCAACCGATACTAAATCGATATAAGGTTTTATAATTTGACTTGCAACCCAAAACTCATAATATAATTCAATATCAGTTGGTAATGGGTCAAATAATTTTACAAAGAAACTTGTTCTACTACCATCAGAAGTTACATTAATAACATCAACTATTTGATTTTCACCAAAATTCAAAACTACTGGTGGTAAATACGTTTTTGGGGTTAGATAATCTAAAACAAATGTTCTTAACTGTTCAAGTGAAATTTCATTTTCTGGATCAGAAAGTGAAACTTTTAATTCTTTTCTATCTGAAGAAATTTCAGATATAAACATTTTCGAAGTGAATGCACTACCAATAAAGTTTCTAAAGAAATTATAAACTATTCGATATGTAGATGATTGTAATTTTAAGTCAAAAATATCACGATGAATATCTAAGTGTATTTGTCTTACCGCGTTATCAGTACCAACATCTACTTTCCAAGTTTGTAAATCATATAGAGAGGTTATGTAACCACCAAGTGGATTAAACACATGAATTTCTACGCTTTCTATACTATCCGTAGGATTTCTGAAATCAAGACTTATATTATCAAATTTAGGTACAACAATTTTAGTTAAAGAACTTGTACTAGTTCTTAATCCACGAATTGGCTCTTTTGATAATAAAATATCATTAATATTTTTATAATTAAAATTTGGCATATGTTTTTTATCTCGTTGTCTTTATGGTAATCCATTAGTATTACTACCAAAACCTTTTATTATGGCATCTTGTAAAATTTGTAATTCATATCGTAGAGAGTTTATTCTGTCACGATAAGCAGTATTAGCTTCTGCTGTACTTTTTTCTGAGTTAGATACTTGCAATAACTGATTTTCCAATTGTGTTATTTTTGCTCTCAATGCATCTGGAGAATTTGAATTTACATTTACTAAACTTGATAGACTCTTAACAAACTTATCAGCGGCATCGTCTCGCATTAAAGTTGCATTTGCTGCAAGTTGTAAAACATTTAATTGTGAAGTTACAGCGTCTTCTATTTGATTAAATGAAGTGTTGATAATATAGTTGAGACTACTCATAATATATCTATCATCAACAATATCAACGTCAATCATTCCTTCATTATTTTCAGAACGTATATGCCTTATTGCACCAACAGGATTTCTTTGTAAGTTATCACTCATCTCGTAACCTTAAAGTAATAATTATTATCAAAAACTTGAACATTATCTCCACCACTTGATTCAACTTTAAGAACCACTCTATAAAATCTTTCAGGTTGAAGTGAATTCATCCAAAGATTAAAATAGTTACTTGTACTATCACAACTTATTTTAGAACCAGTTGTATCAAACGGTAAAATTATTTCATCTGTATGTGCATCTCGTATTTCATAATAAGATGAAGATGGTAAATAATAGTTTGTAGTTTGATAAGATTGTGTTGTATAGTTTTTTTGTGGATAACGTGTATTTGCGTAAATTCTTATTTTTGCTTTTTCACTTTCAGCATAATTCTTTTTCAATCTTACATTTATGTTTAAGTTTTCTAAAGCTGCATTGGATAAACTACCAGTTGAATAACTTGAATCATCCCAAACTACATGAAGTCTTGGAACATAAATAGTGTTACTGTCTGTACCAAAGAATTTAAGACTTGCTAATGATTGTGGTGTTTTTTCTAATTCATCGCTAAATTTTATAAGCATACCATCATTTTGAAAACGTCCAGAACCAGTTATCCATTTTTTAATTATGTTAGTAACATCCATATAAACATCTGCTGTTTGATATGAGAATACTTGTGAACATTCTAAATTGTCATAATTCCACCAAGTACCACCACCCTTTTTTGAGTAGTAAGAAGAAGTAACGTCTGCTGTTATGTTACCACCCCATAAAATATTAGCATCAACCCAAGTTTGAGATAAATTATCCCATTCCCAACTTGAAACTTGTGGGGGAATTTCCCACTCTGAACCAACTGCTTTAGAAGTTCTATATTTCCAAGAAACACCGTCAGTTGTTACTGGTTTGTGAGACATTTTACCAGTACCGTTTGTCCAAGAAGAACTTAGTGGATATGCGTAAATTGTATATTCTTGTGGTATTTCTCTTGCATCAACAGATTTTAATGCTAAATAATATTTGGCATTTTGAGATATTTTACCTGCATTAACTCTACTTTCTATATCAGAAACATCAAATTTCATAAGAATTCTACTATTATACGATTTAGAAACTTGTGTACTTTCGTGCATAAGTTCTAATAAAGAATCAGTACCAGTATTCATTGATTCTGACTTTTCGTATATAGTAGCGTCTTTTTCTGGATATATTGTGTATATCATTAGAATGCCCTCACTTTACCAAGAATATCATTGTCTGGATATTTTACTTCAAATATTGATGGATCTAAAGATGGAAATATAACGCCATTTTTAGTTGCTCTATCTAAATTATAAACATGTTTTGAATAACCGAGTGTTTGGTCATGTAAATTTTTGAATTTAACACTAACCACCGTTTGTACACCTTCTACTCTATCCAATTCGGTGTAAACGTTACTAATTACTATCGGTTGATTTATTTGCCATTTTTTAATATCAAAGTATTTTTTAAGTCTATCTATACAACGTAAAATTACTTGATTAGAATTTTGGTCAGGTAATGTTATTATATCGAAATCAATACCGATGTTTATTATATACGCATCTTTTATTTCAATAGCGTCTGTTAAAATTCTGTGTTCATTCAAGTAAGTTTTTAAGTTTTCTTTAGTTGCATTATTAATAGTTACTAATTTACTTTTACCATCATATCCTAAAACATAAAATCCCAAAGCAAGTCCATTTTGTCTTCTATCACTATAAAAAACATCATCATAAGTTAACTGAGTATTTCTTGTTACATATGCCTTTGCAATAGAACCATATCTCGATGGTAAACTGTATGCTCTTATTATATAATCTTCTTTAGTAACTGCTCTATTTTGAGTAGCAAAATTAGAAAGTGTGTTTTGTCTTATTTCATTTTCATCTTCTGCTCCAATACCACCTGTTGCAGGTTCTACATTATTTACCGCTAAACTCGATATACATTGATTAACTAATGTATTATCTAAACCAGATTCATCCATCAAAATTTTTCTTGAATAAACTTTAGTTATATTATCAGAACTTACATTATCTTCAATACCTCCGCCTGTTGTATAATATATTGTTATCTGAGTGTTGTTTGGCGCTAATCCATAAGATTTTGTATTCAAAAAGTTTGAAGGATCTATATTAAGAGAAGTTGAACTCTCTATACCAGTTAAAGAACTACCAACTAAGTCTGGATTTGGAACTAATATTTCATCATCAAAATTTGTCATTCCACCGCCAAAAATTATATCATGTGTTCCCTCTGGACCATATTTTACCGTAAATCTTCTTGATACACGTTTTAATTTTAATAAATAAGGAGTTTCATTTCTATGAGCACTTAGAACTCTATCATTTCTTGGTATATTCGGAACAGGTTCAAATACTGTATCTTGTGATAAATAGGGAACATATGTCCATCTATTTCCTTCTGTATCTTCTCCATATAATATTTCTATTAAATTTGGAGCTGTCAGTTTAACAGTATCGTATTTTTTAGGTGAACCAAATGAAAAAGATTTAGTCTGTACTGTACCTGAAATTGCATGTACCTTCTTTTTTAAGAGCCAAAAAGTAACTTCTCCCGTAACATCATCTATTTCAAAAGGGGTTACTTCAGTTGGAGAAAAACTACTACTAAATTTAAAATCTAAGTATTCGGTTGTTCTAAAAGTTGTACCACCCGAAAAATTATCAGTTCCAACCTGCATACCTGGCTCTATTGCAAACGCGTAAGAAAAATCTGGAACAACATCAATTCCAAAAGTTTTCGATGGTACTAATTGAAAAACATCCAACATAACACTTGCACCAGTTCTCAATCTTGGTATATAACCCATTGACTGTGCAATATTCATTATATTCTGTTTTTCCGTAGCATGAAGAATCATTGATTCTTGTAAAGCAGTATCGGTATAAAATGATAAAACATCGCCAACATACGCGGCCATTTCCATAAACATCATGCCGGGTGAAGCTTCGTTAAAATCTTTATAAGTATCTGGAAAATAATTCTTTGCAAAATCAATTAAGTTACTTTTAATGGAATTAAAATCTCTACCCAAATAACGTACATCTTTTTTAATCAAATCAGCCATTATATAACGCCTCTTTTATAGTTAAATTGCCGGTTTCAGATATAAATATCATTATTGGTAAATAACTCGGAGTTCCTGCTATATTTATATCAAGTTTTATACTGACTGCATGATCTTCGTCAACTATTTTGTCACTAGTATTTACATTAATAATTACCTCTGATTTTGTAACTTGCAAAAAAGGCATCCATCTTGAAATAGCGGATGTTACAGTTCCAAGTATTTTTGATTTAAAATCATCCTCATCCGATATATTTTCAAATAGTGTGTACCTCAAATCTGTTCCAAACTCTGGTTGTAAATACCGCTCTCCCCTCTGTGTTAAAATTAACATCTTTAAGTTTGTAAGAATTTGGGCATTATTTGTAAATGTATTATAAAAAATACCTTTTGGATTATTAAACGGAATACTAATACCAATTGGTTTATTAACCCCACTCTGATTTATAAGAACTACGTCGTTAATAGAACCACGAAGTCTCTGACGAAAATTAACCATTGCCATTTAATCATCCTCCATTTTTTTCTTGTATCTTTTTCATAAGTGCAGAATAATCTCTTGTTAATGCGCTCATAACTTCAGACGGTACTTCTGATGGGTCAACTCCTTGTGGTATTGCACCCATACTTTTTTGAGAATACCCTTCATTCAAATAACTATCTGAATTTTCATAATTATCATCTTCCATACTTTCTTGTAAACTTCTTCTTGTTTCCGCCAACAAATCTTGAATGCTTGAAAACTCACTTCTAACTTGTTTTTGTTTTGTTGGTTTAGGAGTAGATGATTGATTTTTGAATAAAGAAACACCGTGTTGAAGAGCTTCTTGTTGTACTTTCTTTTTTGAAGATTCTGTTTTTGCTTTTTTCTCTAAAGCATATTCAATTTCTTCACGTATTATTTCACGTATTTTACTGAAAAAGTTTTTAGTATCCATGTTAAATCCTTTATATTATTTTAAAAATGATGAATTCAATATAGTATTCATTTTATTTATTATTACACCGTAATCATTATAAACCCCAAATTCTGCAGCATTTGGATTTTTTACTAAAAAGTCAAAATAAGTTTGTACAACTGGTGTAATTTTCCAAGGAGCAGAAATTCCTAATCCAGATCTGTTTGTAGCGTGTTTAGGAAAAGATCTAGTTATAATGCAAAATCCACCCCTTTCAACGTCAGCTTTGGCATCTGGAAAATCACCCACACCTGTACCCCATATACCCATTGCATTACCAGTATTACCACCTTTACCATCAACTGATGTATTTCCACCATAACGATAAACAGTACCATCTACATCTAAAGCTAGAACAGTTTCAACGTGACCACTATGTGTAATAATAGCACCACCCCAATCTAATTTTAGAATAGCGGTTTTTACCAAATCAGCACCAATTTGTGTTAATTGTGTAGGTTTTCCACCCCCACTAAGTTGATAATGAACACCTGGTATAAACCAAATTTGGTTTATTCTACCCTTATTTGCATTTATATAATCGTCATCATACGGATGTTGACATTTTTCAGCACCAAACTTATCACGGGCTTCATACCATTTATTTCTAACGGTATATCCAGGCTTTCCTGTAAGTTCATACCATCGTGATTCATCCCATGGGTCGTTTTCTCCGTCTTCTAATCTTGGTCTATTAAGTGGTAGTGGTTTACCAGTTAATCTACTATCACTATTCCATAATATATCTGCTTCATAAGAAGTCACTTTAATTGGAGCACCGCCCAATTCTACATTTCCCTTATTATTAAAAAACTGAGTTGAGATACCACACCAATGCGCTTCATGAGACCAGTTTAGGTTAATAGTCGGTGAACTATAAAAATTACCAGCTAATGGATCTATACCAACTTCGCCTTCTAACCATTTTTTTTCTAATTCATTATACATCATTAAATGTTGTTCTGTACGAGAAGCTGCAAGTGGTGGTCTTGCCTTGTTTGGAAGTTTATATCTATTTACGTACCCACATTGCATGAAATTCATAATAAGACCAATATCAATCAAACTAAATTTATAATCAGACGGTAAAGGTGGACCATATCCTTCTATATCACCTGGACCAAAACTTTCAGCAGATTGACGAAATGTTGAAACTAATTTTTGCCAGTTTGCATTAAATCCCAACGGAGTGTATCCCTCATGTAATCCACGACCTTGCATAAAAAAAGGAAACATTCCAAAACCTTTATTAAATTGTTCGGTAGTTAACCATTTTGCAGAGTATCCTCCTCCTTTCTCTTGCCAAATATGGTATTTGTTTGTTGGATTTAATCCTTTAAATTTTTTTGTTTTAAAATCAATAAAGTCCTTAAACTTTTTACCCCAATCCGATTTACCGCTTGAATCAAAGTTATCATAATGACCAGTACCACTCGTTCTAATACCTTCAAAATATATTGGCATTGGTGATCCAGGTATATGTGGTCCAAATTGTGGATCTTTAGCAATATCAAGAAGAAAAGATTTAGCTGTACCATACTTTGTATCTTTTGCACCATAAGTTGGTAAACTTTTACTTGGATTCCAAAAATATTCCCACCATGTACCACCATCAATTTCACTTGGTCTACTTTGTCCTTCATTTGCAAAAGACTCATTGAAATCAGTACCAGTTCCCTTATATATAGATTTTATTGGCCATGGCCATTCCCATTGTACATATACACCCTTTCCACCTGGTACTTGATTCCAACGTTTATATTGACGACCTTGTGTAATTACTCGCATATGATCTGGTAAATCACCTACTCTGTCAATACCAGGAGTTGTTGGTATTTCTCTACCTTTAGTTATTGTAGCAAGTGCGTCTGTTAGAGGTGGAGTTTTTACTTTAGAAATATCTTCTACTTTTTCTACTTTACCGTCTTTTGTAGTTTCACCTTTTTTTACTACATCTGGTTTTACTTTTGTTTCATTCTTATTTTCGTTTTGTATAGTATCTAATTTTTCATCTTTTTTTTGTTCTTCCGCTGTTTTCTTTTTTTCAGGAATAATAACCACTTCCGATGAACTTACCATATCATTCGGAAAATTAACATTATTTATAACAATAGGTTCATTAGAAGAACTAACTGGTAATGAAATAGAAGAAGCATTTATATTAAGTGTAACCTCACTTAATGTTATTTCTGGTAAATTTTCTCTAAAGAATTCTGGTATATCAAATTTTTTAGGATTTTCTTCTACTAATTTTTTAGTATCAATAACAACATCTTTTAATTTAATTTCAGGACTTTTATCTGGAATAAAAATATCTTTTTGTTCATTTGGATTTGTACTATATTCTAATTGACCTATTTTTATTGGTTCAGTTGAAACTGTTAATATAGAATGTTTTTTCTCTGAATTAGTAGGTATTAAAATTCTTCTAACTTTTAATGTAGTATCCCTATTGCTCAAATTCAAATCAACAAGTGGTCTTTTATCTGTATCCTGAAAGAATTGTAATTTTTTAAGAAGATCACTTAAATCCACTTTAGTTTCAACATCTTCCAATACTATTGTTTCTTTTTTAACAAATCCCGCTGGAGCGTCTTCTTTTTTTTCAACCGCTCTTACAGCAGATACAGTAAATGGTGCATCTTCTATTGTAAAAGACTCAATTTCTGGATCTGGTGATAACTGTTCTGGTAAAACAAGAGATTCTATGGTAGCTTCTGGAAAAGTTATAGACCTAATTTTAATTGGAATGTCCGACCTTTTTAGTTTTATTTCTTCAACATAAACAGTTATAACTGGTAATTTAACATCCTCAAGTGTTTCTGTTTTTCCCGTACCACTTAATTTTTTTTCTGGTATTATAATTGGTGGACCATATAATTCAATAGAATCTATCAAAACAGATCCAGTTGCATCAGCAGGTATGGTTACACTTTCTATTATTATAGGTGGCATTTTCACAGACCTTAATCTTGCATTTACTCTATCTGTGAGTTTTAAACCCTGTATTTCAATTGGTTGAATTTCAACTTTTTCAAATGTTCTAGTTTTTTGAACAACTAATTCAGTCTTAACAGTTCCAGTAGTTTCTTTTTCTTCTTTTTGTTTATCTAAGAGTAAATCCAAATTCCAACCACGATACAATCTCTTCAAACCTTCATTAGAATCTTTATCTTTTTTTACTAATTCCGCCACAGATATACCATCATAACACACTTCCAATGAAGAATATTTAACACCTTTATATGTAATGTATCCTTGAGTGTCAAATTCAAATGCTTCAGTTTTAGTTGAAATTCCAGCATCAAAATCAGCTTCCGAAACTGGTCCTTTTACTTCATCAACTATAACATCAACTACAACATTTACTCCATATACAGAGCTACTTTTTGGCCCCCAAGTATATCCACCTATTTTTAATTTACAAGTATATTTTGGTGATGGTGCTGGTGCTGGTGATGGTGCTGGTGATGGTGGAGGAACTGGTGCTGGTGCAGGAATAGTAGCAGGTTTTGTTAAACTTGCAGGATTATTATTATCAGGCGTAGTAGATGCAGTAGTATTAGTTTTTTTGTCTTTTTTTCCAGAATAAAAATCATTAAACACCTTTTTTATCTCACTACTGGTCAATGATCTACCTTTATCTAGTTCCAATCTTGCGATAGTATCTTCGGGTAATTCTACATTTT
>Ga0129333_10004371_pt1 | contig 13216 bp, 8 predicted proteins | sample CPB6_08_DNA_FD_94474 | JGI IMG/M metagenome (GOLD analysis project Ga0129333, IMG submission 94474) | Freshwater to marine salinity gradient microbial communities from Chesapeake Bay, USA - CPBay_Sum_0.6_0.8_DNA | ecosystem: Environmental > Aquatic > Marine > Coastal | place: USA: Chesapeake Bay... | reverse complement strand
TCGAGGTGTTCGAGGACCCCACCTTCCATCGCCAGCGTCGCGCCGGCTTCTATGGCTTCGGCGAGTACGGTTTCTCGATCCTCGACAACCGCCGCGTTCTGCTGGGCGCCCTGTAACAACAGGCCCGACAACGGAACCCACGCGAGGGCAGCCGCAAGGCTGCCCTTGCCCTTTATAAGGTGTAAATTCCGGTGGAGGACCGCGCAGAATGAACGCCTACCGGATAGTCACCCGTATCCAGGACCAGGACGATTTTTCGGGCGTTCCGGCGTCTGGGCAGATCATTTCATTCGATTCCTCCCTCGGCAAATTCATCACCAGCGATATTCTGCCGCTGCTCCCCCCGGTCAGCAGGAGTCTCGCCGGTCTTACGGACGTTCAGGTGGTAGCCCCGTCGGGTAACGACGTCCTCATGTACCGCTCTGGCGACCAGAAGTGGACGAACGAACACATTCTTGACGGAGGCAACTGGTAATGGCGAACACGATCAGGATCAAGCGCAGGACTTCCGGCGCGACCGGGGCACCGTCCTCGCTCTACAACGCCGAGCTGGCCTTCAACGAGGTTGACAAGACGCTCTACTACGGCTACGGCACGGGCGGGGCGGGCGGCACCTCCGGCTCGGTCATCGCCATTGCGGGCGAGGGGGCCTTTCTGGCGCTGTCCGGGGCGGGCACCGTCAATCTGGGCAGGGCCATCAACTTCACCGGCACGATCGACTTCCAGGGCACCACCACCGCCCTGACCGTCACGGCCAACGACAACAGCACGAAGGTCGCCACCACCGCCTGGGTGCGCAACCAGGGCTACATCACCGGCAATCAGACCATCAATGTCTACGGGGACGCCACCGGTTCCGGCACCAGCTCCATCACGCTGACGCTGGCCAACTCCGGCGTCACGGCGGGCACCTACACGAAGGTCACCGTCAACGCCAAGGGTCTGGTCACCTCGGCCACCACGCTGGCCGCCTCCGACATCCCGACCTTGACTGCCTCCAAGATTTCGGACTTCGACACGCAGGTCCGCACCAGCCGTCTCGACCAGATGGCCGCTCCCTCGTCGTCGCTGAGCCTGAACAGCCAGAAGATCACCAGCCTGGCCGATCCGACCAACGCCCAGGATGCCGCCACCAAGAACTATGTGGACTCCACGGCGCAGGGACTCGATCCCAAGGGTTCCGTCCGCGTTGCTACCCAGTCAAACCTGAACCTGTCGTCGCCCGGCTCGACCATCGACGGCATCACGATGGTGTCCGGCGACCGCGTGCTGGTCAAGACCCAGACCGCCCCCGCCGAGAACGGCATCTACATCTACAACGGCTCGGCCGCCGCCCTGACCCGGGCCACCGACGCCAACACGACCAGCAACCTGACCGCTGGCGCATTCGTGTTCGTCGAGGAAGGCTCCGACGCCAACAACGGCTATGTGTTGCAGAAGCCTGCCGGCTCCTATGTGCTCGGCACCAGCAGCCTGACCTTCGTCCAGTTCAGCGGCACCGGCCAGATCACGGCTGGCGCCGGTTTGACCAAGACCGGGAACACGGTCGACGTGGTCGGCACCGCCAACCGCATCACCGTCAACGCCGACTCCATCGACATCGCCAGCACCTACGCCGGCCAGAGCACGATCACGACGCTCGGCACGATTTCGACCGGCACCTGGAACGGCACCGTCATCTCGGTCGCCTACGGCGGCACGGGCGCATCGACCCTGACCGGCTACCTGAAGGGCAACGGCACATCCGCGTTCACCGGCTCCTCGACCATCCCCGGCTCCGACATCACCGGCAACATCTCCGGCAACGCCGCCAATGTCACCGGCACCGTGGCCGTGGCGAACGGCGGCACCGGAGCCACCACCCTGACGGGTATTCTCAAGGGGAACGGCACCTCTGCCATCAGCGCGGCGACTGCCGGGACCGACTATCTGGACCCGAACAGCACCCTTGATGGCGGCAGCTTCTAATGCCCAACCTGATCCGGCTGAAGCGCAACACGTCGTCGGGCGCAGCCCCGGCGGCAGGTTCGCTCTCGACCGGCGAATTGGCGATCAACACGGCAGACGGTGTCCTGTTCACGAAGAACGAGTCGGGCACCGTCCTCAAGCTCGTTCCGTTCAACCAGTACGGCCTGCTCGTCGTCGGCACCGGAGCCACCGCCCGGTCGGTTACCAGTAGCGCCTATGCGAACGGCACCTTTGCGGCGACGGGAGACGCCCAGCACCGCATCGGCGTTTTGCGGTTCTCCACCACGACGGCCACCATCACGGAACTGAGCCTGGACGGGGCGGCCGCCAGCAACTCCAACACCTTCGTGTTGCCGAACAACGCCACCTTCCACTTCGACATCAGTGTCGTGGCCCGCAGGACGGACACGACCGGCGAACACGGGGCCTGGCACTTCTCGGGCTGCATCTCCCGGGACGCCACCGCCGCCACCACGGCCATCGTCGGCACCGTCGGCAAGACCACGGTCGCCAAGACAACCGATGCCTGGGACTGCAATGTCGTGGCCGACGCCACCAACGGCCGGCTCGTTGTCAATGTCACCGGCCAGGCGGCTAAGACGATCCGCTGGGTGGCCACCGCCAAGATCACGGAGGTGACCGCCTAATGGCCAAAAGAATCGACCAGCTTGGAGATCGCACACCGGTCAACAATGATTGGGTGGTTTCCACGATCACCAGCGGCCCCGCCACACGCTCCAAGCTGTATCAGCTGATCCGCAACGGTCTCGATCAGTCGGTGGACACGGGCGGCAACTCGCTGCCCATCATCGGCCCTGAGAGGACCGTCGCCGGTTCGGGCGGGCACATCCTGCTGGTTCCCGGCAAGAAGGCGGGTGGACCCGGCACAGCCCCTTCCGACTACTACGGCAGGATTTATTTTGTCGCCTCGGGCGGCACCTCGCCAACCAGCGCCGACGCCTTCTTCGCCTTCGACACCGACACGGCCATCCTGGCGGCGGGTGAGTCGGGCACGGGCAAGTCGTTGCTGTTGAAGAGTGGCACCTCGGTCGCCTGCTCCGTCCAGGTTGGCAAGAGTCTGTCCACGGGGGCGGTTGTCGGCATCGATGGCCCCCTCCACGCCACCGGACTGTTCATCACAGGATCGCAGGGGGTCCACAAGGACGATTTCTCGTCGTTTGACCTCGTCAACCCGAAGCTGCTCTGGCCCAGTAAGATCTCGACGCTGGCCCTGTCCGGCTCGGGCGCTCCCGATGTGGGCCTTGAGCGGGCCAACAAGGGTATCCTCAAGGTCACCAACGGGGCGTCGGGGGGCGGCTCCTTCTCGTCGCCGTCATCCACCCTGACATTGGCGGGTGGCAACGCCAACGATCTCGCCATCGGCGCGGCGTCGTATGTCCGGCTGTCTGTCACTGCCGCCAGCACCCTGACCGGCATCGCCCCTCCCTCCGGCGGCGCGCATGCCGATGGTCGGAAGGTGAGCCTGTTCAATGTCGGCACCGCCAACCTAGCCATTCTCCAGGAAGGTAACCTCAGCACCGCCTCCAACCGGCTCCGTCTGACGGGCAATGCGGCCAACGGTTCGACCTTGCAGGTTCCCCCAAACACAAGCCTGGACTTGGTTTATGACTCGACTGTGTCGAGATGGGTCGTGTCGGGAGGCAGCGCCGGGGCATCCGGGGCGCAGGGAGCCGACGGGGCCGTGCAATATGCCGCCTCGGGGTTTCTGGCGGGAGCCACAGGTGTATTTACAGATGGATCGGACTTGCGAGTGCAGGGGCCGCTCCTGACCGGCTCAACGAACACGCGGTGCGGCCTCTATGTTGTCCACAAGCTGACCCAGTCGGCCACCCCGGAAAAGTTGACCACGGACGGGCAGGCGGTGACTGGCAGCAATCAGGTGATAATGCCTGATAACGCAACCTATCTCTTTGATATTCTTGTCAGCGCACAGCGCGAAGATGCTATCGGGGAGAGGGCGGCGTTCCGCTTTGAGGGGGTCGCCTTCCGGAATACCGGGGCGGCAACGGTAGACATCCTCATCGGCGGCGTCAGCAAAACCAGCATATCCAAGTCCGAAGTCCCCTGGGATGTTTCCGTCAGTACGGACACGACCAATGGGGCGATCAGCATTGTGGTAACCGGCGAGTCCTCCAAGTCCATCCGTTGGGTGGCCGCCGTCAAGACAGTCGAGGTGCGCCGTGCCAATTAATTTTGATAAGAGTCCATCCGGGTCTATCACGCTCCGCGCCCCGTCCAGCGGCTCGACCACGCTCGTCCTGCCCTCCTCAGACGGCTCCAACCGCCAGCTGCTGTCCACCAACGGCTTGGGCACGCTCAGCTTCATCACGCTGATCGCCTCCGACATCCCGACTTTGACCGCGTCCAAGATCAGCGATTTCGACACGCAAGTGAGGACCAGCAGGCTGGATCAGATGGCGGTGCCGACCGCCTCGGTCAACCTGAACAGCCAGAAGATCATCAACCTGGCCACCCCCACCAACGCCACCGATGCAGCCAACAAGGACTATGTCGATAGCGTCAGCCAGGGCCTCGATCCGAAGAACTCGGTCCATGTCGCCACGACGACCAACCTGAACCTGTCTTCGCCCGGCACGACGATTGACGGCGTCACCATGGTGTCGGGTGACCGGGTCCTGGTGAAGGATCAGTCTACAGCCAGCCAGAACGGCATCTATGTCTGGAACGGTGCTGCCTCGGCCATGACGCGGGCCACCGATGCCGACAGCGTCACCAAGCTGAACGGCGGCGCCTTTGTCTTCGTCGAAGAGGGCAATACCTACGCCACCACGGGCTGGGTGCTGCAACAACCGGCTGGTACCTATGTGCTGGGCACCACCGCCCTGACATGGTCGCAGTTCTCCGGTGCGGGCCAGATCACCGCCGGGACCGGCCTGACCAAGTCGGGCAACACGATTGCGTTGATCACCCCGGTGACCACGGCGAATGGCGGCACCGGCTTGACCACGGTCGGCACCGGTTTCCTGAAGGGCAACGGCACCAGCCTGAGCTACGCCACCCTCACCTCTGGCGATATCCCCGACCTGTCGGCCACCTATGTGACCCTGTCGGGCAACCAGACGATTTCGGGCATCAAGACCTTCTCGGCTGCTCCGATCCTCTCGACATTGACCGGCTACCTCAAAGGCAACGGGGCTAGCGCCCTCACCGCTTCTTCGACCGTGCCAGCCTCTGACATCTCGGGCACACTGGGCGTCAGCAACGGTGGCACCGGAGCCAACACGCTCACCAGCAACGGCGTCCTGCTGGGCAACGGCGCCTCGGCCATCCAGGCGACCACGGCGGGCACGGCCAACCAAGTGCTGCGTGTCCCATCCGGCGGCGGTGCGCCTGCCTTCGGGGCCATCAACCTTGCCAGCACCTCGGCTGTCACGGGAACGCTGCCCATTGCCAACGGCGGAACGGGCCAGACCAGTTTCGCCTCGGGCATCCTCAAAAGTGACGGCACCAACCTGTCCTCCGGTTCGCTGTCGGCGTCGGACATCCCCGACCTCTCCTCGACCTATGTCACGCTGAACACGACTCAGACGGTCAACGGCGTCAAGACTTTTGCCAGCGGCATCAATGTCAGCCAGATCACACCTTCGGTGAACAACTATGTTGGCATCGGGGCCTCCGGCACCCCCGTCCGGCAGATAGATGTCTGGGTTGGCACCAACAACTCCAAAAGCACCGACCTCTTCCCCTACAACACCTCGTCCTCGGCCACGACGGTTGACCTCTTTTTGGACGGGTCCAGCACACGGCTGGGCCTGTCCAATGGCGAAGCCTGGTACTACGACGCCCGGGTTTTGGGCACCCAGACGGGTGGCATCTCGGGTACGGTAGGTGACAGCTTTGCGACCCGCTTTACCGGCGTGATCAAGCGGTCCTCGGGCGGCACGACGGCGATGGTTGGCTCGACTTCCCAGGATATCGATGCCCGCGACAACGGGGCGGCGAACTGGGCGGCGACAGCCACAGCGGATACTACCAACAACGCCCTGAAAATCAGCTGCACGGGCGAGGCCAACAAGACCATCTACTGGCAGTCGAAAGTGTCTCTGGTGCGTGTCGGGACTGCGGGCGGTGGTGGTGGCGGTGGCGGCGGTAGTGGTCTGGGCAGCGGTCTGGCTTAATCTGGAGTTTGACAAATGGCAACTAGAGTAATCGCAGCCCAGGACAAGACCTCGTCGGGGGCGGGCGATGATGTCCAGATCAAGGCCGGTAATGCGAATACCAGCGGGGCTGGCGGCAGCATCATCATTCAGCCGGGCGCTCAGGCGACTACGGGCGGCAATGGCCTTTTGATTGTTCGCCAACCCAGCGGCGTGGCAGGAACTGATGAAATCCAACTGTCGCACGACGGAGGCAAAGGCAGCGTCATCAACAAGGATGGTGTTTTGCAGCTCGGCGGCAGCCACATTGCTTTGAGGACTACGGCCAATAATGCCAAGACTAACCTGACCGCAGGCACAATTTATTGCGACGGTATTTATTCTTCTAATATCATTAACGCGGACGGCCAAACTAATGATAGCTATGGTTGGGCCATTGATTCTGCCGGTTTCAACTGGAACCAGGGCTTCAACATGCGGGTGGGATGGTCCCACATCAAGGGGTATGCCAATTTTGGACTGGCATATACTGGTGACAACACCAACGGCAAGAGGGCCACGCTTGAGTTGACTGATGGTAGTACGGGAGGCGGGGCTTGGGCTTATCGATCATCCACAACGACCGTCAACACTTCCTATAATGACCTGAATCTTTCTGGCCACTCGGCGTTCCAAAGGTTGAACGCTACGGCAGCCACGACCATCACGGGAATTGCCCCTGCCTCGACAGCTGGCGGGAGCGGCAGTCCAACTTGGGTCCATAGCGACGGCCGCGTGTTCTGGCTGTACAACATCGGCACTTTCAACATCACGCTGGTAAACGAGAGCGCATCCAGCACGGCGGGCAATCGCATCACCACCCAGACAGGTGCTAATGTCGTTCTTGGCCCGGGCAGGATGATGCAGGTTGTTTATGATGCCACCTCTGCTCGTTGGCGTGCTACGGGTGAAACCTACCCCTATGTCTTCCCCACCGCCGACGGCACCAACGGCCAGGTCCTGACGACGAACGGGAGCGGGACGCTGTCGTGGACAACCGTCACTTCGGGCGGGACAGTTAGCGGCACCACCAATTACATTGCCAAGTTCACCGGATCGACAGCGGTCGGTAACAGTCTCATTTATGATGATGGCAGCAATGTTGGTATTGGCACAACTTCGGCCCAGGGTCGCCTTGATGTCGTTGGCGCAAATGTTTACGAGCCAATTCGTGGCATAACTAGTTCTGCGTCTAACCTAGAGTCTGGTGCCAATAACGCCCTGGGTCTTTCGGTCAACAACAGCAACACGACGGCTGGCAACGGGATTGCGATTGGCTTCAATACAGCCACGACCAACTCCACTCTGTACGGTGTCGGGGCCATTGGCTTTAACAACCTGACCCACACTACCCTTGGTGTTCCCCAAGGTAAGTTCCAGGTTATCACTCGCGATAGCGGCGGTGGTTTGACGCCAAAGTTGACGATTGACACATCGGGCAATGTTGGGATTGGCACGGCTTCGCCGAGCAACAATCTGTCAATTGGTGCTTCGGCAGGCAAGATCGGTTTTCAACGTGGTTCCGGCGATGGCGAATACGCTCTGATAGGTTACAAAGGCACAACTGGTAATGATATCTATGTTTTTGAAATCAACAATACCTCTGGAACTGGTGAGCTTAGGCTAAATCAGGGCGGAACCTATAATCCCATCGGCATGACCTTCTATACGAATAATGCCGAAAAAATGAGGATTGATTCTGCTGGTAATGTTGGTATCGGAACGGCTTCGCCCGGCGCACAACTACAAGTAACTAGTTCAGCCGCAGCAACAAAAGGTTTAATCGTCAAGGGCGCAGCTACGCAGTCTGCGAACTTGACGGAGTGGCAAGACAGCACCGGGGCCGTGGTTGCGGCGGTGAGTCCGACGGGGGCTTTTACGGGTTCGTCTTTCACGCCCTACGGGACGTTTAACTCCACAACCACTATCTTCGGGAATAATTATTGGACCCCGAATTACACCGGAGGTGTCACCTCCCCTAGTGCTGGCACTTACACGAAAAGTACCGGCAACGCCAACACATGGGATGGGCAGGTTTATTCTAGCGAAGGCTACACGAAGAATGTTTACTGCGCAGCTAGAGCCTCGCAGACAAACGGCTACATCATGTTTGGGCTTAATAGCGACCCGACAACAAATGCTGATTATGGCACTTTGGATTACGCTTGGTATTTTAGAAACGATGGCATTCTTCAAATATATGAAAGTGGTGGCGCAGGATCTACATATGGCGCTTATACTACCTCTACTGTGTTGTCGATCACTTACGACGGTTCCAATGTTCAATACTGGAAAGATGGCGTAATTCAGCGGACGGTTGCCCGCTCAACGGGCAATCCGTTGTATTTTGACACTTCTTTTTATACTTTGTCGAGTTCTTTGAACTCGGTTCAGTTCGGCCCCATCGGCCAGCCCTTCGGCATCTCCGGCACCGCCGGGTATCTTCCGAAGTTCACGAGCCAGCAGACGCTGGGCAACAGCATTGTCTACGACAATGGCACGAATGTCGGAATTGGGACGGCTTCGCCGACTTCCAAGCTCGATGTCAGCACCGGTACTGGCGCAAACTTCCGGGCGGCGTTCGCAGCCACAAACCAAGTCGAAATTGGCAACTACAGCGCGGCAAGTGGCTACAGAGAAATTGCCGTAGCTGGGTCGCAGGTTTACTTCCAGACTAATACCGCAGGGTCTGCTGGCGTTAGCACTAGGATGCTGATTGACCCTTCGGGAAATGTGGGGATTGGCACGACTTCGCCAGGCGCAAAGCTAGAAATCCAAACGGCTGATGGTGCCGACTCGCTTGCCCTGTCTGGCTACAAGACAATGAAGTGGGAGTCTAACAACCATCTTGTTTTTGGTGGGTATACTGCTGGTCAGTGGCAGGTTCTTAAATTTTACACCAATGGTAGCGAACGTGTTCGTGTGACTTCAGGCGGGCTTGTTGGCATTGGAACAAGCACTATCGCTGGAACTGTCCCCCTCGCCGATCTGCATGTCAACGATCCAAGCGGTTACGGCTCTCTGCAATTGTCACAATCTCCATACGGGGCCACTATTGATACTGGCGGTGAAATTCAATTTGCTGCCACATATCGTTCGGCATATGACCTCACCCAAGTCGCCCGTATCCGTGGCCTTCGTGAAAATGCGACAAACAACAACTGGGCTGGATACCTAGCGTTTTACACGTCTACCGGCACCGACAACCCTTCGGCGTCTACGGAGAGGATGCGCATCAATTCCAGCGGCAATGTTGGTATTGGCACGACTTCTCCCAATATGGCCCTTCATGTTGTTGGCGCAAAAGCTGGCGATGCCAATGAAGGCCAGGGTCAACTTAATGTTGAGTCTACGGCAGCCTACAATGCCACGAATGGTACGGTCTTCAGCACTTCTGGCGCTGGCGGAAGCGTTTTATTTAGGGGGAAGTATAATTCTGGTGGGGCTGTCACCGGCTTCGCCGGAATAGCTGGCTCCAAAGAAAATACTACCGATGGACATTACGGTGGCAATCTGCGGTTTTATACTCGTGCAAATGGGGCAAACGATCCGCCCGAGCGGATGCGCATTGACGCATCTGGCAATGTCGGAATCGGCAACGCCTCTCCTGGTGCGAAGCTCCAGGTTGATACCGGAGCCACCGGCACCAAGGGGATGCTCCTCAAGGCCGTCGCATCACAAACAGCAAACCTTTTGGAATTTCAAAATAATTCCGGTACAGTTTTGTCTTATATTGCTGCTAACGGCGTGCCAGTTGCTTATGGTGGTGGTCAGATTGCCACCAATACCGCCTTTGGCGTGTCGGCGCTTACTGCAAATACTACCGGCACTGAGAATACTGCATTTGGTTATTTAGCTGGCCAATCCATAACTACTGGGCTAGGCAATACTGCGATAGGTAAAGACGCACTAAAAGCGGGCACTAGCAACTACAACACAATTGTAGGTGGGCGGTGCGGCGAGACCATTTCAACGGGAGGTAACAATACTGCTGTTGGGTACATGGCTTTGGATAATGCCAGTACTGGCGGCTCCAATAACGCTTTAGGTTTTCAAGCTCTTTACTCGACTAATGGCGCCAACAATATTGGGATAGGAACAAGCGCGCTTAGAGACGCCACTAGCGGAAACGGAAATGTGGCGATTGGTGATACAGCCGCCAGATACCAAGTCAGCGGCGCTTCTTTAACTGCTGCTACAAACTGTGTTTATATTGGTAATTCCTGCCGAGGTTACGACAACAGCGACACCAATAGTGTTGTAATTGGAGCAAATGCTTACGGTAAAGGCGCAAACACCACAGTCCTTGGCAACACCAGCACAACAGCCAACTACATCTACGGCTCGTTCGTGCTGCAAAACAGCAGCGGAACAACGATAGCGGCGATTGATTCCAGCGGCAACCTGACGGCGGTTACGAAGTCGTTCCTTATTGATCACCCCACCCCCGCCAAGGCTGCCGAAGGCAAGAAGCTTCGCTACGCCTCATTGGAAGGTCCAGAGAATGGAGTTTACTATCGCGGGCGACTGGAGGGGGAAAACGAGATAGTCCTACCGGACTATTGGAAAGACCTAGTCGATCCTGAGAGCATCACGGTCAACCTGACTGCCCGCAAGTTTGCCCAACCCTCGCTCTTTGTTGTTGACGCCAACGCAGAGAAGGTCATCGTCGAATCCGACCGTCAGATATGTTGTGACTTTACAGTTTTCGCAACGCGTAAGGATGTCGCAAAGCTGGAGGTCGAGCCAGATGGCAACTAATTACAACCCTAGCATCGTCATATCAAATATGTTATTTTGTTTTGACTTTGGTAACTCAAGGTCTTATCTAGGCAGTGGTTCAAGTCTATTGGATATAGGAACAAGTGCCAACAATGGATTGTTATACAACAATCCCGCATATAGTTCGTCTAACGGTGGATTTTGCACATTAAATGGAACAAATAATTACATTGATTTTGGAAGCGCATCAAATCTTAAAAATACAACTTGCTCTTTTGAGGCTTGGTTTAATCCAAATGCTGTCACAGGATACGGCGACGGCGCAGTTCTTTTGAACATAACAGACGGGACGAACTGGAGAAACGGAGCCGGGTTATATGTCTATAACGGTAGTCTTTATGGTGGTGTGGCCAACGGCACAACCAATTATTCTACAGCATACGCCATAAGTACAGGCAGTTGGATTCAGGGAGTTATGACATTTAATGCGTCTTCGGGAAACTTGAAAATTTATACTAATGGCACATTGCGCAATACAACTACCGGGGCTTCTTGTGTTTTTCACGCAAACAATAAACTTTGGTCTGGTTGGGGAGGTCCAGGTTACACTTCTTACTTAAATACGAAAATTTCTTGCGGTCGCATTTACTCTGTGGAATTAACAGCCGATCAAGTATTTCAAAATTACAACGCCATGCGGGGGAGGTTCGGACTCTAATGGGACTCTCGCACTCCCCATCTATTGTAACAAATAATTTGTTTCTCTTGCTTGACGCAATAAATCCAAGAGCAACAAATAGTGGTGGAGATTTTTTATTTTCAAATGTTTCACTTCTTCTTCTCGGCGAAACGACGACAGACAGCAGTTCAAATGCCGTAACTATGACCGCCACGGGTTCGGCTGGGCCTAGCTCAACCCAATACAAGTACGGAACAAAAAGCTTGTATTTTGCTGGAAATGGCAATTATCTCAGCACCCCTAACAACGCCATCTTTCAATTGGGAAGTGGGGATTGGACTATTGAGTGTTGGGTTTATGTCACATCAGCAGCGACGAACGGAATTATATGCAAAAGAAATCCATCCACTTATGACGCTTACTGCGTGGGAACGGATGCAAGCAATAATTTGTGGATCACAATTACCAATACGGCTGGCACATGGACCTTGGGTGGTATAAATTTGGCTTCTGGCGTAACTCCAAATGTTTGGCATCACATTGCTGTCGTAAGAAACGGAAACACCATCAAGGGTTATGTCGATGGAGTTTATGGTGGAGTTTCTGCATCTTTTACTGGTTCCGTGTACGATTCGGGCAAGTCTGTCTATATTGGAAATTCTGACGGTGGAGCCAATGGTCAAAACTTTAATGGATACATAGATGATTTCAGGCTAACAAAATACGCAAGATATACGAGTAATTTCACCCCGCCTACTGCGCAATTACCTTCTTACAGCATGACTAGCTGGGCAGACTTAAGCGGAAACAATAACCATGCGACTTTAAGTGGTGGATGTTTTATCTCTTCGGGTTCCATGTATTTCAACGGCGCTGGCAGCGCAACAATCACCGGCTTGAACACAAGTCTCTACGCTTTAGAAATCGTCTTCAGGAATTTTCAAGCTTTGACTTCAAGTCCTGAAACTGACAATAGCCCTTACTACAGTCTGGTTGGATTTGTTTCTGGTGGCGCAAATACCAGAACCATAGGTTTGGGCGGTTGGACAGGTGCTTACAATGGCGAGACTATTTCTTGGTGGACAAATTACCCAGGATCATATGGCAGCTACATTACCGACAATGTTCCGTATGGGTATCATCACCTTTTAATTAACTATAACAGCACAACTTCGACTTACGACATTTGGCTTGACGGTGTTAAGCGAACCGTTGGTAATGCTTCCGGTTCTCCGCTTATGACAAATTTAACCACATTCACAGTCGGATTTTCTGCCTGGAGCAGTTATTACTTCAAGGGAGAAATCGCTCTCGTGCGTTGTTACAACGCTGCTTTGACTGATGCACAAGTTGTTCAAAATTTTTCATCTGTGCGCGGGAGGTTCGGCCTATGAGCGTTCACGCTGGACCTTCCATCCCCACCGATGGCCTGGTCATGCTTTGGGATGTTTCTGACCGTCAATCTTATCCCGGAACCGGCACAGTCCTTTATGACCTGAGCGGTAGGGGCAATAACGGCACCTTGGTCAACACGGTGACTTTTGACGGCAATACTGCGGGGGGCATCCTAGAAACTAATGGGGTGGACAGTCAAATTACCGGCGGCCCCAACCTACAGACCGTAAATCACACCATCATTACGGGTTCCCGAAGAAAACCTGGGTCTGGC
>Ga0129333_10004370_pt1 | contig 13218 bp, 9 predicted proteins | sample CPB6_08_DNA_FD_94474 | JGI IMG/M metagenome (GOLD analysis project Ga0129333, IMG submission 94474) | Freshwater to marine salinity gradient microbial communities from Chesapeake Bay, USA - CPBay_Sum_0.6_0.8_DNA | ecosystem: Environmental > Aquatic > Marine > Coastal | place: USA: Chesapeake Bay... | reverse complement strand
TCATGGAAATCAAGTATCGGGAAGACATCAACACAGGTTCCCACCTTGCGGCCAAGGTACTTAACCTGAATGAAATTGCCGTGGTAACTGTCAGTACCACTCACCCTGTGGTATTTGAACCCTATACAGCAAACCGTGCCCTTGGCGGTTTCATACTGATTGACAAGCTGAGTTGCGCCACGGTGGGTGCAGGCATGATTGAATTCGCCTTGAGGCGGGCCACGAATATCCACTGGCAGTCGCTCGAGGTAGGCAAGACCCAGCGCGCACTTTTGAAAAATCAGGATCCTCGCTGCATCTGGTTCACGGGATTATCCGGTTCCGGAAAATCGACCGTGGCGAACCAGTTGGAAAAAAGACTGCACGCAGAGGGCAGGCATACCTATATGCTGGATGGCGACAATATCCGTCATGGACTGAATCGGGACCTGGGTTTTACCGAGGCAGACCGTGTGGAAAATTTGCGCCGGGTCGCCGAGGTTGCAAAGCTGATGGTGGAAGCCGGCCTGATAGTAATTGTCAGCTTTATCTCACCCTTCAGGGCGGAAAGGCGCGCTGCCCGCGACCTTTTTGCGCCCGGGGAGTTCATCGAAGTGTATGTGAACACACCCATCGAGGAATGTGAAAAACGCGATGTAAAAGGCCTCTACGCAAAGGCTCGTCGAGGGGAATTGAAGAACTTCACCGGAATAGACAGCCCGTACGAAGCCCCTGAAAATGCAGAGCTTGTGGTGGATACCAGCAAGAAGAGCCCCGAGGATTGCGCCTTGGAAGTGTGGAGGCTGATCGAAGGCAAATAACGATCAGCCCCTTTTTTCTCAACCATCTCACGGATCAGCATCATCATCCAAAGCAGTGGCCGGACCAAAGTTACCCGTCTTTGGGGTAATGGGCGGCACCGTGGGATCGGGTTGCTTCATCGGCTTGGAAGGCTGTGGCTTGGTAGAATCCTGGGTGGCAAGATCCTGCGTTGGAGCTTCGTCTTCCTCCGGACCCTGATAGGTATTGTAATAGCCTGGCCACGGATTTGACCCCGAGTAGACCACATCATCGGTAGCTACCCCATAGACAGGGGTGGAATAGTATGATGGGTAGAACATCCGGGCACCCAGCCCCCAACCCAAACCCCAACCAAGCCCCCAGCCAAAGCCCCATCCGAAACCTCCCCAGCCCCAGCCGCCCCAACCACCATATCCACCCCAACCATGTCCCCAACCCCCGTAGTTGTTGAAGTTGTTCACATGATAGTTGTTGCCATTCCAGTTATGGTTATGGTTATTGTTGCCATTCCAGTTATGGTTGTTGCTGGATGCCCTGTTGGCATTGTTATGATTGTGGCCGGAATTGGAATTATGCCTGTTCGCGGCCGAATTGGTATGGTTCTGGCCACTGGGTCCATGGTGATTGTTGGCACCACTTGTCCCATGGCGGCTATTAGCACCATTGGTGTGGAATCCACCATTGCGATTGGTCGACTGGCCGGGGTGCGTGGAATGGGTGGTGGCACCGGGGTGCGATGTTCCTCCAGCATGGGGAATGCCACCCGAGGGATGATAGCCACCGGAAGCTTGCCCCCCGCTTGAGGGGTGTGATACTCCACCACCCGATGGATGGTAACCACCGCCAGCACCACCGCCGCCAGAGGGATGATAGCCACCACCGCCTCCACCTGAAGGATGATATCCACCTCCACCTGAGGGATGACCGCCACCTCCGCCGCCGCCGCCATGACCACCACCACCGCCTCCACCACCACCCTTTGCAAAAAGGGTCATGGAAAAGACCGAGGCAAACGCCATTGCAAGAGTCGCCTTTTGAAAGAATTTGCTGGTATACATCACTTTTTCCTCCGATGGACAGGGTTAGTTATCACCACCAGAGGCAGCTTTCAGGTCTTCCAAGGCAAGCTTGGCAGCCTGACTAAGTGCAGGGTCATCATTGTCCGCGGCTTCCTTCAATGCGTTCATCACTGTTGGGCCACCCACGCGAACCGCCGCAAGAGCATGTGCACATTCCTCGCGCACGCCCATGTAGGTATCGTTCTTTAAAGCAGTAACCAAGGCCCCGACCGCGGGTTTACCTGCAGGTCCCATTTCATTGATGGCATAAGCTGCTGCCAAACGCACATGATCGCTCTTATCCCCCACCAGAACCTGTGCCAAAGGCATGACCAAACCACTGGCGGAAGGCCCCATCACGCTAATCGCATCGATGGCATCCTTACGAACATCAGGGTTGGGGTGCTTGAAAAACTTCGCCAGGTCGGGCAGGGCAGCCTTGGCATCAACGCCTATTTCACCCAGAGCATAAATGCTTTCCCTTACCACCTGAAGGTCGGAATCATCCAGCGCTTCAACCAATGCACCCACGGCAAGCTTGGCATCCGGCCCGATTTCAGCAAGGGAATAGGCTGCAGAATAACGAATTTCAGGGTTTGGATCCTTCAGCAACTTGCCGATTGCGGGAACCGCGGCACGGGCGCTTGGGCCCATTTTACCCAGCGACAAAATCGCCGACTGGCGAACCATTTCCTCGGTATCTTCGGTAGCTTTGGCCAGCGCGGCTACCGCACTCCTGCTGGAAACTCCCAGCATGCCAAGCGACGTTGCCACCTGCGAACGAAGGGTGGCGTCAGGGTCATTCAGAAGTGCCGCCATGTCCATCACCGTGGTTCCGGCATTGGCACCCAGCTTTCCCAACCCCATGACTGCCGTCTGGCGAACCATCAGGTCGCCATCCTTTAACATCTTCTGCAAGGTTGGAACCACTTCCTTGGCACCAGGGCCAAATGAAGCCATTGCCGCGGCTACCGAGGTTCTCACACCCACATCTGCATCGTCGGCTGCATTTGCCAAAGCACCTGCAGCTTCTCGCGCCATGGGACCCATGCTGCTCAGGGCAAAAGCCACCGCCCTTTTCACACGCGCATCACTGTTCTTGAATGCCGCGATCAATTTTGGAACCGCTGGCTTGGCTGCCGGGCCTATGTTGCCCAAGGCAATCGCTGCAGACCTTCGTACATTCGCATCTTGGTCGGCAAGGGCATCTGCCAGCGCACCCACCGCAGTTCTTGCCTGTGGCCCCATTCTTCCCAGCGAATATGCCGCTGATTTACGGGTTGCAACATCGTCACTTTTCAGCTTCTTGGCCAGATCTTCCACTTGTCCAAAGGCAGGGCTTCCCCAAATGGCCAAACCAACCATGCCTGCAAGAGTCCATTTCTTCCACTTGTTCATGATGCAACCCTTTATGAAAGCAACTTTGATACCAAATCTTCTTTTCAAGTTATCAGGTAAAACAATCCGGGAAAAGTAAAACTGTTATCTCCATGACATTTACATGGTAATTCTACGCACATGGATGTGTAAAAGTTCATCAAATCATTTCGTTCTTGATTCGTTACACTTTGTCTTCTAGCTTGTCTAAAAATGAGAATTAAGGAGTAAAAGGGAATGAACAAGATAGATCTGGCAGGAAAAGTGGCGGTAGTAACTGGCGGGGCGCGTGGTATTGGTCTAGCGATTGTGGAAAGATTACTTGGCAGCGGCGCAAGTTGCTGCCTTTGGGATCGGGACCTTGCCGCACTGGATCAAATCATCCCCCAACTGGCCACAAAGGGTCAAACCCATGGCGTGCAAGTGGACATTACCCGAGCCGAATCCGTCGATCATGGCGCAAAAGCCACCATTGAACGGTTCGGCAAAATTGACATCCTGGTGAACAACGCGGGCATTGCGGGTTCCACCAAGAAACTCTGGGAACTTGCACCCGAGGAATGGAAACAGGTCGTGGATATCGATCTGATCGGTGTCTTTCACTGCTGCCGATCTGTGGTACCGCACATGCTGGAGAAAAAATACGGCCGAATCGTAAACATTGCCAGTGTTGCAGGCAAGGAAGGCAACCCCAACGCCTCCCATTACAGTGCTGCCAAGGCTGGTGTCATCGCACTGACCAAATCTCTGGGCAAAGAATTGGCACAATCAAATATTTTGGTCAACTGTGTAACCCCTGCGGTTATAGAGACGGATATTCTCAAGCAGGTTACCCAACAGCACATCGATTACATGCTTTCGAAGATTCCCATGGGTAGGTTCGGCAAAAAAGAGGAGGCCGCCGCCATGGTGGCCTGGCTTGCCAGCGACGATTGTTCCTTCACCACAGGTTCCACCTTTGACCTGAGTGGAGGCCGTGCCACCTACTAAGAAAAAGATGCGATGTGTTACCAGCGGGGGTAAAGCCCCCGCTTAAAAAACGATTATTAACCCCATTCGCCAAGGTACCACCTTGGTTTGTATTTCTTGCCATAGCTGACCCCGAAGCGTTTCATGGCAACATCACGGATTTTCTCGACCACTTCCTCGGGGGAGTCGCTGACAATTAGTTTGTCGAAATCGTCCTTGTCGATGGTTTGCTCTTTCAAAAGAGTATCCTTGATGAAACCGAGCAATGGCTCCCAGTAATCCTTGCCCATGAACACCAGCGGAAAATCCTTGATCTTTCCAGTTTGAATCAGGGTTAGGCATTCAAAAACTTCGTCCATGGTCCCAAAGCCGCCGGGCATTGCGATGAATGCATAGGAATATTTGACGAGCATCATCTTGCGGATGAAGAAATAGCGGAAGGTAACCCACTTATCGAGATATGGGTTGTGTTTTTGTTCCATGGGAAGCTGGATGTTGCAGCCAATAGAGACACCCTTGGCATCCTTGGCACCGCGATTTGCGGCCTCCATGATACCTGGGCCACCGCCTGTCATCACGGTGAAGCCAACCTTGGCCAGTTCTTCGCCAACCTGTCTGGCCAGCTTGTAATAGCGATGGTCTTCACCAAATCTGGCGGAACCAAATACAGTCACACAGGGCCCCACGAAGTGCAGGGCACGAAAACCACTCATGGTTTCGAAGAAAATCTTGATGGCGCGCCAAAGTTCGTAACCACGCTTTTGCGGACCTTGCAGGAATTTGCTGGTCTGTGAGGTATCAGATTCCGGCACCTTACCCCAGCGAAAAGGATTGTACTGGATAAGGGTGGTAAGTGTTTTCTTGGCAATATCGGTGACCATGTTCGAAGACTCCGTAAATCTTTATGCTTTTATCCTAATATTAAGCCATCGTGCAAAGGCCAAAATAAAAGCCTTGATATTTTCCAGCGCGTGGAAATGAACCTAATCATTTAAGCAACTGGTAGAAGTGGCAGGGCAAAAGGGGGTTTTTAAGAACTTTTTGCGCGCCTTCTTTTAGTTTCTGTGGAAACCATCGCCAGTGACTGACGCTTGGTAACGGATGGAAAATCACATAATGGAATGCTTTCGCCAGGCTTGGCCAAAACTTCATCAAGGGTGGTTTTCTGGAAAGTTTCCTCAATTTTTGCAAGCGCCTCATCCATGCGTTTATGAAGTGGGCAAAGGTTTACACCATGACTTGCCAAATCGAGCGGGCACTTCGTGATTCTTAAGATGGGGTCCACCGCGTTGACCACTTCAAGAATGGTCACTTCTCTGGGATTACGCTGTAAAGAAACTCCACCGCCCAAGCCCCGCTGTGAATGCAACACCTTGGAACGCACCAAGCCCAAAAGCACCTTGGCCATGTAGGGCCTAGGCACCTTGGTGGCTGCGGCGATTTCCTCGCAAATGGCAGGACTGGGAGATTTTCCAGCCAGATAAACTACAGCTCTAAGGGCGTATTCAACCGTCTGGGAAAACATTCAACTCACCATATTAGATATTGACATCTTTTAAATGTTATTTGCAATCCACTTTGGCAATGTTCCTTCGACTCTCTTTCCCGAGGTGATCATGCTTCTTGTTGACGAACCCAAGCTGGAGTCTGACCTTTCCTACAGGATCGACTATCTTTGCAAATTTATGGGCTTTGAGCAATCAGATATCCAATTAATTCACGATTCGGCAGCCGTACTGGCTCCCTTGGTTCCAGTCTTAGTGGATGCAGATTATGAAAAATTACACTAGTACAACGCCAATAGTAGGTACTTTTTACCACGCCAGCATGGCTACGATGGACCGATCCCTGAAAAATCGACCAACACGCTTTGCAGCCTGAATTTTTCACAACAAACCGAAGTCAGGGCACTGCGTGCATTCAAAAAACTGCTTTGGCTGCCAAATGACCTGATAACATCACTATGCTGCCTGACAAGATGTTTGCTAGTCCAATGGAGGTATGGGATTTCCATCATTACTCTGGATTAAAAGCTTCAAGGTTTCTGGCTTAATATTTGCCGAAATGGAACGTACGCTACCATCGCCAAAACCCAAGGTAATCCTGCCATTGATTGTTAATAGCTTTGGTAAATCTTTTTTGGGGTCAAAAGGCAGTTCTTCTGGTTTGGTCCAAAAGACAGGTTCTTCCGCTTCAACAGTCAAAACTGTATTGGATGTCCCATCGGTAATATCTCGTAATTTTTTAGGTTTGTTCATATCAAAGAATGCACCATTTCCGAAAAAGACCCGGTAGTGGGTTTTGGTGTCTCCAGATTTGTTTTTAATGGGATGAGAATAAACCTTGGGCATTTTTGCAGCCAGTTTCATGTTATGGTCACTATCCCAGGGTTCATCAAGCTTGAATTGCCTGTAGAGATTATCCTCATCCAGATAGGGAAGCAAAGCTACCCTCCAGCTTAGAAGTGGCTTGCCGGTTTTCTTGTCACTAATCGCCACTGGTGGAAAACCATTGTATGTTGCATCGTAGTTGTGCATAGCCAGACCTATCATCTTAAGATTATTTGTGGAAGAAGCCCTTTGAGCCGCTTCACGTGCCTTGCTTACCGCTGGCAAAAGCATTCCAACCAGAACAGGCACTGCCATGTTGCTTGAAATTTCCGGCGTGGTGTAATTCATGGTCAACCTCAATCCATCCACCTTTATAGGAGGATTCTTCAGCAGACTTTCCACTTCATTTGAAAAACCCAAACCCATGACACCCGCCATGAATTCGGGAAAATCCATCCACGATGGCAGCGACCCCTCTTTTTTACTGAACACCATTTTTTCAAATTCCTTGCGCTGCTGCTGAACCTGTGCAAGTCCCATGTTTGCAAAAATTCTAATGGCATCCAGCGAACCTTTGGCCTGAGTCTCGTTCTCATACATAACCTGTAGTTTCACATTCATGCTTTTTTCCATGGTGAACCCCGCCTGCAAGTTCTTCAAACCACTTATCAAGGGCAGGAAAGGAGGTGGCGCAAACTGGCCGATTTCCTTGGGAGCAATTGTGTAATTCACCATTAGGCTGACTGTTTCCACGGGTTCTGTCTTGAGATAAGTTTCCAAGTCCCCTTTGGCGGCAGGTAGGTTGGTACCTAACTTCATCACCAACTCGGGCGCCCCACCGGCAATCACCTTGCCTTCGGATAGCAAGCGGAAGGCAAGCCCGTTCACCACAAGCATGTTGCCATTACCACTTTTTACAACTTCCCCCTCGGGTATGGACTTGAAGAATTCCTTTTCCCCCACCGCTTTGCCAAGGTGCACCAATACCGCAAAGTCCGGTTCCCTTCCGGGTTGGGCGGGCATGATGTAAAAGAATGTCGCGGATTCCACCGTGGTTGGGTCTGGAACAAAACGTGCCTTCATTTCCTCCATGGCCTTCGGCCCTGCCTTTTTCATGAGATCCAGCATGGCTTTGCCATAATCTGAACCCCATAACTTTTTGGCATTCACCCTTACAACCATGATGGAATTGTCTGGAACAAACGCAACCTCCGGCCCTGCGGTTGCAATGCAAGAATAAAACAGAACAGCAAAAACCGCTGGAATGAATCTTCTAAGAATCATGAGTTGCCTCTGACAGTTGCGCACAATAAGAGATGATTTGCATACCTTCAGGGTGCAAATTAAATGGGTGTGGCTGGCATGTCAACCGAAATGCCCGGACTAAGCAAGTATATCCCTGATCACGTTGCCAAAGACATCCGTCAGGCGGAAGTCCCGCCCTTGGAAGCGGAAGTTAAGCCGTTTGTGATCGATACCCATCAGGTGCAGCATGGTGGCGTGGATATCATGGACTGGAACAGGCTTTTCAACGGCGTTGTAACCGAACTCATCCGTGTTACCGTAACTGATACCACCCTTGATGCCACCGCCGGCCATCCACATGGAAAATCCCTTCATGTGGTGGTCACGGCCGCTGCCTTGGGCCATGGGTGTGCGGCCAAACTCGGTTCCAAAAACAATAAGGGTTTCATCCAGCATTCCTCGCTGGCGCAGATCCTCGATGAGTGCCGCTGTGCCTCGATCCACTTCCCTGGCCGTACCCATGGAATGATCCTTCACTGCCCCATGGTGATCCCAATCCCGGTGGTAAAGCTGGATAAATCGCACGCCTCGCTCGGCCAGCCTTCGGGCCAGCAGGCAGTTGCTTGCAAAGGAACCATCACCCGGGTTGGCACCGTATAACTCCAGAATTCGCTTGGGTTCCTTGGAAACGTCCATAAGTTCCGGCACACTGGCCTGCATGCGAAAAGCCATTTCATATTGCGCGATGCGGGCATCAATTTCCGGGTCTGACACAACTTCATTTTCCAGGCGATCCAGTTCCTGAACAGACCGCACAAGCGATTGCTGGCGGGCATTATCGACTCCGTTCGGGTTGTTGATGTAGAGCACGGGTTCGCCCGTGCCACGGAACTGCACCCCCTGGAACCTGCTGGGCAAAAAGCCGGAGTGCCACTGCCGCGCGGCGATGGGCTGGCTTTGGCCAAACTTTCCTGTGGAAACCATTACCACGAAGCCAGGAAGGTTTTCGGTTTCAGCCCCCAGGCCATACCACAACCAGGAACCCATCGAAGGTTTGCCCGGAACCATGGTGCCTGTGTTCATGAAAGTATGAGCGGGGTCATGGTTGATCGCCTCGGTATGCAGCGACCGGATAATGCAAAGATGATCGGCAGCGCGGGCGCCAATCTCTGGAAAGATACTGCTAAATTCAAGCCCGCTTTTGCCATACTTCTGAAAGGGGTGCTGGGGGCCCAGACAATTCAGCTTTGCTCCCTGAAGCTGGGCGATCTGTTGCCCCTTGGTGACCGATTCTGGCATCGGCTGACCGTTCAACTTGGCCAGGGTGGGCTTTGGATCCCAGGTTTCCAAATGGGTCATACCTCCTGCCATGTAAAGGTAGATGACCCTTTTCACTTTTGCAGGATGATGAATGGGGTTGACAACGCCCCGCGAGGGCGCGGCATGAAGCATCGATGGATCCAGCATGGAAGCAAGCGCCAGAGAACCGAGGCCACCTGCCGACTTGCGAAGGAAGGCCCTGCGTTGATTTTGAAAATTGAGATGATTCATGGCGTGCTTCCTAGTTTCGGGAGATGGTTTCATGCAGGTTGAATAATGCCCGGGCAATACTGGTCCAGGCTGCAAGTTCAACGGCTGGTAAATCTTTGTCCGCTGGACGGTCACCAACCACCAGCAGTTCCTTGACGGCGCCAGGGTCTTTACCCAGTGATTCTCTGCTTCCCTTTAACAGATTTAGCAGAACATCCCTTTCTTTTTCACGGGGCTGGCGTGAAAGCGCCCTTTGGAACGCGAACACAATTTTGCTTTCATCCGCGTTGCCGCCTTCCTTGAGGATCTTTTCCGCAAACACCCGTGCTGCTTCGACCGCACATGGGTCATTCAGCAGCGCAAGTGCCTGCAGCGGGGTGTTGGAACGAACGCGGTCTGCAGAGCATTCCTCCCTGCAGGATGCATCAAATGCCAGCATGGCGGGGTGCAGGTACTGCCTTTGCCAGTGTGTGTACAAACCCCGACGATAGACGGATTCTCCGGCGTCTTTCTGCCATTCCCGTGTGGGGAAATTCAGGTAGGCCCAGTAGCCCCGGGGTTGGAAGGGTTTTACGCTGGCACCTCCCTGCTTGTCTGCCAAAAGCCCACTCACCTGAAGGTAGACATCTCGAATGAACTCTGCCTCGATGCGCTGGCGTCCCTGCCTGCCAAGCCAGCGATTGAACGGATCCTTTTCCATCCCCTCTTTGGTTGGAACCGATGACTGTTGATAGGTGGCGCTCATGACCAGTCGCTTCATGAACTTTTTAATGTCCCAATTGTCTTCGTAAAGCTGGTTGGCAAGCCAATCCAGAAGTTCCGGGTGGCTGGGCCATTCACCCTGCGAGCCAACATCTTCCAGCTTCCGACTAAGGCCCTGGCCAAAGCAGATTTTCCAAAGGCGGTTTGCAAGCACCCGGGCGGTAAGGGGGTTGTCCCTGCTCACAAGCCATTGTGCGAGGTCTTGTCGGTCCGGCCTTTGTTTGGTGGAGTTATTTGTCTGCGGAAGAAACGAGGGAGTGGCAGGCTGCACCACGGCACCGCTGTCGTCCATCCAATTGCCGCGTGCCAGCACCTTGATCGTGCGGGGCGTACGGGAAATGGTTGCCAACATGGTGGGAAGCGATTTCTCAAGTGCATCGCGCCTGGCCTGTGTCTGTGCTAGTTCGGCGCGATCTTTTTCCAAACTCTTGGCTATGCCACGATGGAAGGAAGCAAGCTTTTGCTTCTGGGCATCGTTTCGCTTCAAGGCATCTGTGTTTAAAATCGCCAGGACATCCGGCGGAACCGAGTTGCCCTGACCCGCTTTCACAGGCTTGGGGGCATCGGTGATCGAAATACGGAAATGGCCCAATGTGTGGCTGCCTTTGCCATGATTCTGCTCGAGCGTAACCACCAGATTGGAATCACCCTGCAGATTCTCCCTGGCTTGGAAGACAGCCTGCTGAGGTTTGGCAACCTCGGGCAAAATTGCCCATCCCCAACCGTCGCCTTTCGCATCGCCATCGATGGCTGAACTGGCTGTCCATTTTTTGTAGGGATTGCTTTCCCCGGCAATAGTCTGTTCAAAGGTGGCGCTGGCATTCTCAAACGCAATGGGATTGAAAGACTTGTCTTTGCTGTTTTCCAAACTGACTTTCCATTCCGAAAGAACAAAGTTCCCATTACCTGCACGACCGGAACCACCCGCCGGAAGCGATCCGTGCGGTAGTGCCTCGATCTTCATGGCGGTGAAGGTTCCCTTGGGAAGTTTTAAGTTCAGAGTGTAAGTGTCCTTGTCGGGCTTTCTGCCCGAGGCAAGCACCGCGCCATCCGCTTGAATATCAAGCTTGGCTCCACCCTTGGAAACAGCCCTGGAAGGTTTCAGGATGGTCCACTTGGAAGCTTGTTTGAAGGAAGATTCCCAAGCTGCCTGTTCCTTGTCCAGTTCCATGGTCTGGGTATCCAGGTTTTTGCGAATGCCGGCTATCTTTGCATCCAGGGAATCCAACTCCGCTTTTTGCTGTGCGTTGGGTATGGTCATTCGTGGGCCGAAATCGCTGCCACCATAAAGGCCCTTTTCGGTAATGTCTGCGAAGAAGGCTTCCATGCTGTAGAAATCCTTCATGGAAAAGGGATCAAACTTGTGGTCGTGGCATTCCGCGCAGCCAATGGTTGTTCCAAGCCACGCACCACCGATATTGCGAACCCTTTCAGCGGCATACTTTGCCAGGTATTCACGATCCTGCACTCCACCCTCGGCACTCATCATACCCAGGCGGTTGTAACCACTGGCAATCTTCTGTTCCATGCTGGGGTTGGGGATCAAGTCTCCTGCAAGCTGCTCAAATGTGAAACGATCGAAAGGTAAATTCTTGTTAAAGGAATTGATCACCCAATCACGATATGGCCAAACACTTACCGGCTGATCGCCATGATAACCAACGCTGTCAGCGTATCTCACAAGGTCCAGCCAGAATACAGCCATGCGTTCCCCATAGTGCGGGGAAGCCAGTAAACGATCCACCTGCTTTTCATAGGCCTTTTCACTTTTGTCATCCAGAAAGGCTTTGACTTCCTCGGGTGTGGGGGGAAGTCCGTTCAGGTCGAAAGCAAGCCTTCGCAACAGGGTTACTTTGTCCGCCTGGGGGCTGGGTTGCATTCCCAATTCCGCAAGCTTCTCCAGAACAAAGGCATCAATGGGGTTTGCCATGGAATTGCTTGTTTTTTGAAGGGCAGGCAATGAGGGTTTCTTCAGGGGTAGGAAAGCCCAGTGACCCTCCCACTTTGCACCTTGATTGATCCAGTCGCGGATCAGTTGCTTCTGCTTTTCATCCAGTTTTTTGTTTGATTTGGCAGGCGGCATAAGCTCTTTGGCATCATGCGTTACCAACCGTTTGTAAACTTCACTGGCATTGGCATTGCCAGGTATAATGGCAGCATCACCCTTGCTTTTTCCCTTTGCACCTTCCTCGGTATCCAGGCGGAGTCCCGCCTTGCGGGTGCCGGAGTCCGGCCCATGGCAGGCGAAACAGTTTTCAGAAAGTATGGGTCTAATGTCGCGGTTGAATTCGATTGGCTTTTCTGCCGCCTGAAGGGCAAAAACAAACATCCACGCCGGAACCATGGTAAATGCAAATCTTGGCATGATGATAAGCTTCTCTAATACGGGTGGGAAAACCAACTTTATAAGATTTCATCATAATCTTTAGGCACGGATCAGAAAAGTTCTTTCAGGTCAAAGCAGCGTATTCAAAGAAGATTTTTAACATTGAAAGGGTTAGCTATCGGCGAAACAGTAATCGTTAAAATCGTTAAAATTTTCAATATTGTGCTGATTGAGTAGGCAAGATTAATTGTCTAGAATTGAAAATGCCGATACTATTTTGAACAAGGTATCTTCATCGATTTCCCGCCATTATTATTCTTTTTTACGATGAGGACTGTTTTTATGAAGACCCACGCAGCCAAGAGAAGCCCCAAAGGTTTTACCCTGATTGAGTTATTGGTGGTTATCGCAATCATTGCGATTTTGATTGGTTTACTGCTTCCGGCCGTTCAGAAAGTTAGGGAAGCTGCCGCCAGAATGCGATGTGGCAACAACCTTAAACAAATTGGCCTGGGACAGTTGAATTACGAAGGCGTATATGGAAAGTTCCCTGCAGGAAACCGCTTTGGAACTAGCGCAGCATTAGACCGTCCCGGCGGGCTGGTGGATATTCTTCCATTCGTGGAAATGGAAAGTCTTTTCAAACTGTACAATTTAAATGCTCCTCCAAATGCCCAGGTTTATCCTGGCACCACAAAATTGCTTGGTTCCACCGTGGTTCAAACTTATATCTGCCCTTCAGATACCGATCCTGCCACAAATTCAACCAATGGAATGGCAAAGTCCAACTATGTGGCAAGTGGTGGTTCCGGTGCCCAGATCAATAATCCAAATTGCAGTT
>Ga0129333_10004369_pt1 | contig 13218 bp, 13 predicted proteins | sample CPB6_08_DNA_FD_94474 | JGI IMG/M metagenome (GOLD analysis project Ga0129333, IMG submission 94474) | Freshwater to marine salinity gradient microbial communities from Chesapeake Bay, USA - CPBay_Sum_0.6_0.8_DNA | ecosystem: Environmental > Aquatic > Marine > Coastal | place: USA: Chesapeake... | reverse complement strand
TACTTTGCTGGACTTCTATTCCGATGGTTACGGCATCTTTTAAAAAAAGTAGAACGCCCACTGTTCAACGAATTGGTCATAGGACCACTGGAAAGATTTGTGTTAGTGTTGGTTACTGTGGTGATGCTTTACCGTTTGAATTTTCCTCCAGCACTTACTTTTTCAATTTACAAGTTTGACACCAAGGAGTTATTAAATAGTCTGGGAACACTTGTATTGATTTCCACCTTTACATCTTTGATTATCCGGGCAATTGATTTTGCAGCTATTTTATTAGAACAACGGGCCGGTCAGACACCCGATCAGTCCGACAACCAGTTAATTGTTTTTTTCAAGGACTTTTTTAAGGTCTTGATCATTATTATTTCGTTGCTAGTAATTATCCGATTTGCTTTTGGTTGGAATATAGGAAGTCTCCTGACAGGATTGAGCATTGTAGGTGCGGCTATCGCGTTGGCATTAAAAGAGAGTTTAGAAAATTTAATTGCCTCCTTTATAATATTTTTTGATAAACCGTTTGCCACCGGCGATTTAGTGAAAGTGAATGCTATTACGGGAACTGTTGAAAAAATTGGGTTACGTAGCACGCGGATTCGTACCGAACAAAAAACATTTGTAACGGTGCCTAACAAGCAAATGGTGGATAGCGTACTTGATAATTTTTCGTTGCGAACACAAAGACGCGCCGAATTAAAATTGGAATTAGCTAGTTCCAACACACCCTATTTATTGCAAGAGTTTGTAGAGCGGGCCCGGATTATTTTACAACGTGAGAAGGTGGAACAATCCAGTGTTACACTCAGTGATCTTCGGTTGAATCGGGTTGTTGTGGATATTGAATATTATACAGCTGCTATACCAATTGCTGAGTTTAATGCTATACGTGAAGCTGTAAACCTTGAATTGTTACAAGCTGCGCACACGCTGGGATTAACGTGGCCCACCGAATGATTGCTGAATAATTTCACCCAGCTCTCGGTCAAATTGTCCATATTTCCCATACTCGACCACCCGTCCAATTTCTTTTCCATTTCTAAATACAATCAGGGTAGGAACATTTACGATACCCAAGGGTTTAGTGAGGTCACCCCAGGTTTCTTTTTTTCGATTTACCCCCATTAATACGATACGAGTGGGATCAAGGCCCGCTTGTTCCGTCATTGCAAAAAAGCGCGGAATAATAAAATGCGAATCCTCACACCAGGTTCCCATAAAGGCGAGCAACTGAATGGAATCGCGATAATTCTTTAAGGTAGCAAGTCCTCCTGCATGGGGTTGGTAGGCTTTGAAGTTTTCAGCAAACCAAGTAAAAGTGGTTTCACTACTCAATACCTCTCTTGATAAAACACCGACCAGCGATTTTTCGTTCGGGCGTTCTACCAAGGTCTCAAAACGATTTTGTGCATCACTTGTGTAAACCACAAGTAGCATAGACAATAAGAAAACTATTTTTTTCATGAGGACTATAAGTTGGAACGTAATTCTACCAAAAAGGCACGTAATTGTTGTAGCGATTGAATCAAAGCAAATTTTTCTTCGGCCTTTTTATTTTTTTTCAGAAAATCGCGGGCGCCATCAATGGTAAATTTCCTGCGACGGAGTAAATCATAAATCAAAACCAGATTTTTTACATCGATAGGACGGAAATAGCGATCTCCCTTTTTGTTTTTTCGGGGTTGTAGGATATCAAACTCAGACTCCCAGTAGCGAATCAGGGATTGGTTTTCCTGAAACATTTTTGCTACTTCACCAATGGTATAGTATTGTTTTTTGAAAAGCTCCTCGTCGGCAGGAACTTGAAGTTGATCAATTCGGCTAGCCATTTCACGCATAGATTTTCTTCCACGCTTTCCAGCCGTGTTTACTTCTTTTTTGCGAATAGCTCGAATCCTTACGCCACTTTCCTCAACCGATTCAAGATTAGTCTCTTCTTTTACCAGATCCACTTGTGTGCTTAGTTCAACAGCGGGTGGTGGGGTGGGCGTAGGTATAGTGGGAGTTGAATTTTCGGTAGTAGTATCAGCAGTATTATTAGCCGGCATTTCTTCCCGCACGGCGGAAAGATCCTCAAAATCAAAACTGATTTGTGTCAGCGGCTTCTTTTGCATAGACTCTTGTAAAGATAACAAAGCCAAGGTCTCTTCTTGGTTAAAACTCGAGCTGTGGAAAAAACGTGTTTAGTCCATACTTTGGTTAGAAGCTGCCGCCTGTTTTAGAATGCGGTCAAACTGTGCAGGAGTCAGGTCATTATAGAAAAAGTAAATGGGATCGATGGGGGAACCATTTTTGATTACCTCGTAGTGACAATGTGGACCGGTAGACTTTCCCGTACTTCCTACCCAGCCAATCACTTCACCTCTTCTAACGGGTTGACCCGCCCGGGCTTTTATACGAACCATATGACCATACAGGGTTTTGTACCCATACCCATGATTAATGATCACATGTCTGCCATATCCATCTCCAAGATTGCCCGCAACTTCTACTTTTCCATTGGCAGTTGCATAGATGGGAGTGCCTTGGGGGGCTGTAAAATCCAAACCAGGATGTAAACGAGGTGTTTTATAAATTGGATCAATTCGATAACCAAAGCCCGAAGCAATTCGCTTTAAATTTTTATTACTTACCGGTTGTATCGCTGGGGTATGCGCTAGTAGTCTCTCCTTGTCCTTTACTAACTGATTAACCTCTTCGTAGGATTTTTCTTGTGAACGAATCCGCTCAACCAGGTTATCCATGGTGGCAGCTACCGATCCTACTAATTTTTTACTACTGATTTTTTCAATTTTAGCAATCTCCAATTCGGTTTCTATTTTCTTGGCTCTTGCGCTGTCGGGAATAGGGGTTGCTTCAAAAATAGCACGGTAAATATCATTGTCTCTGGTCTCTAATTCCTTCATCTGTTGTTCCAGGACTCTTGCTTTTTCAACGAGTTCGTAATAATCCTCCCGCATTTCCTGATTTTGGAGTTCCAGCATTTTTTCACGGGGCGAACCCACAAATCGAAAAGCAAAGTAGGCGATCAGAGAAGCGGTAACCAGCGAGGCTGCCACAAAGCCAAATACACGCAACACCTTTACCCGTAGTGGGGTAACCGCTTTTTCATAGCGAAGCGTATGGGTGTTATAGTAGTATTTGACCTTTTTCATGCCGAATCTGGCTCCCTTTATTGCCTTACCTTTGTGCCTTTCGCAGGCAAACAAATATAGTATTTACCCGTATGATGACTTCCGGTGAGATCCGACAGGCTTTTTTGGACTTTTTTCGCGCTAAGGGGCATACGATTGTGCCATCTGCCCCCATTGTAGTGAAAAATGATCCCACCCTCATGTTTACCAATGCGGGGATGAACCAGTTCAAGGATTACTTTTTAGGTAACAAAAAAGCTCCCTATTCAAGAGCGGCGGATACGCAAAAATGTTTGCGGGTTAGTGGAAAGCATAACGATCTGGAGGAAGTGGGCGTAGATACCTACCATCACACCATGTTTGAGATGCTGGGGAACTGGAGCTTTGGTGATTATTTTAAAAATGAAGCGATTGATTGGAGCTGGCAATTGCTGACCGAGGTTTATAAAATTCCAAAAGATCGGTTATATGCCACTGTTTTTGAAGGCGATGCCAAGGAGGGATTGCCCCCTTCATCCATTGCATTAAAAAAATGGAAAGAAATTTTGCCGGACCAACGAATTGTATTTGGTAACAAGAAAGATAATTTCTGGGAAATGGGGGACACCGGTCCCTGTGGCCCCTGTAGTGAAATTCATGTGGACTGTCGCTCCGATGAAGAAAGAAAAAAAATTCCTGGCGAACAACTGGTCAATAAAGATCATCCTCAGGTAATTGAGATCTGGAACAATGTATTTATCCAATACAATAGAAAGAAAGATGGTTCGCTTGAACCGCTGCCTGCCACACACGTGGATACCGGTATGGGATTGGAAAGATTGGTTCGTGTGTTACAAGGAAAATCATCCAATTACGACACGGATATTTTTAGTGGCACTATTCAACAAGTTGAAGTAATTACCGGTAAAAAATACGATGGTTCTGATACTCGGGAAGCCGTAGCCTTTCGTGTATTAGCCGATCATATTCGTGCTATCAGTTTTACGATTGCCGATGGACAACTTCCCTCTAACACAGGAGCAGGGTATGTGATCCGTCGCATTCTGCGTCGTGCCGTTCGTTATTATTATTCTTACCTGGGATACAAACAACCCTTGTTGGCCCAATTGGTACCTGTGCTGGCTAATCAATTTGAAAATGTATTTCCAGAATTAAAACAACAAGGTGATTTTGTAACCCGCGTGGTGCGTGAAGAGGAAGAAGCCTTTTTGCGTACACTTGAAAAAGGGTTACGTCGAATTGAGGAATTGATCTCAGCTTCTGCAGGTACTATTGCAGGGGCTGCAGCATTTGAATTATATGATACCTATGGTTTTCCTATTGACCTGACCCGTTTGATTGCTTCCGAAAAGGGATTGGCTGTGGATGAAAAAGGGTTTGAGGACCAAATGAAAAAACAAAAAGATCGTAGCCGTGCTGCCACAGCAGTGGATGCAGCAGATTGGGTAGTAGTCAAAGAAGGTGCGAATCAGTTTGTGGGGTATGACAGCTTGGAAACAAATACGAATGTCCTTAAGTACAGAAAAGTAACAGCAAAGGGAAAAGAAGCGTATCAATGGATTTTAGAAAAAACGCCTTTCTATGCTGAAAGTGGGGGACAGGTAGGGGATAAGGGCCACTTAATATTTGGCGAAGAATCTATCGAGGTTATAGATACAAAAAAGGACAATGATTTAATTGTACATGTAACAGCTGCTATGCCTGCAGCGGTAAGTGCAACCGTTACTGCTACGGTCAACGCCGATAATCGTTTAGAAACTACCTTACATCATAGTGCAACCCATTTATTGCATGCTGCACTTCGCCAAGTATTGGGGACGCATGTTGCCCAGAAGGGTTCAATGGTGCATGCTGCAAATTTGCGATTTGATTTTTCTCATTTTGCCAAGATGACTTCCGCTGAAATCAGTGCAGTAGAAACAATCGTAAATGAAAAGATTCGAGCCAATATTCCTGTTGTGATTAAATCGATGTCCAAAGACGAGGCGCTCAAGCTCGGAGCCATGGCTTTGTTCGGAGAGAAGTATGGTGATGTGGTGCGTGTAGTAATAATGGATCCGACCTATTCGGTGGAATTATGTGGTGGAACCCATGTAGGGGCAACCGGACAATTGGGATATTTTAAAATTACAGGAGAAACCGCAGTAGCTGCGGGTGTTCGAAGAGTAGAAGCTTGCTGCGGTAAACAAGCGGAGTTTTTCTTGAATGAACAATTGCAACTGCTCGATACAATTAAAGAGTCACTCAAAAATCCAAAAGAGTTATTGCGTGCCATCGAGCAGCTCCAAACGGATAATTCAGATTTAAAGAAACAGCTGGAGGTATTAGAAAATAGACAGCTTCGCGAACTCAGTAAATCCTTGGTGCGGGAAATTGAAACAGTAAATGGAATTGCCTTTTTAGGTAAACAGATTGCTGTTGATAACCCGGATGCATTGAAAAAGATTTGTACCGAGTTGAAAGCCTTGCACAGTGATCATGTGGCCGTGTTAACTGCAATCATTGAGGGGAAATCCTATGTGGCTGTCAGTGTTGCCGAATCACTAGTGCAGTCTAAGGGATTAGATGCTGGAAAGATCATCAAAGAAAAGATAGCTCCCCTGATCAAAGGTGGTGGCGGTGGACAAAAAACACTGGCTACCGCAGGAGGACAACAGGTCGATCAAATGCCTGCTGTACTAGCTGCTATCAAAGCGCTATTATAATTCCATTTAAAAAATAATTATGTCTATTACTCGAGTATTCGTTGGCTTGCTGTTGATTTTATTATCAGCTTGTACAGGAGCAGGATCAAAAAAGTTTATAGTCAACGGTAAGATTATGGGACGTACAGCTTCCAAGATTTATTTGGAAGAAGTTCCCATGGCAACAATGCAGCGGGTATTGGTCGATTCAGTAACGCCAGACCAAGATGGTTCGTTCAAGCTGCAAGCAAAAGCCGAGGAAGAAACTGTTTATAATGTGCGTGTAGAAAAACAGGATTACCCCGCTGCTTCTTTGATCAATGATGAAGCCACTGTTTCACTTTCCTTATTCTACAATCCAGCCAATCTGGATTTTCCGGATCGTTATGATGTAACGGGTTCACCCTTGAGTAAATCCTTACAAGCTTATATGCTTGGTTTCAATAAAAAATTAGAACAGGTTTTTGTGTTGGGAAAACAATTGGACAGTTTAAGGCAGACTCCTGCTGTATTACAAGCAATCATAGCGGAAGCTGAGTCCAAACGTTCTCTTTTGATACAAGAGGTTCGGCAGACTACCGACTCCACCCTCAATGCAAATACTAATCCTGCTTTCTCTATGCTAGTATTAGGATATTATCAAAGTATGGCAGGAAATCCAACGGTGGGACTTCCCGGTTATTCTATGGAGGAGGTTAAATCACTGGTCAAGAGATTGAGTGATAAAAATCCTACGCATAAAGGATTGGAAGCTGTCAGCATCATGATGGCTGCACAACCTAAAGCACCTCAAGGATTGGTAGGACAAACGGCTCCGGAATTTTCATTACCCGATCCCAATGGAAAATTAATTAGCCTGAGTTCATTCAGAGGGCGCTATGTACTGGTTGATTTTTGGGCAAGCTGGTGTAAGCCTTGTCGTATGGAAAATCCTACCGTGGTAGAGGCATATGCCCGTTTTAAAAATAGAAATTTTACCGTGTTGGGAGTTTCATTAGACCAGCCTGATGGAAAAGATGATTGGATGAATGCAGTGATGAAAGATCGCTTAGCTTGGACACAGGTCAGTGATTTACAATACTGGAATAGCCCGGTAGTACCACTCTATAATATTCAGGGTATCCCTTACAATGTATTGGTCGATCCAAATGGAAAAGTAGTAGCAGAGTCTTTGCGGGGCGAACAATTGGCCGCAACACTTGAGCAGGTATTACCCAAATAATTACTTTTTCTTGGTGCCCCAGGTAGCGTAAGAAAAATTCTGAATTGGTTTTTGCGGGCGGGGTTTTCGCAAGGGCTTACAAGGCTTTAAGGATTCCTCACAAGCAGCAGGAAGTGCTTGATATAATTGAGTTCCTTCTGTTTTCCAGGCAAGCTGTTGATCTGTTACGGGGCGAACAATTTTTCCTGGATTACCCACCACCACTGAGCGTGCTGGAATTTTTTCACCTTCACGAATCAAAGTAAGCGCACCCACAATGGATTCGTCGCCTAACTCAACATGATCCATGAGTACACTGTTCATTCCTACTAAACAATTTTTTCCAATAGTAGCTCCGTGGATAATAGCACCATGTCCAATATGGGCCCCTTCTTTTAATAAAACTGTCAGACCAGGAAACATATGAATCGTACAGTTCTCTTGTACATTACATCCGTCTTCAAGAATAATCTTTCCCCAATCTCCCCGTAAGGCCGCGCCAGGCCCTATGTAACAATTTTTACCAATGATCACATCGCCGGTGACTACTGCCTGCGGATGCACAAATGAACTGGGGTCTACCACCGGTTTGATACCATTGAAGGAATAGAACATACTAAAATTTAAACTAGTGTTTTATGGGTTCTATAACAAAGACCTTTGAACTGCGCTACTAATTCTTGTTGCTGATTGTGTATGGCAATTTGATACAGGCCTGTACTTTTCCCGTTATGTAGTTCAGTAGCGGTAGCTGTTAATTGGTCCCCCACTTTTACCGGCTTTGTAAAGTTGATGGACGTGTCCAGCGCTACCGATAAATTATTTCTATTATTACAAGCAAATGCAAATGCGCTATCCGCTAATGAAAAAGTAATTCCTCCATGCACAATCCCAAATCCATTTACCATTTCGGCTCGTATTTGCATACGTATTTGGCTATAGCCTTCTTTTACCGCTAACACCTCAATGCCTAGCCATTGTGAAAATCGGTCCTCCTGCATCATGTGTTGTACCACTTGTTGTGCTAGTTGATTTTCGGGTGTTGACATAAAATGATTTATTGTCCTTTGAAAACGGGTTTTCTTTTTTCTAAAAAGGCATTTACTCCTTCTTTGAAATCTTCAGTTGCGGCGGCTTGTTGTTGCAGCTGATCTTCCAATTCTAATTGCTGCGCTAAATTATTTGTTGCACTTTGATTCAATTGTTCTTTTATGAGTGCCAATGCTTGCGTGGGCATGGCTGCTAGTTGCTTGGCTAGTGCTAACGCTTCTTCCTGTAACTGTTCGTCCGCAGCAGTTTTCCAGATTAACCCCATTTGCAGCGCTTCTGCACTACTCACTTTATCACCTAACATCATCAATCCAGCTGCGCGTTGCAATCCTACCAGTCGAGGCAGAAAAAAACTCCCTCCTGAATCAGGCACTAATCCAATCTTTGAAAATGCTTGTATGAAGGTGGCGCTATTACCGGCAATACATAGATCACAACTTAAGGCAATATTTGCTCCGGCTCCTGCCGCTACGCCATTTACAGCGGCTAACACCGGTTTTTGTAAAGAACGAATACGCGTGATAATGGGATTGTAATGTTCTTTCAGAATTCGTTCCATACCCGGTCCTTGTGGATCAATGGCTTCCCCTAAATCTTGTCCTGAACAAAAGGCTTTGCCTGCACCTGTGATCAATACAGCACGACAAGTGGCATCTGCACATTGATCTAATAGGGCTTGTAATTGCAAGGCCATCTCTCTGTTAAATGCGTTGAATTTTTCAGGGCGGTTAAGCGTGATAACGGCCACCTGTTCTTTCATCTCAAATAAGATCGAACCCATGCAAACTATTTTAACGAAGGTAGGATTTGCTGTTTAGTGACATTTGAAATAATCAAAAGGCTCGCCGCAGTCCTGGCATTGTAGTAATGCTTTACAAGAAGTGCTGCCAAACTCACTCAGTAGTCGGGTGTGTTCGCTTTTGCATTGGGGACAAGGGATGCCATCGGAAGGAATGGTAAAACGTTTCTCAGGAGGCGCAATGCCGTATGCCTTCAGTTTTTCTTTTCCCTGTTCAGACATCCAATCGGTGGTCCAGGCTGGGGAGATGGAATTTTTAATTGTTATCGATTGATATCCCAGTGCCTTTAATTCCATCTTAATGGTGTTGGCAATCCAATCCATGGCCGGACAGCCTGAATAGGTAGAGGTAATGGTAACTTCAATAATACCAGCTTCAGTAGGTGGACTTTTTACATCAATGGCTCTTACAATACCAAGATCGTTGAGGGAGAGAACAGGAACTTCGGGATCACAAATCTGATCCATTAATTGCCAGCATACTTGTGTGGCCTCTTTATGCAATTGGATTTCGTTCATAGTTTACCAATCACAGCCCGGATAAACACGTTGCAGATATTGCAGGTCAGTTAAAATATAGCCCAGCTCTTCGGAGTGGACTCCTGTTTTACCTCCTAGTTGCATAAAGCAGGAAGCATGCGGGGCAAGAGAAACTGTGGCTTCTTCGAGTGTGGATTGCACGGCTGAAAGCCAACTTGTATGTAAGGTAGCCGGATCCAATCCCAAGGCTACTTCATAGTCAGCTCCCTTGAATAGTTCGCCCGTGTAGGGCCAAAGGTTTTCCAATGCAGTAACTAGACGCGTATGACTTTCCGCTGTACCATCTCCGAGACGTACTACCCATTCTCCACTCCAACGGCAGTGATAATTTACCTCTTTGAGCGATTTAGTTGCAATGGCAGCTAGTGTAGCATCTTTTTCCTTGGCAAGCCATGTGTAGAGTTCGCGTTGAAAACAGCTGAATAAAAATTGTCGAAGTATGGTTTGACCCCAATCTCCATTGGGACGTTCAGCCAATAAACAATTTTTATATTCCCGTTCACTCCGTAAATAAGCCAGGGTATCTTCTGTGGCCTCTCCACCTTTTAGTTGAGCTGCGTATTGATATAAACTTCTGGCTTGTCCAATTAAATCCAGTGTAATATTAGTGATGGCTATGTCTTGTTCCAGAACAGGGCCATGACCACACCAAGCCGAATTACGTTGACCTAGTATCAGTGCACTATCAGCGAGATAAAGGGTATAATCAAGAAGTGCTTGTTGCATGAATTCAATTACATGTGTTTGACTTCATCAGGCAAGTCATAAAAAGTAGGATGACGATATACTTTATCAGCAGCAGGTTCGTACAACTCTCCGGCCTCAGCGGGATTGGAAGCGGTTATGTATTTGCTTTCTACTACCCAAATACTCACTCCTTCCTGACGTCGTGTGTAAACATCTCTTGCATTTTCGATAGCCATCTGTGCATCGGTTGCATGCAGACTTCCCACATGTTTGTGATCCAACCCTTGTTTACTACGAATAAAAACTTCCCAGAGTGGCCAGTCGGTTACAGCTTGTTGCTGATCACTGGAAGGAGCGGCACCACTGTTGGCATCAGGAATATCTCCGTAGTATAGTTTTTTTATAAAGTGTAGCATAAAGTTCAGGCTGCTTTTTTACGCGTACGTTGTTTATTGGCATAGGCTTGTGCTGCTTCGCGAACCCAGGCGCCTTCCTCCCAAGCTTTGCGACGAGCATCCAAACGTTGTTTATTACAAGGTCCATTACCTTTTACTACTTGCCAGAATTCGTCCCAATTAATTTCTCCAAAATCATAATGGTTACGTGATTCATTCCAGCGCAGGTTGGGATCAGGCAAAGTCATTCCTAATAGTTTTACCTGCTCGGCAATCATATCTACAAATTGCTGACGTAGTTCATCGTTTGTTTTGCGTTTGATCTTCCACTTCATGCTCATATCGCTATTGGTGCTTTCACTATCACGTGGACCAAACATCATGAGCGCTGGCCACCACCAGCGGTTGATGGCATCCTGACACATGGCACGCTGTTCCTTACTTCCTTTCGAAAGCACCAGTAAGGTTTCAAAGCCTTGTCGTTGATGAAAACTTTCTTCTTTACATATTCTTACCATGGCTCTGGCGTAAGGGCCATACGAAGTACGAGTCAGCATCACCTGGTTCATAATGGCAGCACCATCTACTAACCAACCAACGGCGCCCATATCTGCCCAGGTAAGTGTGGGATAATTGAAGATGGAGGAATATTTTGCTTTTCCGCTGTGCAGGTCATTAATCATTTGTTCCCTGGATTGTCCCAATGTCTCTGCGGCTGCATATAAGTATAATCCATGTCCTGCCTCGTCCTGGACTTTGGCAATTAAAATAGCTTTTCTTTTGAGAGAAGGTGCGCGGGAAATCCAATTTCCTTCAGGCAACATTCCTACAATTTCACTATGGGCATGTTGACTAATTTGACGAAGATTGGTTTTTCTATAAGCCTCAGGCATCCAGTCTTTGGGCTCAATCTTAACTTCCTTGTCAATTTTTTGCTGAAAGAGTTCTTCCAGATTATGCGTTCCCATACAAATGACTTTAGCTACAAATTTATTAAAAACTAACGAGCGTTAGGGTGCTTGTCGAAGGGTAAAGCGTTATTTACTATCAAAATCCACCACAATTTTCTCCGTTTTGGGGTGACTCTGACAGGTTAGTATGAACCCTTGTTCAATTTCTTCTTCTTCCAATCCCCAGTGAATATCCATACTGACCTCTCCTTCTACCAATTTGGCTTTACAGGTACAACACATTCCCCCTTTGCAGGCAAAGGGAAGATCGGCTCCCTGTTCTAGTGCTGCATCCAGGATAGTAGCACTACTGTTCAACGGAATTTCAATTTCCAGTTGTCGGCCATCCAGTAAAATGCTGATTTTGCTTTTTACCGTACTTTTTTCTGTACTGATTTTTGCTCCTGCGTTCGTGCTACTTACCCCTGCATTGAAAAGTTCTGCATGTAGTTTTTTCTTGTCCAAGCCCTTGGCTTGAAGAAAATCCATGGCGGTATCAATCATTTCTCGGGGGCCACATAAAAAAACATCATCAAGCGCTTGATAAGGAATCAACTTGGACAGTTCTTCCAATTTTTCCTGATCGATTCTTCCAAAATTCAAGGTACTGTCTGTTTTTTCGCGACTCAATACATGGACCAGCTGAAACCGATTCATGTATTGGTTCTTTAGTGCCTCGAGTTGCTCAAAGAAAATAATGGAATGGCGAGTGCGATTACCATACACCAGTGTAAAACTGCTATTTATCTCTGTAGCTAATGTGGTTTTGATAATAGAGAGTAGCGGTGTAATACCACTTCCAGCAGCGAGTGCTAGGTAGTTTTTTTGCTGCGCGGGATCAAGTGGAGTATAAAATTTTCCAGTAGGAGGCATCACCTCCAGTGAGTCGCCTGCATGCAAGTTCTCATTGGCATAGGTTGAAAAAACACCTCCTTTAATTTTTTTGATGGCCACCCGTAATTCATGATCAAGTGGCGAAGAACATATTGAATAGTTACGACGAACCTCTTGTCCGTTGATGGGAGCCTTTAACACCAGGTTTTGACCTTGTGTAAATTGAAAGCTACCCTGCAGTGTTTCGGGGATTTCAAACAGTAAGGAGACGCAATCAGCGGTTTCTCTTTTTACTTCCTTGATGGTTAATCGATGAAAATGCAACGACATGCTTAATCGTTTTTGCGCAACCCGTCAATTAAAATCGTCAGCATATTATCCTCTAATTCACGCGCATTAATTTTTTTTCTGCTCCGATGCCAACTTTCAATTCCTCCAATGGCGTGTAATAATATCAACACGGCTGTAGGCGCATCAATGCGACGAATTTCTTTTTTATCGATACCCTCTTCGATCAGGGCTGCAAAACGTTTCCGATATGTACGACGCTGTGTTTGAAAATTAGACAGGTAGGGTTCCGCTAAGTGACGCCATTCTCGATCTGTAACAAATACCTGTTCGTAATTATCAATCATTTGTCGGATGTGGAAACGGAGCACCTGTTCGATCTTGGCAATGGTGTTTTCAGAGCTGGCTTCTACCTGATCCATATGTTCATTGAACAAGTTGGCCATCTCAAAACAGATGGCTTCCAGAATTTCTTGTTTAGAACGAATGTGGTTGTATAAACTGGCCGCTTCAATACCCACCGCTTCGGCTAAATCACGCATGGAAGTGGCAGAAAAACCACGCTGGCGAAACATAGCAGCGGCTTTGAGCAGTATTAAACCCTTCTTGGATGCTTTCTTTCTAGGTGTTTTTGCCATTGGTAAACTAAGAGTGGAAAGGTA
>Ga0129333_10004368_pt1 | contig 13220 bp, 9 predicted proteins | sample CPB6_08_DNA_FD_94474 | JGI IMG/M metagenome (GOLD analysis project Ga0129333, IMG submission 94474) | Freshwater to marine salinity gradient microbial communities from Chesapeake Bay, USA - CPBay_Sum_0.6_0.8_DNA | ecosystem: Environmental > Aquatic > Marine > Coastal | place: USA: Chesapeake Bay... | reverse complement strand
GAAGATATTCTGAAAAATTGGATACTATCTCTGGTGAAGATCCCATGTCAAGTTTTAACATATCTTTTCCCATAGAAATGTATCTCGATACATTCAATGGGTTTCAAGGAGACAATGAAGTTATCTCCAAGTTTGGAATAGAGATCATGGATAACATGACATTAACTGTTTCAAAAAAGAGATTTGAACAAGAAGCAGGCAAATTACCAGAATTACCAGATAGACCTATAGATCTAGATGCTCCTGCTATGGGAGATCTTATCTATTTTCCTTTGTCCAAAGGATTGTTTGAAATTAAGTATGTTGACAACAAACAGATATTTTTTCAAGGTGGAAAACTCTACACCTATAAACTAGAATGCGAACTCTTTAAGTATTCTATGGAACGAATCGACACAGGTGATAGCGATATTGATGAAATAGAAGATAATATAGTTCAGAGTGTAGATGAAGACGGTGATGGAGATATTGATTTTATCAGAGATGCAAAGAATCCAAGCGATAATACACAGTTACAGACAGACGCTACATCAATAGTGGACTTTACAGAAGTGGATCCTTTCTCGGAGGGTAATTACTGATGTTTACCACATTCTATCACGGTTTAATAAAGAAAGCAGTTGTATCTTTCGGTACTCTGTTTAATAATCTGTATATTGTTAGAACAGCAGGAAATCAAACTCAAAAAATAAAAGTTCCTCTTGTTTATTCACCTAAAGAAAAATTCATTCAAAAACTTGAGCAAAGTTTTGCAGATTTAAGAAACCAAGCAACACAAATAACTCTTCCTAGAATGTCTTTCTACATTTCAAACATGCAATATGATCCAGAAAGAAAAAAGAACAGTATACACAAAAGAGTAAAGGAAACAATAACGACTAACGACGATGTAGAGTTTTCTTTTCATCATAGTAATGTTCCTTACAATTTAGATTTTACTTTATCTTGTTATGTTAGAAACATGGATGATGGTTTACAGATAGTAGAACAAATACTTCCATATTTTACACCAGAATTTACCATAACAATAAAACCTGGAGTTTTGGGAGATGAAAACGAAAAATTAGACATACCCATAGTCTTGTCTTCCATAACCACAGAAGAAAAAGCAGATGGTTCTTTGGTTGAAGAAAACACAAGGTTTATTACTTGGGATTTGACATTTACAGCAAAAATGATGATATACGGTCCAGTAAAGTCTGGTAATGTCATAAAAACAGCAGATTTAAATCTGTTTGATATGGAGTAATATATGGCATTTAAAAGAGCACAAATAACAGTATCACCAATTCTTTACGAACAAGACACCAATGGTGATTATCTACTGGATACAAACAACAATAAAATTGTTCAAAATGATGATCCAAATCAAATATCACCATCATCAGATTATTCAGTAACTATTATTATTCAGGAAAATTAGTATGACATTTGATAAAAGAAACATATCATCATTTCAGAGAAATGTAAATATAAATGAGGGAAGTTTTTTTTGGAAAAAAGTGATTGTAGATTCTGTAAAATATACAGAGTCTTTGTTGCAATTAGATAGATTAAAAAGAACAAACTATTCAAGTATAAATGGTTCTGATTTAGTTGAAGAAGTATCTTTAGATACCATGTCTTATTTTTCCGATAATGGGAGTAAGATAGCATTTTTCAATAAATTAAACAATGGTACTAAAAGCATTAACATTTATTCTATAAACTTAGAACAAAAAACTAAAACATATTTACACAACATTAATATCACAAATACTGCTTTTAGTGCTAAATCATCTGAAAATTGTTTTATATCAAATGATGGAAAATATTTACTATTAAGTGTACCGAGCACAAGCACAGTTTATTTTTTTGATGCAGTAAATGGAACTCTTCTTCAAACAATAACAGATGAACAAGTAAATTTTGGTTCTTTAATAGCAATTGATTCTGATTTTAAAGGACTAGCAATTTCTACAAAATATTTGAGAAGAGAACCAAATGAATATGACGGGAGAATTACTGCTAATGATTGTTCTAGTTTAATTCATTTCTATAAAAGAAACTATAAAAGTAAACAACCACAAAAATTTAAAAAAATACATTCAAAAACTGCATTTTCTCCTTTTGTGGATAATGGTTGTCCTTTTCCTCAATCTTTTCCTTTCAACATTCTTTATGATTATCCTTCTCTAGAACCAAATGCTTATCAATTTAATGGTGTTTATAGATTTTCCGATATTTACTGCAAGAATGGTAATTTTTCTCATTGCGCTCTTGCACTAAAAGAAGATCAACTTGCATATAAATCAAGATTGTTTAATTACAACTCTCCCAGATATTCTATTAAAAATTCAATATCAACAAATACAAGACAACCAGAATATTTAAGAGTAAGCAATCTTTATTCTCCAGGCACAGGTTTTTTGCAATTTATAAGAATTGATTCTTTTTACAACAATTCTACATATAAATTAATAAATCATCCCTCCTGCAACATTTTCAACATAATTAAAACCATAGATGATACAGAAATAATAGACAATAGCATTTATTCCAGTGTTCCTATAGGAGCAAATATGCATATCTCAGACATAACTAGCATTGATCTGTTTGGTGATCAAGCATATTTAGATAATTTTAATAAAAAACATACAGTATATGATTTGACTAATTTTTATTCACAAGAATCAATATTTGATTTTTCTGCTTATGAGCAACTTTTATACAATGAGCAATTAATGATTGACAATAAAGTATGCGTCAATGACTTTTATGTTTTTAACATTTCGGTGTTTTTAAATAATGGAATAAAAAACATAAGAATTCATCGCTATCCTATAAAATCATCAGACAATCTGAACACTTTTGCTTACTTTGATCATAGTTACAATGGTTCTGGTTATTCTAATTTACCAGATGATCCTAGCGTTGGATTGGTAAAAATACTATACGAGACAGGTAAAACAAGTGATTTAGAAAATACATTTTTAACAAAACAACAAATTCAGAATATGTTCTCCGATCCTTCAACTGGTCAAGTATTTGTGGATAGTAGAGTTTCTTACAATAAACCATTTTTACAAAATCCCACACAGTGCGTTGATTCTGAATTTTCTTTTGCAATATCTCCTTCTGTTTTGAATCAATCTTTTAAAAATTGTTTATGTTCTAACGATTATTTGTTTTTAAATTTTGAGTCTAATACTTTGATATTTAAAATTCATTCTGATGTTTGTAAATCTATAAAATACATAAACCAAATAGACACAATAAAGGACTATGATTTTTGCTATACAAGCACCAGTGAATATTTTTCTATGGATGATAAAATCTATAAATTGAATAGAACATCTGGAGTTATAGAAGAAAGTATGGTGCTTTAATGGCAATCACTATCAATGATCTATGTTTTGGTTTTAAAACAAAAAATACAAATCTGAGCAATACTTCACCATTTTTGTTAACAGATTCTGTTGATACTTCTACTGATTTTTATTTTTGTTCAAATATCTTGTTTTTAAATCAAAAAAGAAATCAATTAGGATTGCCTTCTATAAACACAAAAATGAATTTAATTGTGTTCGTTTGTGATCAGATAAACAACGATATTTTTGAAACATTAATTTCAATAAAAACATACAAAATTAATGTTTTGAATGATTATGTCAATAGTGATATAACTGATTCTTTTTTTATTCACGACGATATGTGTGATAGCATGAGTCACGAAGAGATACTATCTCTTTGTAAAGAGTACAAAGTAATTTTTAGAATTTCAACAACAAATGATGTGGATGAGTTTTTAAAAAATGGTGATATTGTCAATAATGTGAAGATAGTTTTAGATACAAAACAATCTGGACCATATAGTGTTCAGTTTGAAAGTGTGGATATGTTGAATCCACAAGAATTTACAAATCAAGAAAGAATAAATTCTTACCAAACTTGTCTTAGTCTTTTTGGATTTGAAAGTATAAGAGTTTTTTATCCAAAAGAAGCATTGGATAATTCATATTTGATGCCTATGGTTTGTATACAGCGTGGAGTTGGTCAAGAACACTGGGGATATGATGTATATGCATCTAAATTAGCATCTTATGGATATTTTGTTTGCTATCTATTTCAAGAAACATATACAAAAACTCCTACCAATAGTGCTGGAACTATGGGAGACGGTAATTATCATATTTTAGGTAAATTGCGACATTTTAAAAACAATATTGGTAAAATAAAAAATGGTAAATTTCAAAATAAATTAAATTTTGACAAAATAACATTGATGGGTCACAGTCAAGGAGGAGAAAAGGTAAAATCTGCTTGTGCTGAAGTGGGTGTTAATCCTTCTGCTGGTATTGATATCAACAGTATAATGTGTCTAGTTATTATCAATGGTGCTCTGGACAGTATAACTTCTCTAGGCACAGGTACAGATTATTTGTGTTTAAATTCTAATATACCAAATACCAGTTTTAATCTTCCTAAAAATATACCAATACTTCTACTAAATTCTGATAGAGATGAAGTTACTAAATCATTGATGCCAACTTGGTTTGTAAATTATGGATTGAATTCTGTTACCTTAGAAAATGAAGTACCTAAAAGGATTATATTCATAAAAAATTCACAACATGGTGGATCAATTATTGATCACAATTTTAAAAACTATATCAACATTCCTAGTGCATATAACATGGATACTCGATATTTTTACACATACAACTCAAGAGCAAATAATTTAGGTTTTGTTTCTTCGGATCTTGTAAATTTTTTAAGTTTATGTCTGAAACAGAAAACCAAAAATTATTTGAAAATCACAAACACACACTCTATTTCACCCAATCAACAAAAAATAAGAGATTTTTCTTATAGTTTAGATCATGTACCATTTTCCGATGTTACACTGGTTGTAGACAAATTTAACAATGTAAATCCAGAAAGATCATTTGGTAATTTAACTTTTTTCTTACAAACTCAAGATGCAAGAGATCTGCCTTCTGTTTCTGATATTTTTAGAGGAATTGTTTCTAGAAGTTGTTCTGGTAGCAGTGATGGTGCTTGTGTATTGACGATTACACAAGATTCTTATCTTCAATTTGAAAGAAGTTCTTTTAATTTAAACAATTCAAATTACATTGAAGTACATTGTTGTATGATGGATGATCCACTGAATACTAATACCGAAAATTTTCATTTTTGTTTAGAATTAGTAGATTCATTAGATAATTCGTCTATTATCAGCAGTAGCATGATGAGTATAGGAATTCCATCTAAAACAACTACAACTTCTCCACAAACAGACAGTCACGAATATATTTGTGCATTTCCCGTTAAATTCAATATAAAGCAACTAAAACAAAATAATATTGATCTAGATCTAAGGAATATAACAAAAATTATTCTGAGATTTGGTTCTTCATACGGAACTTCAACTGGTAAAATTTACATAAATAGAATACAAGCGACAATTTAAAATGAATAATGATTTTGAAAATAAAATGGAACAGATATTTGATCTTGAAGTAAGCAAACAAGTGCCTTCTTCTGTAGGTGACATTCTTCCTGTAAAGGAAGTAGTAGTCAATAAAGAAGATGTAGATAAAGATTACACTACAGTTAGAGAGAATCTAAAAGACATAGTAAGAAGAGGAACAGAAGCAATAGACGGAATAATGTTAGTTGCTTCTGAAACACAATCTCCAAGAGCATACGAAGTAGTAGCAACATTGATCAAGAGTGTTGCTGATGCTAACAAAGATCTTTTATCCTTACACAAACAGATTAAAGAAATTAAAAAGACAGAGGTGAACAACAACACCACAAATGTAACAAACAATTCTTTGTTTGTTGGAAGTACATCTGAACTTCAAAAATTAATCAAGGGCAAAGTCAAGGAAATAGACGAAACTAAGTTTGAAGAATGAATAATAATACATCATATCTTGGAAATGATAATTTAAAGGCTGCTGGAGTAAAGGTAAGTTTTACTCCAGAACAGATCGAAGAGTACATTAAGTGTGCAAACGATCCTGTATATTTTATCCGTAAGTACATAAAAATCATCAATCTGGACAAAGGTTTGGTGAATTTTGATATGTACAAATTCCAAGAAAACATGGTTAATACGATTCATAACAATCGTTTCACGATTGCTAAACTGCCCCGTCAGTCTGGTAAATCGACAACTGTAGTTTCTTATATTCTTCACTACATTCTTTTTAATCCAGAGGTGAATGTTGCCATTCTTGCCCACAAGCAGGAAATTGCTCGTGAACTATTAGGTAAACTAAAAGTGGCATATGAATATTTGCCAAAATGGCTACAGCAGGGTGTTTTGGAGTGGAATAAAGGATCAATCGTTCTAGAGAATAAATCAAAAGTAAAAGCATCCGCGACATCTTCTTCGGCTATTCGTGGTGGTTCGTTCAACTTGATCTTTCTAGACGAGTTTGCGTATGTACCCCCAAATATTGCAGATGACTTCTATGCTTCTGCCTACCCCACTATCTCCTCTGGTAGCGATACTAAGGTTCTTATATTCTCTACTCCAAATGGTCTTAATATGTACTACAAGATCTGGACGGATGCGGAAGAGAAAAGAAATTCATTTGTTCCTATATCGGTACACTGGTCTGATCTTCCAGGCAGAGATCAGAACTGGAAAAAACAACAAATTTCAAATACTTCTGCTGAACAGTTTCGCGTAGAGTATGAGTGTGATTTTATTGGTTCTACCAATACTTTGATTGCTGCTACCAAACTGAAGAGTATGGTGTATAAGACACCTATTTCAAAAAATGAACAAGGACTGTCCATTTATGAATACCCCTATAAGGATCACATCTATGTTATGTCGGTAGACACCTCTAGAGGAGCAGGGTTTGATTATCATGCATTTACGGTGATAGACATAACGGAAATACCATACAAAGTTGTTGCTACTTTTAAGAACAACGAACTATCTCCTATGATCTATCCTAATGCTATTTACCCAATCGCACAGAAGTATAACGACGCATATGTTCTGGTGGAGATCAACGATATTGGCGGACAGGTGGCTGACATTCTGTACAACGAACTTGAGTACGAAAATATGCTTATGTCTAGTTTTCGTGGTCGCAAAGGACAGACTCTAGACGGTGGATTCGGTTCTTCTCAGACTCAATTAGGTGTGCGAACAACCAAACCGATAAAAAGAATTGGCTGTTCTATTCTAAAAAGCATGATAGAAGACGATAAGTTGCTTATTTCTGATTTATACATAATACAGGAATTAGTAAGTTTTGTTGCCAAATCTGCATCCTACGAAGCAGATACTGGACATAATGATGACTTGGTTATGTGTTTGGTTCTTTTTGGTTGGTTGACTACTCAAAATTATTTCAAAGATCTCACAAATATGGACATTCGTAAGAGACTGTTTGATGAGAAACTGAAACAACTAGAAGAAGAAATTGTGCCTTTTGGATTTATTGAAAATGGTTTGAATTCTGACGATGAACCAGATCAGCAAGGTAATGTTTGGCAAACTTACTAAAAAACATAAAAGTATACATAAAGTTAGTATAATTCGAATAGCGAATTCAAAGGAGAAAACAAATGCCATTTCAATTGAGTCCAGGCGTTACATTCACAGAAACAGACTTGACCCTTATCGTACCCGCTGTTGCTACAACAAGCGCAGGTTTTATTGGTGTATTCCAATGGGGTCCAGCAGAAGAAGTTGTTACAATTACTTCCGAAAACAATTTGTTGGAAAGATTCGGTAAACCAGCATTCGATGCTACATACGCTCGTTATTGGTTTGTTGCTTCAAATTTCCTAAAGTACGGAAATAATCTCAAACTCGTAAGATATAGAAGTAGTGGTGATATGACAGCCACTGTAGAAGGTGGTGGTCTATCATCCATCTACAATAGAGCCACATATGATGCAAATGTGGATAGCACAACAGGTAAAGGCGAATTTGCTGCAAAATATGCTGGCGATCTAGGAAACAGTCTAAAGATCTATATTCTCGACTACACAGCAGCATCTGTTTCTAGTATGACAGATACAACAGCATCTGATAATTATTACGATCTTATCGACAACTTCGAAGATGTTCCTGGTACATCCCCCTGGGCAGAAACCTTGACAGGAAATGCCAATGTAAAGGATGAAATCCACATTCTAGTAGTTGATGCCGGTGGTAGATTCTCTGGTGTTGCTGGATCTGTTCTTGAAAAATTCGGATTCTTGTCTAAGGCTAGAAATGCAAGAAATGCTGATGGTGAGTCTAACTACTACAAGGATGTCATTAACAACAAATCCAAGTATATTTGGTGGTTGAAGCATCCAACAGCAGTGACAACTACTGCTGGTGATTTTTCTTGGGGTGACGAACTTCTCCCAACAAACACAACTGGATCATTTGATCTCATTAATAGTATTAGTCAAGATGGATTGTGGACCGATGACCGTATCATAGGATATCTACTTACAGGTGGTGTTACAGACACCACACCAGCAGAAGATGACGCAATTTCTTCCGCATATTACACCTACTTTGAGAGTGGACAGGAAGTTGATGTTTCTCTCTTGATTGCAGGACCAATGGCGGCAGTAAACGCCAAGAGAGTAATAGAAGTAGCAGAATCTAGAAAAGACTGTGTTGCTTTCGTCTCTCCACAACCATCTACTTTAACGACAATTTCTACTCTTGGTTTGACTGATGTTCTTGCTTACAGAGAAGCACTCAACATCTCCTCTTCTTATGGAGTAATGGATAGTGGTTGGAAGTTGCAATACGATTACTACAATGATCGTTACATCTATGTTCCTCTTTGCGCCGATTTTGCAGGTGCTTGCGTCAAGACAGACTTCGAATACGATCCTTGGTTCTCTCCCGCTGGTTTCACCAGAGGTCAAATCAAGAACTCCGTTCGTCTTGTCTACAATCCAGGCAAGGCTGACCGCGATGAACTTTACAAGAAGAATGTAAATCCAATCGTTTCTTTCGGTGGTGAAGGTACAGTAATCTTCGGTGATAAGACTCTTCTCACCAGACCAAGTGCATTCGACCGCATCAATGTCCGTCGCCTCTTCATCGTTCTTGAGAAGGCCATTGCAACAGCAGCCAAATATCTGCTCTTCGAATTCAACGATGAATTTACTCGCGCTCAGTTCAGACAATTGGTAGAGCCATATTTGAGAGAAGTTCAAGGCAGAAGAGGTATCACTGACTTCAGAGTTGTATGTGATGAAACAAACAACACACCACAAGTCATTGATTCCAACAACTTCGTAGGTGATATCTACATCAAGCCAAACCGCTCGATCAACTTCATCCAACTCAACTTCATCGCAACACCATCTGGTGTAAACTTTGAAGAAGTTGGAGCACCTCCAGCCGTCTAATACAAAGTTTTTGGTTCTTCAGTCATAAATAGTCTTTAAAAAGGAACAAAAGAATGTCTCAATTCGGTATCAATAATTTTATTCAAAACTTTGACGGTGGTTCTAAGCCAACACTCTTCAGAGTTTCTGTTAACGGTTTCGGTAATCTCGGAAATTTAAGATTCTTCGGTAAGGCTTCCTCCCTACCAGCATCTACAATCGGTGAAGTTGCCGTTCCATACATGGGTCGTACAATCAAGGCCCCTGGCGACAGATCTTATGAAGATTGGCAAGTCACAGTCATCAACACAGAAAACATGGATCTTCGTAAGCAATTCGAAGATTGGAATCGTCAATTCAATGATCACTTGAACAATGTTGCTTCTGGTGCAGGTCTTTGGTCTGCCGTTAGAACATACAAGGCTCAAGTAGAACAACTCAACAGAGCAGGAAGCGTAGTTAGAACATACGACTTCTCCGCAATCTTCCCCAAAGAAGTATCCTCAGTTGATGTTGCTTTCGATCAAGTAGACACGGTTTCAGAATTTACAGTGACATTTGCATATTCATACTTCGAACTCAAATAATTGAAGAAATGAGTTTATATTATGGGTCTATTTGATAATCTGTTTGGTTTTACCTTTGGGCGAAAACCAAACGAAGAAGATACTTTCTCTATAGTCCCTCCTCCTGTTGACGATGGCGCTACAGTCGTCGAAGCAGGAGGGGGACTACAGGGGTATTATGTCGATCTCGACGGTACTGTTCGTACAGAGACAGACATGATTCGTAAATATAGAGAAATGTCTCTTCATGCAGAAGTTGAAATGGCAGTAGATGACATAACAAATGAAGTCATCACAATAGATGCAAGAGAAAAGACAGTTAAATTAAATCTTGATAAAGTTAATGTTTCTGAAAACATAAAAACTAGAATTCAAGAATCTTTTGATGAAGTTCTTTACTTGCTGGATTTTGAAAGAAAAGCATTCGATATCTTCCGTCGATTCTATATCGACGGAAGACTTTATTATCACATCATTCTTCACGAAAACAAGAAGAAGGGTGCAAAAGAATATAGAGTAGTAGATCCTCTTCGTATTCGTAAAATCAAACAAGTTAAAGAAAAGGAAAAGGTAGGTAACTTAGAAATTCCAACCGATATGGAAGAATTCTATATGTACATGCCTTTTGATAGAACTACACCGAGTACATACAATATCAATTACAACACAGTTGAACAAGGTGTAAAAATTGCACCTGATTCTATCAATTATGTTCATTCTGGTATGTACGATCACACTACAAAGAGAGTAGTTGGTTTCTTACACAAAGCAATCAAACCATTGAATATGCTTCGTATGGTGGAAGATGCCACCGTAATCTATCGTTGGTCTAGAGCACCTGAGCGTAGAATATTCTATATTGATGTCGGTTCTCTTCCAAAGAATAAAGCAGAACAATATCTTCGTGAAGTTATGAACCGCTATCGAAATAAGGTAGTGTATGATGCAAACTCTGGAGAAATTAGAGACGATAAAAAGCATATGAGTATGCTTGAAGATTTTTGGCTTCCAAGAAGAGAAGGTGGAAGAGGTACATCAATAGAAACATTACCAGGCGGACAGAATCTTGGTGAAATGGCAGATGTTCTGTATTTTCAAAAGAAATTGTTTCGTTCATTGAATATTCCAGAGTCTCGTCTACAGGGAGACAATGGATTCAACATGGGTCGTGCTTCTGAAATCAGCCGAGACGAACTAAAATACTCAAAATTCATAAGCAGACTTCGTGTAAAGTTTGCAGAGTTGATTTTTAACTTCCTAAAGGTTCAGTGCTTAAGTAAGCAGATTATGAACGAGGAAGATTGGTTTGAAGTATGTCAAAAAATGAAACTGGACTATGCAACAGATTCATATTTTGCAGAATCCAAGCAAGCAGAAATTTACAAAGATCGCATGGCTATAATGCGCGAAGTATCAGATTACTCTGGTAAATTCTTCTCTGATTATTGGATTCGTAAGAACATTCTTCGTCAGACAGATGAAGATATTGCTGAAATTGATGCACAGATTGAACAAGAGAAGGCAGAAGAAATGGCTCAAGTTCAAGCACAAGAACAAGCAGCAATGGCTTCACAAGGAGGTCAGGATATGTCAGGAGGAGGAGCACCACCAGCACCAGACATGGGTGGTCAACCTACTCAAAGTTCACCTGAATCTTTCATAAGTAATAAAGGTGTTGATTACGATGCCAGCAGTCTGATATGAAGAGGATGACATGCCTGATAATTATGATCTAAAGACATTTCAAAACGAATCCATAGAGTCTTGCGCTGATGGTAATTGCGGAAGATCTGTTGTTACAAATGCAAACGATAATGATGGAGACTGTTGTATACCAGGCCCACAAGGTCCAGAAGGACCTGCTGGAAAAACTGGTCCAGCAGGCCCAACAGGATCTGCTGGACCTGCGGGTAGACCTCCTGTAATTCGTTGTGGTTGTTTACCAGTAAACGAACCACCAGCACCACCAGAGGGGGGTGGTGGTGCTATTGATCTTAGTTGTTTAGATTCCATGCAGGGAAGAGTAGTCATTTCTCTATCTGGTGTAGAGTATTATGGTACTACTACAAGTAATACTTTTACTCAAGTAACTCCAGGAGAGACTGGATTTATATGGACAACTTCGCCTGGAGCAGGTACACCAATAGGAACTATTGCAGGATCTCTAGGTGATTCATCCACAAGCACAAGTCAAAAAAATATAGTAGCAAATGGTTATCAATCAAACGGAATAACTTATAGAAATTTTACTTGGTCTTATAAAGACTTTCTTTTGCTTACACAATCGACTAATAGTAATTATGGTTCAAATAATAGATTGAGTGTTCTTGTTGGTAGCGTAAAATTAACCTTTATGCCAACAGATACTATATTTGCATCCAGTGCAGATATAAATCTTGGAGCATGGTCACATATAACAAGAACGGGTGGAGATTTAGCAAACACACAATACGGCACTGTTGTTCAAGACTTTTTAAATGATTTCCCTAATTGTGGTACAGATCAAGGTGGAGGTGGTGGAATACAACCACCTAAAAACGGTCAAGGAGCAAGTATATGCTCAAATTTAAGCAGTCCTTGTGATTGTACTGGATGTGATCAAAACAATAGATTGACTTCTTGTGATGGTTTACAGGCAGGAGATATGTTTATTGATGCTTGTAACAAGATAATGTACATCAGGGGAAGTGAGGATTGGCCGACAGACGGAATCCCTTTTGACGAAGGGGCAGACTGCCCTCCCTGTCCATCTTGTCCAGAATGTCCAGCCTGTCCAGAATGTCCACCACCAGACTGCAAACAATGTCCTTGTAAGTGTCTAGACATATTACCTCCACAAATTTGTAATTGTGTAAGTCAACTTAGTGCTCTTGTAGGTACTGATTGTAACTGTCCAGGCGGTCTTGGACCACCAAAATGTCCAAAATCGTGTAGTAATGGTAATGGTGTTTACTACCAAAATGAAGCAAAAGAATGTGGATGTGCTACAAATCAAACATATGTTGGTTGTGTTGATTGTAAAACAACACCTACTATTATATGTGAATGCCCAGAAGGAAAAACAGCAGGATGCTGTGAAACCTGTCCTCCCGCTAAAACTTGTGCAGAACTTAATTGTTGTGCAGAATGTCCTACACCTACTTGTGAATCTTTAGGTTGTCCTACCTGTCTACCTATAGACGAGTTTGGTAATTGTGGTTGTACGCCGTTTCCTATTGGTGGATGTAGTCCTACTATTGGATGCTGTTTTGATGGGACAGAATATGATATTTGCTTAAATGGGATAAGTACTTG
>Ga0129333_10004365_pt1 | contig 13226 bp, 22 predicted proteins | sample CPB6_08_DNA_FD_94474 | JGI IMG/M metagenome (GOLD analysis project Ga0129333, IMG submission 94474) | Freshwater to marine salinity gradient microbial communities from Chesapeake Bay, USA - CPBay_Sum_0.6_0.8_DNA | ecosystem: Environmental > Aquatic > Marine > Coastal | place: USA: Chesapeake... | reverse complement strand
ATCGCAGTCATTTGACGTTCACTCAATCCACTGTTGTTGAGGGCAAGCCCGTTTCATGGAACGATGCGAGAATTCCTAACAGTATTCGCACTGTTGTTAATCATTGTATCAATGGCAATGCTTACAAGCCGTTTAATGGTTCAACCGTTGGTCATTTTGCCATTAAGCTCAGTGATAATGAGTTTTTGACAAGCATCCGAAAGAGTAATTTCAATGACTTGGATAAAATCGGAATGGTTTATGTAAAAACTGATGGACCTGATACTGTTTTGGCATATGGTGCCAAGCCTAGTGTTGGTGGTCAAAGCCAGCGTATTGTATTTAATGACCATGCTGGTATGGATTGTATTGTTCATTTTCATAGTCCTTTCAAGGATAATCATACAGATGATATTCCTGTTGTAAGTCAACGTGAAGTTGAATGTGGTTCGATGCAATGCGGTAAAAACACTAGTGACAATCTTAAAGAGTTTGAAAATGGACAAATTAAAGCCGTTATGCTAAATAATCACGGACCAAATATTGTATTCAATCGAAACGTTGACCCTCAAGAAGTGATCAATTTCATTGAACGTAACTTCGACTTGACAAAGAAGACTGGAGGCTATAACCTACGCTAACAAAATGGCACATACTAATAAACAATTCATGCAGGTTGTGTATTGGGCACAAAAACACATGAAATGTGTTGTTGACGAAACGCGAATGGGATTGAAGATTACGCCCAACGTAAAGGATGTTCGCGCATGGACTTGTCATCCCGATGATAAGGGAATGTATGATTTTATGCGCTATCTTGCAAAGGTTGCCGGGGTTAGCAAGCGTGATATTGAAACAGCAGTTAAATTGGATATTCCACTAAAAATCAAATGAAAATTCAATACAAAAACGTTCACGATTTTCTTCAGACGTTGGATGTTGCTGATATTAAAGATTATTGTCAGCGGCGAACCATTCCGCATGCGTTGGCAATGATGCATATTAACGGTGATTTCAACTTGGGAACTCTTGTGCGAAATGCCAATTTTTTTGGATTTGAAAAAGTTTATTATATTGGTGGTGGCAAGCAATATGATCGTCGCAGCACTGTTGGTACTCATTTGTATACACCAATGGAGTATTATAAGACACTAGAAGAGTTCTTTGCCGCCATTAAGGGCATTTACAGTCCTATTGCTGTGGAAAACAATGTGAATTATACATGCCATAGTTATTACAAATATGATTATCCAACTAAAACTGTATTGCTGTTTGGTGAAGAGCAGAGTGGTTTGAGTGATGAAGTGTTGACACAGTGCGATGGTATCGTTACTATTCCTAGCGATGGCAGTGTTCGTAGCTTGAATGTTGGCACTGCCAGTGGAATTTTGACGGCACATTTGCGAATGATTCACGATATCAATAAATAAACATTATGATCGTACTATTTAATCAACATATTGGACAACACGAAATGACAAGTGTTGTTGCTTCAACATTCGCCAATGCCGATGATACGCTTAATAGAAAAAAGAAACAACCACATCGTGTAAAATGCAACGGCAAATATATTATTACCGAGAGCAAAAAGACTGTCTGGCCAAGTATTGGTGCAGCCAAAAATGCAATTCGCAATCATCTGAATACTTCGCACGAATTGAATCATTGGCTTAAAGCACTACGTGTAAAAGATGCCGCAGACAGAGACGATGCAATTTCACCATATTATTATAATCATACGGAGATGGACCAGATCGTTGAATATTTGGAGAAGAATAATATTATTGAATACATTCCATACACAGAAGGAGAATGACATGACAATAGATGATATAAAAAAACAAATAGATGAGCTTTCAGAGCATAATTTAAAACTCACAGAAGAAAATAAAAAATTGCAGGAAAAATGTGAAAAATTAATTAAATCTTTTCCAGATATCGTAGAAAGTTTTGGATTCCAAGGAGCTTCTTTAGTTAACTGGAATTATAATGAATATAAACAAAAAATGTTAGATTCTGACGAAACGGTGGAAGAAACAATATTATCTGTAAAAAAATCTATTCGTGAATGGGGTGAATATAACGCGAAAACAACTGCATATGTTTTTGCCGAAAAATTGTTTACAAAAACTGAGCTATCGCCTCAAGTAAAATGGATTATTTTAAACTTATTATTGAATAAATTTGAGCTTTGTGAAAAAGAAATACTTGGACTTGTATTGAATTCAATGTTAAAACATTAAATATTTATGATTATCAATAATACAGTAATTCATTCACATCAATTCGCATCAATATTAAATGGTGCGTACACTCTTAGTGAAATGCCAGCTAAAACATACAGAATCAAGTTTAATGGCAAGTTTATTCGTCTCAAAAACAAAAGCGAATGGGATAAACTCGGTAGTGCCAAAAACGCATTCAAAGCATTTTTGAGACGGCATAATTATAACATTAATACGATTGTAAACCAAGGCACACCTTATAATTCTAGTAACTATTATCGTTGTGATAAAAATGATCTTAATGGCATTTACAATCAATTGATTGCCGACAATGTATTGGAATTTGTGGAAGTTATCAATTAAAAATTTATGAGCAATTCAAATCAAGTTTTGTGCAAGATTTGCAATACAAACAAGTGCATTGAATTTTCTGATCCAAATGCAAAATATGATTACTGCATGGTGTGTTATTTTGTTCATGTAAATAAAAATAGCAATAATACACCACAAGAAACTACTAAATTTGAACTAGTGAAAAGTGAGTAATATGGAACCTGAAAAATTAAACTTGTGGGATAGACTCTTTAATCGTTATCGCCGTATTGTTATTAAAGAAGGTTCTGAAACGTGGCAACGTCATTACAATCATGGTGCCATCGTTCCAGATAGTAAATATGAACGTGATTACGTCCAATACAAAGTAATTGATCGCGTCACTGGTAGCGAAACGATTGAAAAAAAATATTTATGAACGAAGAAAAATATAATTTTTTCAATCCACATCCAGTTGAAACGCGGACATACAGTTATAGAGATATGCTAGACTGTTGGATTGCCGGAAGAGAAAATCTTGTACGGCATGGTATTGGAGATGGTGATAAACCAGACTTCAGTTCGTGGATGAAGCAATTTTTTTCAAGTAAATCCGAAAAACCAAAATCAGAAATAAAAACTTATTTGAGTATATGTCCTGAATGTGAGACTGATGCATTTGATGGATATATATGCCATAGTTGCGGAATGAAAAATATATGAATTAAAATTCGACAAAATATTTCATATAGTTTTCATATTTTCGTTGTAAAAAGATAGAATCATCAACATTCATATACAACCAATCTAAAATTAGTTTTGCATTACGTCCACTATAACTAATTTGGCCAACTTTATTTTTCCATTTATATTGAAATGGCGGAATGGTGTTTCCTGATTTAAGTTTAACTCCTAAAAGATTAAATTTATTTGCAAATTCTAATAATAAAGTATCAGTACCAGTAAAATTTAAAGTTGGACACGTTGTATAGGTTATACAACCATCCCCATCTAAATATCCCCGAATAAAATGTCTATCAAATTCGGTTGGCATTTGATTCGGATATGTTGTAATTAATGATTTTCTGGTAACAATACCAAAATGCGTGTTAAGATGATTAACAAACCACTCTCCTGATATATCAATACTTGAATACAATTTTTTGTCTTTTATAGTGTAGTTGGAATTTATAGATGTTAAAAACTTTGTAAGATGTTCTCTATCTTTGGTGGCGAGTTTAATATGTAATTTTTTCTGAAATTCAGTATTTCTAATATATCCATCTGCCATTATAAATCCCGCCCAATAACAGCTTTTGGGTGTATATGCCGAAAAAAAATTAACATTATATTGGAAACTTGGAGATTTTTTACGTAACTTTACGTTTGACTTTTTCAAGATAGATTGTATTGTACTTCTATGTAAATTAAGTTCGTTTGAAATATGCATTGTTCCTAATCCACTTGAATACATTTCTATTATTTTGGAGACAGTAAGATGATTCATATAACATACATATATAGCAAACCATGAAAAATTCAAAAAATATTGACCCACTTGGCGATAGAATGAAGAAATACGAAAATATCTCGCGGCATTATTTAATGCCTCGATCTTATACCTTTTGTAGAGTTGACGGTAAAAGTTTTCATTCTTATTTGAAAAATTGCAAACGTCCATTTGATAATGATGTAATTTCTGACATGAATGACACCGCCGTATATTTGTGTGAAAACATTCAAAATGCAAAATTAGCATTTGTTCAAAGTGATGAAATTACAATTTTACTCTGTGATTTTGACACATTAACTACTTCTCAATTTTTCGATGGTAATATTCAGAAAATTTCTTCTGTTGTAGCAAGTCTAGCCACGGCAAGATTTAATCAATTACGTTCGCAGCGATTTATAAATTCTAAGTCTATAAATTTGTTAGGGTGTGAATTCAGACTAGCGATGTTTGATTGTCGTTGTTGGACTGTTCCAAACGCAATTGAAACAATGAACGTTTTTCGTTGGAGACAGCAAGATTGTATTAGAAACAGTGTTAGCATGGTAGCACAGTCACATTTTACGCATAAACAATTGCATGGTAAGAGTCAGCGCGATATGCATGACATGCTTCATGCTAAAGGTGTAAATTGGGCAACTGATTACACTGATGGTGAAAAAAATGGTAGAATCATTTTGAAAGAAACAGAAATGCAATGTGTTGCATTACCAAAAACTGAAAAGCAACAATTGAGTGATGAACAAAGTGGTATTGCTTCCACACCAAATACATTCTATACTCCTCGTAGTAACTGGGTTGCCAGTGGTGCATGGGTATTTACCAAGGATGAAGGTAAATTGTTAAATATGATTCCAAAATATGAGCAAGCGTAATAAACAAGAAATTAAGTGGCTTAAAAAGCCAGCAGATCATAATTATCCCTCTGCCGAATCATATTTGTCATTGATACTTGAGCCGCGAGCGGCACAAAATGTAGTGTATTTGCTTAAAAAAGAACCAATTAGCTTTTTTAAAGCCCGAGATATTTTTCGGGCAAGTGGATTGCCATTATTGGGTATTTCACAACATCAAATTGAGCATAATTTGAAGAAAATCGAAAGTGAAGAATCTCTTTCTCCGATTTTGTTGTTGAGAGATATCGATGCTAAAAAAGTAATTATTGCAGATGGTTATCATCGTTTGTGCGCTGTTTATCATCACAATGACAATATGGAAATTCCGTGTCAAATTAAAACGCTGTAAAACATGGCCAAAAAATTAACAAAAATAGATCAACAACGAATTGATTTTTTAAACAATATCGACTTCTCTGATTGGAAAAAAAATCATGATAACATTCACGATTTGTATGCGTGGGAGTACACTAAAATATTTAATCGTTATCACGATGTGACGTTTGATTATTATACGCGCAAAAGCGATGACGAGTTTGTAAAAAAATGGTGGTTCGCTATGATCCATACAAATCTACAAAGAGATGTGAATTTGCATGAATATCCAGAGACAAGTCAAAAAGCCAATTTTGCCATAAATTGGGACTCAGCCGCGCATAAAATCATAAAAGAAGCAAAAAACAAAATGCATTGGATGTTTATTGATTTGAAAGACCTGAAGAGATAAAATACAAGTATATGAAAATCAGTAAAAAACTTTATGAGAACATTATACGAAAAAAACATCAGAAAAGAAACAACTGAAATTTTCTATCCAAATAAAATATCGTTGGATGAGTTTGTTTCCCTTGTTAAGCAAAACATAGATATTTTCCATTCAAATATGAATGGATTATCATCACAACATACTGATCCACAGTTTATAGAACAATGGTTTGAACAATATTTAAATTGGTGTGATGTAGAACAGGAAAGCTAAATACAAACCACACATTATGAACAGACCAATTAAATTTAGAGTATGGGATAAATTGGCAGAACACATGATTTATCCTCATAATGACAATCAACAACACTTTATCATTGATTTAAATGGACGCTTCCATAATCTACAAAATGGTAGCGGTGGTGATGATTATGTAATCCAACAATATACAGGATTAAAAGATAAAAATGGTAAAGAAGTGTATGAAGGAGACATAATCAAATGGGAGTATAAATCTTGCTTCATAAAATATGAAAATCAAAAGTCTGTCACAGATTTTTCTAATAAGATTTATTGTGGTGAAGAAATTAACAAAAAGATTGGAACCGTTATATTTGATGTAATCAACGATATAGATGATTTTTATAGCCCCTACGTTCTGGGATGGGGAGTTAGTTATACTAACTCTAATATAAACAATACATTCGTTACAACATCTTTACATCAAATATTAAAAGAGTATGGTAAAGAGACAATTATAGAAAACGCATATCATAAAATTTATGGGCAAAATTATGAAGTAATTGGCAATATTTTTGAGACTCCACAACTATTAAAATGATCAACCGAAAGACAATCAGTAAATGTCGCATATACGACGAAAAATATCGTACTTGGGTAAAAGATCCTTTGACAATTTACCCCGGTGAATCTATTACCAAACAAGCACATACCATCCAGTGGTGGACTGGCTTGAAGGCTAAAGACGGTATTGAACTTTATGAGGGCGATATTGTTAAAACACTGGATAAAGATACTATATCATCAATGTCTGTTGACTATAAAGTGTATACCAGTGGTGTTATCACATGGCTGCGTGAGGGATTCTGTGTTTGTCAATCAGGTGTGGGCAGCAATGAATTGAGCAATTATGTTCATTGCGATTGTTGTAATTGTGATTTGGAAATCATTGGCAACATTTTTGAAAATCCCGAATTACTAAAGCTATGAATAATCAACTGAAGTTTAGAGTTTGGTCTGTAAATGATCGACGGTTTATAAAATCGATTTATCATGATCATGCCGATTGTTATATATTTATCAATGCCATGTATGGAAATCCAGTGATACTTTCCAAATATGGAGATGAAGTCGAGTTAGACGAAAAAGACTATGTTATTAAGCAATATACCGGATTAAAAGATAAAAACGGCAATGAAATTTATGAAGGTGACATTATACGTGGCATGCATGATTTTGGACCTGCTGGGTTTCATTCTGTTACTTGTTCTGTAAGATGGAATAATGAAGTTGGTTATCAATGGAATTATTGGGATCTATCAACCATTGAAGTGATCGGCAATATTTTTGAGAATCCGGAATTGATCAACTAAGTTATTATACCAACAAATATAAATAACAACACAGTCAATATAATAATTGACTGTGTTTTATTATAGTGTAATATCAACGTCATAAATTAACACGATTATTTATGACTGACAACAAACTAGATTTTTGGATTCAAAACAATTACAATGTACTTTTTATCGGCAAACACGGTGTAGGTAAAACTGCACGTATTGTCGAAGCATTTAACCGCAACAATTTGAAGTGGCTGTATTTTAGTGCCGCCACACTTGATCCTTGGGTTGACTTCGTTGGTGTTCCAAAAGAAACCAAAGACGCAAATGGTAATACTTACTTGGATTTGGTTCGCCCAAAACATTTTGCTGAAGATGAAGTAGAAGCAATCTTCATGGACGAATATAATCGCGCTCCTGCCAAGATTCGTAATGCAACAATGGAATTATTGCAGTTCAAAAGCATCAATGGTAAAAAATTCAAAAACTTAAAGATGATTTGGGCGGCAATCAATCCTGAAAAAGATTTAAATGATGATAGTGCTCCTGAATATGATGTTGAAGCACTTGATCCGGCGCAAAAAGATCGTTTTGAAATTCATGTAGAAGTTCCATATAAGCCGGATATTACCTATTTCAAGAACAAATACGGTGATGATATTGGCAAGACTGCCATTAGTTGGTGGAATGATCTAAATGACAAAGAAAAAGATGAAGTTAGTCCACGTCGTTTGGATTATGCCATCGGTCTTTATGTTAAAAATGGTGATCTGCGTGACGTATTGAACAAAAAGATCAATGTCAGCAAATTGGTTGGTGAATTGAAGAACGGCAATTTCCGCGAACAAATGGAGAACATTTACAAAAATCGTGACCTAGAAAAAGCCAGTGCCTTCATCAAAGACGAAAATAGCTACAACAACACCATCAAATATATCTTACAGGATAAAAACAAATTGGATTTCTTCTTCAAATATGTACCAGAAGAAAAGCAAAGTAATTTGGTAGCCACTGACGATGTTGCCATGAAATATGCGTTCAATAACATGGACAAATACAATGTTATTGTGCAACGTGCAAGCATTGCCAACACCAAAATTGCAAAAGCATTGGTAAAATGGATGAAAAATAAGCCAATGGATGTAACGAGTTTTGAAAACTTCTCTTTCTCCAGCACCAAATTAAAATTTGTTAAACCACCTAGAGCAATGGGAACTTCAGGTTACAAGAGCTATACAGACATGCTAAATAGTGAAATGACTGAATCCACCAAAGGAACTGCATATCGCAGAAATGCATTTAAATCCATTGCATGGGCATTGTATAATGACAAAGGCTATGGCAATCCAACTCCTACAAATCCATTAACTGAAAAAGAAGCTCAATTAACATTAACTAGTTTGAATAGTCTAATTGATAGCATCTATCAATTTGACAATTTCAAAGAATTGCCACAAGTTTATGGCTTGGTATGCAGCGAGTATCTAAAGCGTTTCGGTAAAAAGCAAACCTATAATAAATTAACTCGTAAAGTACAAGAATTCTTGAACCTACATGGTAATTTGTATATTTAAACTATGATTAGCACAGAAAAATTCTTTCAGATTGCTCAAGACTTGGAGATTTATCACGGTATATTTTCAAGAATTTGGCAAATGGGTAAACCCATAGCTGATCCATCTATACCCACCGCTGCCGTTCGATTTAATCGTGACGGTGGGTTTTTTAGCTTTTGTTTTAATCCTGATTACTTCAAAACACTTGATGATTACAATTTAAAATTTGTCATTTGTCATGAAGCACTGCATGTTATATTAAATCACGGCTATCGTGGTTATGGATTGGAGCCACAATTGGCTAATATATCAATGGACGTTGTTATCAACGAGAGCTTGGTAAATAACTTTGGTTTTGATCGTAGTCGTATAACCAATGAAAAAGATTTGTGTTGGTATGATACAATTTTCAAAAATGAAGCTGTTGAACAAGAAAAGAGTTTTGAGTATTACTATGATTTGTTGTATGACAAAGTATTAGATTCTGCATCTGGTGGTGACATGGATAGCGAAGGTAATATGAAATTGCCGGGTTCTATGGGTGGAAATCAAAAAACAGTGGATCAACATGATGGATTTGGTAGCGAACATCAAGATCAAATTGATGAAAAATTGGATGATGCTTGTGATAAATTGAGCAGTGATGAACGCAATCAGTTGAAGGATATTGTTGAGAAATTGTTGGATGATGATACCAAACAATCATTACAAGCCGGATCTGGTGCAGGTGGATTGACCAAAATCATGAGTTTGGAAAAAGTTAAAACCAAACACAAGTGGGAAACTGTAATTAAACGCTGGGCACAACAGTACATGAAGCGAAATGATAAAAATCATGAGCAATGGGCGCGTATAAATAGACGTTTTGTTACATTGTCGCGTGATATGTTCATTCCTACCGAAATGGAAATTGATAATTTTGAAGAAGAAAAACACAGAATCAAAGTTATATTTTTCTTGGATACATCTGGTAGTTGTGTTCATTTGGCAGATCGTTTTTGGAAAGCCGCAAAAAGTCTTCCAGAAAGTCGATTTGATATTCATTTGTGTTGCTTTGATACCAGCGTCTATGAAACCAGTTTAAAAACCGGCAAATTATATGGTTTTGGTGGAACATCATTTTATATTCTTGAAAATTATATTCAGCAATACAAAAAAGAAAAAAACAAAGGCAAATACCCAGATGCCGTATTTGTTATTACAGATGGATATGGCGATCCAGTACAACCAGAATTTTGTAAAAAATGGTACTGGTTTTTAAGTGAAAATTACAGAGCATGCATTCCTAAAGAATGCAACATTTACGATTTAAAAGACTACGAATAATATGAAAGCATTTGTTAAAACTAATAATGGAACCTTTCCAAATGTCAATTTTTACTTGGCATGGGAAGCATTCAATACAATGGGTTATAATGCCACTTGTTTTGAAGAACATGAAATTGATAATTTGGATATCACTAAACAAACACCTGTATTTGCAGGAGTCACGGTATTTAGAAAGATAATTGACAAATTGGGAGTTGTTTATCCTCCATATGATTGTTATCCCGAGGATTTGAAACCGTATTATAAGCGTAATATTCGTAGAACAACATTGGGTGAGGTTCGCAAAGAATTCAATGATAATTCAACGCCTGTGTTTGTAAAACCAGTATTACCAAAGGAATTTAATGGCCGTGTATTAAATAGTTGTTTGGATTTGATATCGATGGCAAAGAAAAGCGATGATTTGGAAGTTTATGTATCCGATCCGATTGATCTTTTGTCAGAATACCGTGTGTATGTGCTTGATGGAGAAATACTTGGAGTAAAGCATTATTATGGTGATTGGTCATTGGCACCAAACCCAGCGTTTGTTGAAGAAGTGGTAAGAAGTTACAAAAATGCACCTGCTGCGTATGGTGTTGACATTGGAGTTACTTCCGAATATGATTGCGTGATAGAATCGAATGATGGTTGTAATTTGGGTAATTATGGTTTGGATGCCATACATTACGGAGAAATGATTGTTGCACGTTGGTTGGAAATTGTAAATGAAAAGAAAACCGATGCAAAACAAGCAGCGGCAAAAGCCTATGCAAATTTATTATTACAAAACAATAAATTTGATTTGAATTCATTTATTAAAAAAGCATAAATATGAAAATTTACGAAGATCAATTGACAAAGGTGCATAAAGCAACGGTATGTGATATTACACACACTGATGCATGTGCTTCTTTGAAATTAAATTTTGGATATGGTAGTAGACACGATGGCATTGAATTGCATATGGATTTAAATGATGAAACATCTGAAGAAATTTTGCAATTGTTGATTAGTAAATATGGTGCCGATAAAATCAACAGTCTAAAACGAGATTATTTTGAATAACATTTATGAAAAAAACAAATAAAACAGAAAAAAAGAAAATATATTGTCTCACAATCGACGGAGACGGTGGCCAACTTTGGTTGGGTCACGACAAAGAACCATTATGTCATATTAGTTGCAATGACGCCAATTTCAGAGAAGAATATCAGGGATTCATATTCGATTATTTAAATATAAATTTGATTTGTGAGTACATTTGTCCAAAAAATGAAGATTTATTAGACAAATTATTGGATAATTGCGGCAGCCCTAAAAAACTTGCCAAATTGTTAAAAGAAGAAATTGACAAATTGCCATGAAAATAACGGTTGCTCCAATTTACGAAAAACAGAATGATCCAAATGGAGTATATATCAATACAACAAGTCGGTCTACTGATGAATGGACTAAGCAATTAAGTCCTTTTTATTTGGGACCATGTGAATTGTATGAAGGTATAGTTGCTAAAAATATGGAAAATGCATGGCAATTCAGTAAAGTATATGATTGTCATGTTGATGCCAATGATGATCCAACAATACAATATTTTGAATGGGCCGTAAATGGATGGAATAGTAATTATGCTCATAGATATCCAATGGGCAAAGGAGCGAAACCTAAATACAGTTACTGGAATGGAAATAAATTAGACTATATAAGTGCTAGAAAACATATTTATGTTCCATTATACGCAAAGGCAGTTCTTAAAACGGATGCATATAAAAAATTACAAGATATTATAGCATCTGATAAACATTTATATTTGTTGGATTTTGATGCATACAAGCATCGTGAACAAAATATGACAATGACTGATGTATTGAATTGCCCTGATAAAAAGATGGGCCATGCATTTGTGTTGTTTATGATGTTAACAGAAGATAAAGCACTACACGATTGTAATTTAATATAAAGAAAAAAATTTTACATTTTGAAAAATTTGAATCTATTTATAAACTCAACAACGATACTTTATACATCAATTCACTGTCGATAAATGGTGAATTGATTTTCTCCCCAAAATACAAAAAAGATTTGAAACCGCTAAAAACGGTCTTCAAGTCTTTTTTCTTTGTGCCGTCAAAAATTTTTCTGAAAAAGACGTTGACATTCGATTCTTCACACTGTAAAGTATACGAACGATTAAGTTACATGCAACTTTTTTGGGAAGATGAATAATAAAAATGAAAACTACACTTAAATACCCTAGTACGGAGCACCATCCAGCAATTGAAAAAACTATCATTCTCATTCCACGCGAAGAAGAAATTCTTATCGCCACAGAAGATGGCATTGAAATTGCAACCTTGGGTATCCAAATAATGGACAAAGATATTAAGGGTGCGGATGGTAAGTATAAAACCGTTCCGAGTAAATCTTTTTGGTTGACATTTAATCCAAAATCATCTGAGACACATCCAGCCTCTGCTGATGTTTTTATTGAAGAAGTAAACGATTGACAATCACAAAAGATTAGTCTAATCTAAGCAAATAGTTGGTACAAACAGCAAACAAAAACAACGTATCTAGTAAAACATATGAATAAGACCAAGAATACTTATAACAAGCCAAACATGACCAATCCTCTTGTTGCCGGTATGGCTGCCGCAACTAATATCGCATTCACTGCAAATGGTGCAAAGAGCAATGCATCGTCTCTCGACGCTTGTGTTGACTTCTTCGGAAAGGGTGCCGCAATGCGAGCGCAGAATGATGCTGCCGTAATTGAGCTTTTCAGCAAGTCTTTCTATCAGGATCGTCTTGTTGCACTGAAGACTCTTTTCTACACCCGTGACGTTCGTGAGGGACAGGGTGAGCGAAAGACCTTCCGCACCATTATTCGTTGGCTTGCAAGCAACTACACTGATATTCTCGTAAAGAATATCAACAACATCGCGTTTTTCGGTCGTTGGGATGATCTTTACTCCCTTGTTGGTACTCCTGCCGAAAATGCAGCGTTTGAAACCATTGCCTTCCAGCTTCGCAAGGATGCAGTTGATGCAGCCGAAGGCAAGCCTATTAGCCTTTTGGCTAAGTGGTTGAAGAGCGTTAATACCAGTTCTGCTGAAAGTCGTGCGCTTGGTTACAAGACCGCTAAGGCTCT
>Ga0129333_10004364_pt1 | contig 13228 bp, 8 predicted proteins | sample CPB6_08_DNA_FD_94474 | JGI IMG/M metagenome (GOLD analysis project Ga0129333, IMG submission 94474) | Freshwater to marine salinity gradient microbial communities from Chesapeake Bay, USA - CPBay_Sum_0.6_0.8_DNA | ecosystem: Environmental > Aquatic > Marine > Coastal | place: USA: Chesapeake Bay... | reverse complement strand
GTTCAGGAACAGGTTCTGGAACTACTTCTGGTTCAGGAACAGGTTCTGGAACTACTTCTGGTTCAGGAACAGGTTCTGGAACAGGTTCTGGAACTACTTCTGGTTCTGGAACAGGTTCTGGAACAGGTTCTGGAACTACTTCTGGTTCTGGAACTACTTCTGGTTCTGGAACGGGTTCTTCGAAATCGCTCATTATGTTAATTTATTAAAAATATTTTAATTTTTAATTTAAAAACACGTTTTATTTTAAGTAAAGGTATCATATGTCTGTTAAAATATTATCATGTCATTCTATATTCGATGAAAATGCATTAGCATTATCTCAAAAATATAATTTTCCTGTAGATAATATTTTTATTCCAAAAATTAACGATGTGTATATAGTATTTGGTGCAAATTCAAAACCAGACATTTTATTAAATGTGCAAATGAATACAGAATTTAAATTTTATTACATCATATTAAATAGCGAACAAATTGAAAGCCCGTTTTTAAAAAATAAATATTATATTAAACTGTTAAAAGATAACATTGTTTTCAATTACAGTGATAATATAACAAAATGGTTAGAGGAGAATGTTCAAATTAAAATTTTTGGAAGTTTCTATTTTCCATTTATTAAATCGTCATGTAGTTATAAAAGAGAATATGATGTAGTATTCGTCGGCACAAGAAATAATAAGCGCCAAGAAATTTTAGATAATCTCAAAAAAACATCTTTAAACGTTTATTGCGATTTTGAATGGAAACACTCAAATCCAGAAGATTTAAATAATTTATTGAATAAATCAAAAGTAGTAATAAATATTCCATATTATAATAATAATGCTCTAGAAATCCATCGCATAATTAAAGCCCTGTCTTGTGGGTGCTCTGTTATTTCTCTGAGATCATCCGACGACGAATTAGACACTGTATACGAAGATTATATTTATTTTACAAGCGACATCCTTAAATGTGTTAATAAATATTTTGATAGTAAATTAAAACCTAAAAAATCTTATGAAGAACTAATAGAATTTTTAGATTCAAATATAGGAAATAGATTTATCGATAAAGTAAACAAAATAGTTGCAGACACCAAATTAAAATAAATTTTCTTCTTCCGATTCTTCTCCAAATCCGTTGATTATAGGTCCATCCATTTCAGAATTCATTTCATTTTCATTGTAGTTTTCATTTTCATTATCATTTTCATTTTCAGATGAAATATTTTCACGCTTGATGTATTTAACAGCTGGAACACCATTTGAATTTATGTATTTTTCTGCAGTGTAGTCGTTTGCAAATTTTGAACCAAATTTATTAATCATATGTTGTCTCAACTGGCCAGAATCCATATCATAAACCCTCATACTCTTAGCAATTGGGGCGTTTTCTTCATTAGTTCCGTAACTCATTTCAGAATTCATTTCATTTTCATTTTCATTTTCATTTTCATTTTCATTTTCGTAATCATAATTTTCACCGAAATTATTAAAATCATCAAGTGTTAAATCGTCGAATATATAACCTGTATCATTGTAATTTTCAGTAATTCCGAATTTCGTAGCTTTTTGAGTGGCAATAAACGGTCTAACTACACCATTTATATAATTAGGGTTCAAAATCTGTACAGTATTTTTCATAATTTCTTCCTTATTGTTCACTAAAGCAAAAGCCTTCGCCCGACGTTGCATTTCCTTTGTTATTGTTTCTCCGGGATTTAATTTGTACATTCCGGATATTACATTTTCATTTAAGATTCTTAATAGTTCAAACCCAATTTGCTTAAAAATTTTTAACGTTGGGGCTTGAAATGGTCTAACGTACATCCCCGTCGGACCAGATACAAAACCTATAAAATATACAATCGGTGCCGAATAACCATATATATACACTGGAATAGCACCTAATCCGATTGCATCTACTGCTGGAAATGCTCGTGCTATATCTTCCTTGCTTTCTACCTGATATCCAACGTATTTAATCAGTGCTTCAAGATCTTGCGTAGATAATGGATTAATTTGCCTAGACGCTAAATCTTGGTCTTCATACGGAGATACGTCGAATGTTGGAAATTGGCGTGGAGCTACAGCAGGTGGAGGACTAAATTGCGGAACTGGCGGCATCGGTGGCATCGGCGGCATTGGTAACGGATCTGAGGAAGAACCGGCTCCGGATGAACTTGCTCCTGTCCCCGACGAGCTTGGAACAGCTCTAGACGAACTTGGACCTGCAGAATACTCTGGAGTTATTCCAGCAGAATTTAAACAGGCTCTTAATTGACTTTCTGATAAATGAGCAATCATCCAATTTATTATTTGCTCAGTTGTTTTGTCTTCAAAAAAACTTATCGATTCTTGGCTCATTTAATAATATTAACATATTTTAATTTTTAAAAAATAATGCGAATTATTTTAAAGAATTTAAAGCTTCTCGAATAGCACCTGGGTTATTTGCAGCGAGTATTAAAAATTCTTCTAAATAAGACTCTGGATACCCAAATGTAGTTATTAATTTAACTACGTCTTCGTTTATTTTTTGTTTAACACTATCTTTTTTAATTAGTTCAACCATTTCTCGTCTGAGGTTTAATGGAATATTTTTATTTGTAGACAATGCTGTTATACATTTCATTAACAGACCGGCCATATTTTTAGAGTGGTCAAATTTAATAAATCTAGTTCCCTTTTCATTAAAGTACTTTTTCCTGAGAAATGGCAACAATGCGTATTTTTTGGCTAAATCTACGAAGTATAACTTCATTTCTTGCGGTAATTCTAACGTTGTAATTGTTTGTTCATTTTTCCATGGAACAAGTATTTCTCTCATATTTAAATCTGGATTTATGGTGTCTGTATTTATAATTTCAGAATCTTTATAAACTACAAATTCTCCAAATTTATTTTGCCCGGTTTCGATAAATTCGAGTTCGTATTCTTTATTTGGAAACGAATATTTTCTTTCGTAGACTTCGTTAAAATTAACCTTTCTAGGTATCCCAGTTCTTAGATAAATCTTACCCGTAGAAGGATTTTTGTAATGAATATTATAAGTTCCATCTACCAATGGTACAACCATTTCCTCTAATCTTAAAATGTTGCCATTTTTGTTGATATTTACATCGATTGAACATTCTTTTAGTAAATTTTCTATTTCAGTGTTCACTGCGTACTTTCTTAACGACATCATTGCCATTTTTTGATCTATGCTTACACTCGATAAACTTTTCCAATTTTGTATATTTCCTATTTTTAACGCTTCTGAAGCCTCAGTGTCTACTTTTTGACCACCAATTGAAAAAACTGAGTAGTGTCTGTATACATCTACAAATTGTTCAACATTTGGTAAACTAGAATGACTACAATACCTAGACGCTCTCGCTATAATTTGATTAATTCTCGATTCGTTCCACCACGGTTCAGTAATGTGTACTTGCTTTACATTTCTAAAGGACACACCCTCCATAACTGATCTAGTACCTAAAATTACCTTTAAAACATTACCTGTATTATTTACCGGAGAATTAAATTGATTTCTCGCCTTTTTAATTAAATCACCTGTTTTATCTTTACTTTTTGTTTCAGAGCTCCATATGAAGTATCGATTTTCTCCAGGACCGTGTAAATCAAAACTTTTAAAGCCACATGCTTCGAGTATAATTGCAAGTGGTTCAACTCCATATGTGAGCCAATTCGAGAAAATAAATACAGGTCCGTTGCACAATAATGTTAATTCTATTATTTTTGAAAATTTATTAGAAAACTGTGTTACAAAATCTAAAACGGCCCTTTGTTCAAGTTTTCTTTTTAATATTTCATTCTTAAAAATTTGTAACGCTTCTTTTTTTTGTGCCAGTGTTTTATTTATTTGATTTTCTTTTTGAGGAAGCGCTATATTCGAATACTGTTGTGTTGTAACGTATATACCAGTTACTTTGTCTTCTGAAGATGTGTCGTAATTACCGAGTAAAATATTTTGGTAAATGCCAAATCCTTCTGCATTTTGTGTATTTTTGTCCTTTGACGCGTCGGAAACCAAAGCGCTGATGTAAAGAGTTTTATGTTGAGGTGTAAAAAGATGTTCAAGTGTAATCGTTCGTTTATACGGATAAGCATTTGGATTACCACCTTTGAAATATGAAACGTATCCCGAACATAAATAACTGATTAAATCTTTATTAATTACACATGAATTTTGAGAAATCCAAGTTTTTCCAGATTTGCTTTCAAAACAATTTCCTTCTTCATCCATTTCTCCGATAAAAAATTTATAAAAGTCTTTTTGAGTAACTGGAAATGGTATTCTCGGTCTTAATAAATTCATAGTCAGTGCCAATTCATAAGGATTATCATAAACAGGCGTGGCGGACATGACTGCGATTTTTAATTTTGGATGAAAGTAATACTTAATCGCATCATACAATTTTTTATAGAATATACCTCCTTCGGATACTAATCTTTGAATTTCGTCTATTATTAAGAGTCCGTTTTCACTAAACAATGCAGAGTCTTCATTTAACAAACGTTCTCCTTTTATCAATGCACCTGTCTTTCCAGTTTTATACAAAGAATTTATGAATGTTTGGTGACTCACAATGTCAAATGTTCGAAGTATACTAGATCCATAATAAGCTTGTTGTTTGGCAAGCTCTTTAACGAGTACCTGATGTCTATTTTCTTGGTCCGTGAATAATTTTTTAGTAGCTTGAGATGCATCTCCGTCATCTATTAATTTTTTATATCTTTCTAATATTTCATACGCCCTATTTACTTCGGTCATTTTTAAATTGAGCATAACATTTTGAACATCAGATACGTAATAGTCGCGGTCTTCGTCGCCCTCACGATGTAAACAAAACGACGGACAAGAAAAATATTTTCCGTTTCTAATTTCACCCGCAATTTCTTCAAAGTATTGATCAACGAGCGGCGCAGGAACCGCAAATATAAGACGTCTATTTGTAGAATTTTTGAGAGCTTCTCCTATAACTATAGATGTACACGACTTTCCCGAACCAAGTCCGTGAAAAATCAACATATTTTTAAAATTTGAAGCCGGGCCCATTATTTGTCCCATGAATTTTTGTTGCGGAGTAAGAGACATATCTGGTATTTTACAGATTTCGTCATTTGTTTTGTCTATGTATCTTTCATTGAATTCAAATGGGGATGTTTCTGCGTCTGGAAAAGCTTTTGAAGAATAATTGGTGTCTATAAAATCATACATTTCTTTAGATGTATATTTGTCAACGTTATATAAATTTGGAAATATTTTACCTTCGCAGTTGATTCGATTTTTTTCGCGATCTTCTGGATTTTCATAATAATATTGTAAACATGCCATATTATTATGAAAATGTAATATTTTAATTTTGGATTCTTTTCTCAGATAGTCCGATACATTTTAAATATTTAATCGGAAATCTTCATTTACGAATCCGAATGCGATATCCATTTAATCTGTTTTGTTCGCGAAAGGTCATCCGAAGTTAAAATTTCTAACTACACTATTTTTGGATTTATTCTTTTTCTTTTTTTTCGAATTTATTTCTTTTTGTAGACGTTTATACGTTTTATATTTGTACATTCCATTTCTGGATTTGTACATTAGTTTGATTTTCATTCTTTTAGCAGTGTTTTGTAACTTGTTAAATAATAACGCTTTATTTTCAAGGTCTTTTCTTGTTAAATACTTTCTTTTACCTCTTACATTTTTAGTAATTTTAATACCAACTGATTTTAATTTGTTCTTTAGTTCTAAAAGTGTCATCATTTTAAGCCTTTTTGAAATATTATATCTCCGTTTGGTATAAACTTTATTATTAACTTTACCAAACCCGGATATTTTGGTTTTTTTATAAAAGGTTAGACCAGTATCTTTTCCCTGTTCTTCTAAGATTGTAAATTGATTAAAAAATATAGACAAGTCTGCGCATAACCTATCGAATGTTAAAAAGATTGGTATAAATGTATAAGATAATTGTCTGTGGCGTGTCTTAGTATGAAATTCTAAAATTTGGCCTAAATCTCCAAACGATTTAAACCAACATCGATACAATGCGTTATCTTTGCACTCTTTTATTTTTTTATGATTAGAAATTAATCTAGAATTTTCGAGGTAATGCTCCCCCTCTGTTATAGCCCTTACAGATGATGTAAAAGATGTATTACTATTACCCCCAAGGTTTGTATTGGAAAATGGAACTTTAGAATTTGGAATTGTATAAAAATTATCGGGATTTAATGAATATGCTCTTAATATATTCAACGTTATAAATTCTATAGTCCCACCTTGTTGGGGAGGATTAGCAAGAAACCATTTTAAATCGTTAACTATTGTAGTTTTGTTAGGAGATGTCCGAAGAATTTTAACAAAACCAAATGTTTCAGATAATTTTTTAGGTGCTTTACCGAGGGAATTATAATACGCAGCTTGTTGCGTCTTTGCCCTATTATGAAAAATTTTAATTGCTTCTATTAAATCTTTTGTTAAAATTTCGTTCTTTAAAATATCAGTATAATATGCCCCAGTTACACATCTTATTAAAGCGCTAAATACTTTTACCATACGATTCACAGTTGTTTTTCCGTATACTATATTCATTAACGAAATATCGTGACACTTTATATCCAATTCAAGCGAGTCTGGAGAAGATTCTTCTATTATAGAGCTCTGTCCAGTTTTTTTAGAAAGTCTATTTATATAGCTATTAGACGCTTGTGCCCATGCTGCGTCGTATTCTGAAGTAATAGCATTTGGAGAGTATTTTACAGTAGTTTTACTCAAATTTCCAGTAGCATCACATATTTTTTGCATAACTCCACAAAGTTTTGTTTTGTTTGATTCTGCATCACTTTGATATATAATTTCGGCATTATTGGCCATATACGACGGAGTTTTAGCTACAGCATCCATAATATATGACGTTGTACCAATTACATCTGCTAAACCGTTATATAAAGAATTTGAACATTTATCTCGTATATACGGGTCTGGATTTCTTTTTTCAATATTTAAATATTCTTTTAGTAAATAAGTGGTTTTAACTACCATATCACTCGTAGTGGGTATATAGTTATCATTGTATTCCGGCTCTTTAAAAAAATTAAAAAAATCGTCTGGGGTATATTTATAATTCCAAAAAACTAGATCAGATATTTTTTTTGCATCTTTTTTTAAACAAATACATTGTAAAAAAAAATCTAATTCAAGTGGATTTTCAAAAATGGGATATAATTTTCTGCCACCATAGTCGTTATTTAACATCCACCTAATATCTTGTGAGTACAATTTTCCTAAATTTCTGTAAGTTGAAATTCTATTTTCACTAATTCCCCAAACGCCTCTATCCGAATCACATAAATCATGCACGGCATCTAAAAACTGAAAATAACGAAAGAGCATTGCTATACCTCCAACTCCTATTCTTGATTTAAAATTTGGTAAATTTTCTATTTGTATTGTTCTTTTACTTTGCGAATTACTAGCAACTCTCTCGGATTTATTGGGTGTGAATATTACTTTATTTTGAGCTTTAAATATGTCGTGAAGGTATATTGATCCAAATCTAAATAAGCCAGATCTGGTTTTTGGTGGGCTTCTTGACGGTCTTCTGCCTGTTCTTACCCCTGTTTTTTTTGATTCTTCTGGTGTATCTTTTAAAGATATGTCAGGTATTTCTCCACCAACAATAGCTACGGATTGTGGGGTTGTAGGTTCAACTGGGGGCGGTGTTAATTCTTGAACAGGGGGGAACGTTAATGCCTGATATAGTTTAAGCTCATCTTCCCCTGACATCAATATTTCTTTAATAGCATCAGACGGTATCAATCTTTTTAAATCCCCGAGGTTTGCTATATCTTTTTTAGGTATATCTCCACTGTTGGTCCTGTTTGTATCTATAATTTTTATATATCTTATATTACGAGGATCTTCTGCCTCTTCTTCTATACTTTCATCCTTATAAAGTCTATAGAGAGCTTCTACACCCCTTGACGCATCTTTAATATGTATATATGGGGGGTAAGTTAAAAATATGCTATAATCATATTTATCTATTTCGTCATCTGGATTTTCAGCCATGCAATTTATATTATACATTACATAATTATTTAATTTTCTAAAATATTGATTACTTTATTTATCGTTGGTATACACACGTTAACTATCTGAGATATTCTCGATTTAGAAGGCTGTTTAAGCCCTAGTTTAAACTTAACAACATAAAATAAAACACCCGCTGTTATCGATTTAGGAGCTACAGATTCTAACTTTTCTATATTTAATGTGTAGATTTCATTACAGATGTTATAAGTGCTATACGGCAATCCTAGTTCCGAACAGAATTTAATAAATGTATCATTTTCTTTGATGTCTATTTTTTCTTTACCAAGATGTCCATAAGTCTTATTGTTATCCATAATTTCCATGAATATTTTTTCACCCTTTAAAAATCCTTTTTGATTGCCATCCGTGATATCAATGATACGTTGCCTATCCACCGGAGTATTATTGAATACACATGAATAATACAAACACGCTGAAATTAATCCATTCCTTACCGATGCCCGAGTAAGTTTACCAGACTCCATACATATATGCCACATGTTTTTAGCTGTAGGAAGAACACTTTGATGTATTCCTATAGCGCTACAATAATTACTCATTTTTTCAGATATAATCCAAAATGTTTTTTGTTTGTGACTAAACGTCTGCTGATAATGTATTCTCATCATTAGACTACATTTATTAATTCCTGGAATTGTACCACCTACATCATATGGATTGTCTGATACATATGTATCTGCGCGTTGAATGCTAACTTGGTGTGTTCCGTTGTCATTTTTATAACTGTTCCATTCATTACTTACAAAAATAGATGTAAAAACTAGTCCACAATCTTGACATATTTCAGATTTTTCTTTTTCATCAATAAATTTTTTAAGATGTTTACATAAATTGCAAGTGTCTTGTTTGCACATTGTAGAATCGACATCTACATCTACATCTACATTATAACTTTTTTCATTTTCTAAATGTATTTCTTCAAAGTCTTTCCATATCTGGTCTACATCCGTGAACATAAGATTATGTTTTTCGATATAATATACACTAATTTCTTTAATATTCTTCTAAAAACGCAATAATTAAGGTGCGCTAATTTACTCTTTTAAATTAAAATAGTTAATAATAATTAAATGCATAAAAACAACTTTAATATAAATTTAGATCGGGAAAAGTGTATAGTAACAATAAGTTTTGAACAGCTTGAGTATAGAGAAGAAGACTTCGATGATTTTTTAATTCTTTTTGAATCTACTTGGGTTTTAATTAAGAAAGACAATTTGGTGTGTCACTTATTTATAAACATTGAAAATTGTCAAGGGAATTATAACTTTCCGTTACAGGTGTATATTAAATTATCGAGTTGTTTATCAAATTTAAATAATATTTTCAATTCAAATTGTCACGGCATATCTATTTTGACTAAAGATGCAGAAAGATGGAGGGTAATATATAATATTATTTTAAAATTGTGGCATCCGCCTATAGGAAGACCTATGATACTAACAGATAATATATCTGAAATAAAATTATTTATTAAAACTAATAAACTAATAAAATAATAAAATAATAAAATAATTGCATTTTTTAATTTAGAATAAGAAATTAGTAGAATAAGAAATTAGTAGAATAGTAAATTGATAAACAAATGCTCAAAGTTATTACTTGGAATGTTAACGGTATTCGCTCCCGTATTTTCAACGACAAAATTTCATCTAAATTGAAGAAAGACACAACAATGGAAATTCAAGAAAATAGCCCGATCGATATTCTCATCAAAGAAGAAGATCCGGACATCATCTGCCTTCAAGAAACTCGTTGCAGCGTTGCTATTTCTAAAAATTTTGAGATTCCCGGATACAAATCTTATTTTAACGAATCAAAATCTACCGGAGCAAGAGCTCCAGAAAGATATTCTGGTACATGCATTTTTTATAAAGAACACCTGAATCTAAAAGACATTCAAGAACAGATTCCTGGATATGAAGACACCGAGGGAAGAATTATAATCGCTAATTTTGATAATTTTGTACTCATTACCGTGTATGCACCAAACTCGGGTTCGAATTATGATAAAAAAATAATTTTCATCGAAGCAATGTTAACGTTTTTAAATTCTCTAGACTGTAAAGTAATCTTTTGCGGAGATTTAAATATAGCAGTTTCGACTCACTTTGATATCAAAAGTACTATTGCAATGCCCGGAATTTATCCACATGAACTTGAATTCTACGACCGTTTAATCAAAATTAATTACAGAGACTGTATCGAAAACGACAAAATAGTATTTACGTGGTGGGACACTCGCCGTGCAAAAGAAAACGGAATGTCAATTGCTAGAAATAGAAACGAAGGGTGGAGACTTGATTATTTCTTTACTAAGAATATTAATCAAGGTTCCAGTAGATGCTTGAAACACATTGGAGAAAATAATGAAAATATACCGCTCGCAAGCGACCACGGAGTTGTAGTATTAAACGCGATTATCGAATAGTTAGTCTCCTTTACGGTCCTTAAAAAAATAATAAATCGAAGCAACTAAAACAAGTGTCATTATAATACCGATTATTAACGTCATTCTGTACATTATAACATCAACCGGTGCATCACCGCATGTATTTGTAGAGCAGCAACCCCCCAAACTTGGATTATTAGCAACCTTGAGTGCATTTAGGGATGAAAACACGGTCCATACCCATGCAACTATCACAAGTGTTATAAATATAAAAAAAGGGTTATTAGCCGGCATATAAGTCATTCCCATTATATTATTATATTATATTTTATTTTTTTTAATTTAAAATTTTAAACGTCGTTCCAAAAGTCTTTTAATTTCATATTTAGAATTTTTGTATATTCATCTGATAATGTTTTCATTTTTTCAGTCAATGTATCTATAGTGTCTTTACTGAAGGAATGTATTTTCATATCTGTAAGATATCTATAACTATTTTCAATTTTAGAATATTCTTTAGTCTCAAGTTGAGAATTTATAAATTCAAGCGTCTGTCTGAATACCTTGATATTTTCGTGGATTACGTCCTCGATAAATTTAATTTTAGATGTTATGATGTCTAATTCACACTTAATTTTATTAATAATGTATTTCTGTCTTTTGAGATAGTACTCATTTCTGATTTTCCAAAATCTGAAAATTATTTCCTCTGCACTCTCCATTTTAACTATTTTATCATTTTCGTCGAATACATACATATTTTTCCCAGATATATGGGACATCAATTTTAATTTTTTTTCAATTTCAGCGTTGTTAGTCCACTGTATTATATTTTCTAGAGATAAACTCAGTTCAAAATGAATAGCTGTATCTGTTGAATTATTTTTATAAGAATAAATTATTTCTTCTGTTTCAAGTTTATCCAGAAAAATTTTGTAGTCCTCCGTCCAGGTTCCAATTGGTAGTTCTGTAATTATTATTTTATTGCCTTTTACTTCGTATAGACCATGTGTGGTCCATTTATTAGTTTCAACTTTAACAATTTTTCCAGTAAAACCTTTGTACCATGGCATCATTTCTTCGATTTCACAATCTTCATTTTCAGTCAATTTTAGTAGTCTGTCCTTGATGTCTTTCGGATTAAAACATGGAATATCTGTAGAAAACCCTGTTCCGATTCCTTTGGCTCCATTAATTAAAATTATCGGCAAATTAGGGATGTAATACCTTGGTTCTATAGAAAATCCATCGTCATCGAGATACTCCATTAAATTGAAATCGTCCTGATTAAATAATTCTCTAAAATGTCTTGATAAATGTGTAAATATGTATCTCGGGCTTGCCGAGTCTTTGCCTCCAAAAAGTCGCGAACCAAATTGTCCAACAGGTTCTAAAAGATTGATATTATTAGATCCTACGAAGTTTTGTGCCAGATTTATAATTGTGTCTTGTAGACTCGCTTCGCCGTGGTGATAGCTTGAAACTTCAGATACGTATCCAGAAAGCTGCGAAACTTTTATTTCTGAATATAAATTTTTCTTGATGCAGGCAAAAATTACTTTTCTTTGGGAAGGTTTCATTCCATCTATAAAATTTGGAATGGATCTTACGTTGTCAGCAATTGAGAATAAAACGAGTTCTTTGTTTATTAACGTAGAGATGTCTACTTTACAAACCGTGTAATCAAGTGTTTGAGGATTTTTAATATTGTCTAAAATCCATTTCTTTCTTGCATCTGATTCAGTTTTGCTAAAAGCAAGATTTAAAAATTTGTCGTCTTCTTCTGAACAGTTTTTATAATCGAGTGTTTTCATCTCTCGAAAGTACTCTTTAGCTTCAATGGTTGTGCTAGTACCAAGTCCCTTGTAGTATTTAATTTTGAATTTAGATGGGTCATTTTTTTCTTTCCATAAATTGTAATCGCTTATATTGTAAAACGGTGTAGTAAGATTTTTATGTGAAACTTTTACAATCGGTGTAATCAATGAAGATACAAAATCTGACTTTAGTAGTTCAGGCCATCCATCGCCTATAAAATTAACTATTAGACTTTTGATATGAAATCCATCTGTGTCTGCATCAGTCATAATCAGAATTTTTCCGTATCTAAGTTCTGAAACGGATTTGTATTTTTTGCCACTCTGAAGTCCAATTATTTTCTTAATATTGTTAATTTCTTCATTATTTGCAAGTTGTGTGTATGTCGCTGTTTTTGTATTTAGAAGTTTACCACGAAGTGGAAACACTCCGTAGTGATCTCGGCCTACAATAGACAATCCGGAAATTGCAGTTGCTTTTGCCGAATCTCCTTCTGTAAAAATAATAGTACAATTCTTCGAATCCTTTGTTCCGGCTTTATTTGCATCATCAAGTTTTGGAATTAGAATTCTTCCAATTTTTTTGCCATCAGTCTTTTGTAACGATTTTTTTTCTTTTGCTTCAGCTATTGCTAAAATACTGTCGATGATACCCAATTTCAAGATTTGTGAAATAAAATCGTCTGAATGAGTAAATTTTGTTCCGAAGTCTGATACTTTTGTAATGTGTTTTTCTTTAGTTTGTGAAGAATAAGTCGCATTGTCGATGAAGCAATTTATAAAAACAAATAGATGATCTTTGATGTATTGTGGTTTGATTGTCAGATTTTTGTGTTTTTCTTGAATTAGTTCTGTTAATTTCTTAATTATAGGATTAACAACGTGGTCTACGTGACTACCACCGTCG
>Ga0129333_10004363_pt1 | contig 13231 bp, 26 predicted proteins | sample CPB6_08_DNA_FD_94474 | JGI IMG/M metagenome (GOLD analysis project Ga0129333, IMG submission 94474) | Freshwater to marine salinity gradient microbial communities from Chesapeake Bay, USA - CPBay_Sum_0.6_0.8_DNA | ecosystem: Environmental > Aquatic > Marine > Coastal | place: USA: Chesapeake... | reverse complement strand
TGTATGTTGGTTTTCATTTCTACAGCCAACACGCATTGCTGTATGATCAACTTACCATATTCGTATAGTGCATCGGCAGCATTAACTTGCCTCGTCAATACGATTCCATCATGTTGCGTAGCAAGACCTGCTTGCTCGGCTAAAACTTTAAGTTTATCGTTCATTTGTCATCCCTAAATCTAACAAAACGTGGGAACCGCAAACTATAAGTACCATCTTGATTTTGTGTGATCACATCGCACAAGACTTCAACTGTGCGACCAATAACCAGACTGCGGTCAGTCCAAAGATTATCTCTATCAGCATCACTAAAGCCACTCCCAACATTGACAGTAATAGTTTTCCCGTCGTCAACTCCGGAGCAAACAAGAGCCCCAAGTCGTCCCACATTTCTACCAGTACCCTCTTCAAGATCGATTACCTCCAAGTCAACGGTGATAGTAGGCTTCCACTTCATCCAGAAAGTATTACGCTTGCACTCATATGGACTGTTGATGTCCTTGATCATGATGCCTTCGAATCCTGCGTTCACCATGTCCTTAGCATAACGCATCAACTGATCACGACCTTCACCGGTGTCGAGATCGACCATGATATGCGGCAACAGTTCAACTTGGCTCATCTTATCGATGACTGGACGCAACTTCTCAAGCAATGACATACGCTTGTGTAACTGTGCGTTCCAGTAACCACGCTCCCAATCATCAGCAGGAATGATATCAAAAATATTGAACACGCTATCAAGGGTATCAACATCATCCTTACGGCGAGCCTGACGCATTAGTTCTTGGAAACTATTGCCGATCACTTCGCCGTCGAGCCAGAAGCCATCATTAAGGCTACGATCACCGGCAGCACGAACCAACTTGGTATAGTTATCTTGAATCTGTTGTTCTATGAGACTAAAGTTTTCAAAGATTTTACCATTGCGGCTATAGCAAGTAGTGACGCATTCACCAAAGTCATTGTAAGATACACGCATCAATACACGCACACCATCCAACTTGGGTTCTAGGCGCTTGAGTCCCTTCATTTCAGGACGACCCTCGCTATTCGTTGCCAACTGACAGCCAAAGATAGGAATCTCAAACGCTGACTTCTTAACGACCTTGTTGAAAGTCTTGTCAGAGATACCGCAACGCAAGTCCTTGCGAATCACATTACGGCAGAAATTATTCCACTCGTCACTATCGAAACGCTTGCTCATGGCATCCACAGCATCACGGGCACTATTGCCTGTGATATCACGGTTGCGCAACTTCAATAGCAAGTCGGTGAATTCATCCCAGGGATTTTCTTTATTGACAAGTCCCGTAGTCTCGGGTACTTGACGCAAGTGAAAATTGTCATAAGGATTATATGCGCTTTGCACATAGCGCAGGAACCTAATAGTGCTAGCATTACCAAGCACAGCCATTTCATAGGCTTGCTTGATCACATCCTCTTTGTGAAGCCGACTATCGCTCTCGTTCAGTTTGTGAATCCAGTATGCGCTCATAATGATAATTGACTCCAAATATAACGTTTTTCTAAATCTGCTTTGAACTCGGGATAAACCTTAGCAAGATGTTCTGTGCTAAATTGTTCATACCCACCGTGATCTCGTTTCTTTCTGATAAGTTTAGAAAGTTCGACATCATCTTCAACTATTTTACTACGAAGGCGTGTACCGCGTCTACCCCAAAGGGTAAGCACCTTACCCGATTCATGCGTATCGATGTCATAATCAGACAACTGTATGGCTATCCATACTTTGTCATGCTTACCCTCTTTGCACCAACCGATAAAACGGTAATTGATCATTTTAGTTCTTGTTGTTCACGGCGCTAGTGACACTACCAAACGTAACCAAACTCAACCATGCCATAGCCAGCCAGGTCCAGAATGTATATTCAATGCCGAGATTGAACAACGTATTCAATGACCAAATCGTTGCCAACGGGCCCACGATGATTAGTGCGATCAACACTAAAAACAAAAACGTGAACCCAGCAGAAGAAAGTTTAATCTTGTTCATATTGATATTATACTCTTACCAACTAGAATTGTAAAACACTTTACGACCCAAAAACAATTCTGCCTTTGCGTTAACGCAAAACTCTAGATCATGCTCACGATAATAATAATCACTGGGATCCCCGAAAAAGAATCCCCTTGTGCCTAGTTTGGACACTTCGCCTGATTTGATATCTTGCTCAAGTCGGTGGACATCATCCCAAGTCAGTTCTACTTCAACACCGTTGAACGTATCACAAACTCCTCCCTTTTCAGCAAAGAGTTTTTCCATCCATCCTTGCAAGTTGGGATGTTTGCGCCAATAACTGATCTCTTGGTGGTTATCCCAACTCTCGCCTGCTTTGCTAGCGACATATGCGTATTGATCAAGCCCCATTTTTAATCCTCTCAATTACAGGTTGCGCCAAATCGGTTGCCATTACTTCATCAAAGTATGCTGCCATCATCATAGTAAAAACGACATGCGCATCATTTCCATACTTTGCGATAATTTCTTTGACTTCGGGAACAGTCTTGGCTTCCCACAATAGGTTAGCGATATGATGTTGCAACTTGTTTGCTAATTGCAGTTCCATGATTTTCCTTTACACAAAAGATTTTACATAATCTACGAACTCTTGTAAAGCCTGTGCGATACGCATAACTCCTATTTCGGCCACTAAAATACCGCAAATAAACCCGATAAAGAATTTCATACAATCTTAACTCTGTTCAATTGAGTCACGTTACCATCACGCTGGCTCTTAACAGTACCTTTGATAGTCATCAATGTACCAACTGTGAGTTCCTGCTTGAAGCCAAAGAAAATGACCTCATCAGATTTTGTGATAGCGGTAGCATAATGAACGCCCCACTTCTGACTGAACACGCACTTGAGTATCTCCACATCAAGTGTTACCTTGTCACCGATCTTGCCGATGTATCCGCCTGTTGCGAACCTTGTGCGGCTATCTGCCTTGTCACGCGCCACGCTCTTGAGGTAACTAGCGGGTACGCTAGCAAGCACAGCAAGATTATAACCTTCGGGGCAAGTCTCCTCTTCCAACATCTTGAGGGTAGTGCGATCATAATCAGTCACAAAACCACCTGCAAGAATCTTGAAGGTCTTGCCCTGATAGTGGCTCTTGATATCCTCAGCCATGATCCTGTCATCATCGGTGATGAAACTCTGATCCTCGAGGAACTGATAGACCAACTCACGGTTAGTCTGACGCTTGTTCTCTTCGCCTAGTTGATAGGGCACTTTGATGTATTGACCATTGACACGCTGTGCGGCACATGCTGCCGCGACAACATCCATAGTATCGAAAACTCTTGACACCTTCTTAGTGCGAGCCATGATCACTCCTTAGATAAGATACTCGGGACCAGTCCAACGAACCTTGCTCAAGTCACCGGTCAACACGTTACCGCGAGCCTTGTTGCGTGAGGGAGCAGACCAACCTGCTGCCATGAGAATGTCGCCGGGCTGAAACTTTGCGTCCTTGCCCTTGACGATGAAGCCCCACACGCTACTACGGGTGATGACCTTGATATACTTGCGACCCTCTTCGATACGGATCGTATTGATGTACTCGTCAAGCATTCGTGCCTGAACCTCAGTACGGGTCTTGCCACCGAGAACCTGCCAAGTATCGTAATCTGAAATCATAGCAGCCTTGAGATTGTCAAGAGCCGTTTCCATCTTACTGTCGAACATGAGAGTCTCCAAAAATCAAACTATAGATATAGTATACTACCGGGGCTACCCAAAGTCAAGCCTTAGCCGACAAAATTGTCGATCACAGACACAAGATCCTCGGCGTAGACATCTTCAACAACCTTGTCCATCTTGATTTGTGCCATGCGCAGACGGAAGAATTGGACTTCGTACAGATCGGGAACCGGGTTGTACTTGACATAAACATGACCCTTCCAGGGCGTCATACCCGAGGTCTTGAACTTGAGACCGTCGCCCATGTTCACTAGATCCTTAGCACCCCAAGCGGGCAATGCCATGGGGTCTAGGGCTTTGATTTGCGAGAGAATTGTTTGGGCTACGCTCATTTCTGTCTCCGTTTTCTCAGTCTATGTGTTAATTATAGACCCAGCCCTACCCAAAGTCAAGCCTTTTTAGCCACTTTTTTCCACTATTTTTAGGATATTTTGTTGTTTAAAAACAACAACTTACGCTTCCTTGGGGTCGACCGTGAATTCCAGTCGGGCTACCCGCCCCACATAGAGTTTGCGTTTCTCATTAAAATCCATTTCCAACACTTGGTTCGTAGGGAAACGGACCCAGATTTTCTTGTCTTCCATGTCAACGATGGGGCAGTTGATGCCCTTGCCGTTCTCGCTACGGACGGTGACGCTTTCACCCTTACGCATTTTGTTTTTCCTTTTTCAAGCCCAACACAAATAGGGCACTCTGCGCCTTCTCTAGGTCTACCATGATCTTAAAGATATCCTTGCTATCGATAGTGTCACCTTCATGCGTCAGTACAAAACTAGCCTGGCTAAGTACTTCTGCGACCTGGTCTATATTCATATTACCTTGACTCATGCTCTCTCCGTTGCAATTCAACATAGGGGGTTTTCAATTCTTGGCCCTTTAGAATACACATTATCTCATCCTGCTCATCAAAAATCAAGTTGGCTTCGACCAATTTCTGTCTACGATAATCCGGCGTAGCAGTCAACCAATTATCAACAGCCTCATAACTACCATATGCTATACCACGCAATGGCATACCATTGATCCAGTTAACAAGGTTCTTCAATGCACTAACAGAATTGCCAGGGTGGCTACGGCTCAACGCACCAAATGCATCATTGCTCAATAGTGCTGTAAAAAAGCCGCCGGGCTGAAAACCATGCACAAAATAATTGTGCATGATTTCGGCGTATTCAAATTCTACTTCCCACTCGTAGGCGGTATGGTAGAATCGATTGGTACTAAGTTTGCCTAACTTCATATCAGTCCTTAGTAGGGCTTGACATTACACAAGTGTAATGGATCCTTCCCTGGCTCGTTGACCCATATCGCACATTCAAAGCCAAGAGCCTTAGCCTGATCGATTGCTTCCTGAGCAGTATTGAATGTGCCCTTGGTCATGTTGAAATTGACCATGTAAACGGTATAAGTTGCCATTATGCGAACTCGTAGAATTTGACAGAAGGATCCAACTTTTGCAGATCACGCGCCGCAGCCGTCAACTGACGATAGCGAGCCTGAACCTGACTGCGGGGCAACTCGCCATCGCAAGTAAGATTCTCGGGACTCAAATCGGCATCAAGGCTGTTAGCAACACGCTGACGACCACTAGCAGTCTTGACCTCGTATTGCGTACCATTGAACAATGCGTTCCAGCGATTCTTTTGGTCGATATATGCTTGAAGGGCTTTCATATCAATCTCCTTTAATCAATCAATATGTGTATATTACGCCCATAGTACCCAAATGTCAAGCCTTTTTATGTTGTTTTTGTGCAACAAAAATGTTGTTTAAAATCAACAACTTACATAGCCTTGAGGCCTCTGTACATCTTGATACCATTCTGTAAGGTCTGATTACTCACATGGTTGCTAGGATAGATGATAACATCCATCTTACCGTCATTGTCGAAATCAGCCATGTGCGATCCATAAAGATCGACATACTCAAGCACAGACATAAGTCCAAGATTGCCGAGGTCAACTTTAGCAAAGGTACCGTCTTTCTGATTGATATAGATTCTTTGGCTTTTGATTGATTTATCGTTACCCAAGCCAAGCACTAGATCATCATACCCGTCCTTGTTTACATCGATACATTGAAACTTACCAGGTCCGAAGTTAGTCTCACCCTTGACGGTCAACGGCTTATAGATTAGCAATCCATTTTCAATATAAAATGCAACGATGAAGTTCTGCCCTTTGATGTCAGCATCCTTGATGCCTTTACCGGGTACGTAGTTGTTGATTACAGATAGATTATATGTACCTACCGCTACAGGTTCTTTGTCCTTATGCAATTTGATAGTGCAGAGATTTTCAAGATTGCTACCACCGCCGGTGCCAACGATAGTCATATTATTAAATTCTAGAATCTTGACAGTCTTGATATCACCTGAAAACAAAGTAAGTTTCTCTTCACCGATCTCTTTGACATCCGGTCGCACCAGATTAGTCTTACGCCACACCATATTTTCTTTGATGTATCCTTCAGCACCCATTTGAATATTAAATGTTTGCTGTACAAGATGATTGCTTGTGTTTGCATTCACCGACTTGAACACAAACGTGGTAGGGCTGATATTAGGTAACATGCCATCATTGATAGGCTCTAACCCCTTACCGTTCCATACGTACCTAACATTCTGAATAGTATTGTTAGGAAAACCAGCACCAGTCACGAATACGCGACCAGCACTATCGACCCCAGAACCTACGCTATGATACCACTTGCTATCACCGAACTTGACGATCTTATACTTTCCGTTTGGTTGGCTTACCCAGCCAACCAACGGTGAATCCATCTTGCTTCCTAGATCAGGATTGCGTCCGTCTTCTTGGTTCGCAGAGAAAAAGATATCCGGCTTTCCGTCATTGTTGATATCAACAATCGTGTTGTTCATGTCTACGCAGGCATTGAAGTCTCGGTTAGAGTCGAGATATTTGTCAGACGCATCAACAAACTTATCGCCGTTTAGTTCCCATATTACAGTAGTAGATTTGCAAGGCTCGACAACATATTGGCCGCGCAACTTATCTAATCCCTGTCCCTTCTGAATGACCATCAAAAATTCTTTTTTGCCATCATTGTTCATATCTATAGCATTGGTAGCACTAACAGCACCAGCGAATAATCCGTTGGGCTTAGACTGATCAAAGAACCAATAATGATTAGTAGGATCAGGGAATGCTGATGCTACTTCTACGAAATATGGCTTTTCTTGTGTAGTGACCGTAACCGATGCAGTAGTAGACTTTGATCCGTCTGTACAACTAATATTGTATACTGTTGTTCCCAGGTTATTATTTTGAATAATTTTAGAACCATTAGCATCGATGCTTCCTGACCAATCTCCACTAGCCGTACATGACTTTGCATTGCTAGTCCAATTCAGAGTGAAGCCATCACTTTGATATGGATTCACAGTATTGGCTGTGATATTGACCGACAACGAACCGGCACTATTGATAGTCGCAGTAGGACTAGACCCACCACCTCCACCGCATGCGGTCAGAGCCAAACTCAACGAAACGTATACAATCTTACGCATCTGCGTTACCCACAGTTATTACAGATAGCAAGAGTATAACAAAGTCTTAAGAAAAGGTCAATACCTTTGTCGTATTTTGGGCACAAATGAAAAATGGGGATTAACCCCATTTTTCCTGATATTTCCTTAATGCTAATTGTCTAGCAAGCCAAAGCCTGAATTTCACATAGTCACTAAGTTCCTTATCATCGTGATCTAAATCCTTATCTCGCCTCGATGGACTAGGTATCCTGTAACCACTCAGTATACTTTCATCATCGATATAGATCCATATAGGATCATCGGTGAGAAAAAGACTTATCCTACTTGGATTACTTCTTAGTAGTTTCGGCTTTCTTATCTTCGGCCTTAGCAGCAGGCTTTGCTGCCTCGCTTTTAGCAGGCTCTGCCTTTTTATCAGCAGGTTTGGCTGCGGGAGCAGCAGCGGCTGGTTTAGCCTCAGCCTTCTTTTCTTCTTTCTTTGCAGGTTCTGCTGCGAAAGCGGATACAGCGAAAAGTGATGCAAACAATACGGCTAATGATTTCATGGTAATCTCCTTATAGAATGCACAGAATGAAATCTTTCTGTGTATCTATATTAACGCATGAACCATGTCAACCGTTGACAGATAATTTATCCGCCACGCCCACTTCTACGAACTACTGTAGCGCCGCCCATACCCTTGCTGACTTTACCTTGCTTGCCGTTGCTAGGATTGAATTTACCTTGTTGATTGGCTTGCATTGCTTTCTTACGGGCTAATATCTCTGCTAATTGATTTTTTGGTTTGTTATCTTCGCTCATATTGTAATAGGTCCTTCAGTTATAGGTCTATCTAATCTGTGATTAGTGAATGATAAACTTTTGAAAAATACGCTTGTGCACCAGGCGTTGTAACTGTTAAAACCTGGTCCCCAAAAATCTATTCTCTTGTATCCCTTTTCTCTCAAGTATTGTTGTAAAACATTGTAATGCCAGCGATCACTATTATCTAATATTATCATACCATTTTCGGCTATCCTTTCAACAGCCAATATACCGGATAATGATCTAGCCATACCGTCTAATACGACTACATCAAAATATCCTTTAGGATAGTTATAGATTGTACTAGCATATCCTGCAAATTCATTATTGATCAGACCATGCATGAAATCATGTTCTCTGATATCTGTTCTGACTTGAGGAAATGTTTCTATGAATTCGTTAACTAATGAAACTGCCTCTGCATTTACCAGTGCGTTCTCACCTATTAGTAATATGTTAGCGTTAGGTAGATGCTTCTTTACTTCGTCTACCCATTCATGGTCATGTTCAACGCTGACCACTTCGCCTGCTAAGTTATTAAAAAATATCGTGCTGTATCCGCTACCATATTCAAAAACTTTATTTTCTTTACTGAGTATATCTTTTAAAAACTCTATAGCAGGAAATGTCATCCACGGCGTTATGCCGGATTCATCGCTAGGATAATCTGCGAACCAGCCATTTGGCTGTAGGTAACTGTATGCGAATGTATATAGGTGCGAGTTTAATTCTGCAGGCATGGTCAATTGTTTGGTACCATCCTTGTCTACGATCACTATAGGTTTTTTCATGCTTTTAATTTTAAATAATCTTCTACGCTTCCATACAGATTTATCATCATAGCGATCTTGCTATCAAACACTTTTAATCCGCATGTCTTCTTGTTTATTAAAGTTATATACCAGGGACACTTTAAAGATTTACCTATTTTCAAAGTAAATTCTATACCTTTGATACTATTTAACTTTACAGAAAGTGTTTCTAGATTTATGACGTAGGAGTACTCTTGCATGCCGGCATCTATGAAAGATTGGTATCCCTCATCAGTCAGGCGAAGTACAGCACCTGACCTACCGGTGATCCACCATTTGAAAAGTAATGTTTCTAATGAATGATGTTTATCACGATGTCCGTCAGGCAGTTCTCTGCTAACGATTTCTGTGATAGTCTTTTTATTCATCCGGGTAGACTTGTCTACCGCTGTTCATGAATACTACAGTAAACTTATCAGTCTTGAATTGATTGTTTAATTTGCGGCATAAGTTTCTAGCATGTCCTGGATTACTGAAACTAGTCTTCTTATATTTAGGAGCCGCTTCGTTTGCTAGATAGTGGCTACTTTTAAGATTGATGGGCTGACCATCATAAAACACAGCCCATATGCCTGAGGCTTCTACGATTTGGTCGCACTTGTATGTTGTCTTATCAACGTGTTCAAGTATGACTTTGGGTTGTGTTCTGCTCATTTAAATTTCCCGCCGGTTATCTCAACCTTTATCACTTCTTCTTTAGAGTTTTCTTTAGTGTTGAGTTCATGGAGATCACTCAGTAATTTCGCAATCTCGTCACGCAACCCCCTAGCCTCTGCTATGGGTAGTACCACATCTTTTTGCTTCTTTCCTTCAAGATGAGATACTTTATCAAAGAACCTCTTGATGTTTACCATCTTAATTATTTATATAGGCTTTGGCCTCGTCCATAGACTTAAATGGGCCATTATAGGGGTATCTCTGCACAAAGATGTATTTCGGGCAGAAAACCACTTGATTATGTCCATTTTGATTAATAGTGAACCAACCCGCTACGTGAAAGCATTTACTCTTCTTGGATTTAGTGAAGATATGCAGTTTTCGCTTGATATCGAATACGTTATTGTACGTTTTATCAGTAGTAGGATATTCAGGATAGGGCATTTCTACCTTAGTCCTGTTGGATTTCATGGGCTGAAAACTGATTTTAGTCTTCTTTTTGATATCAGCCGTATTATTGAACTGTAATGTGCTACCATTTAGGATAACTTCATATCCTGCGCTATTGGCCTGCACATTTCCTACTTTTTTATCACCATCAGTCACGACCCAATATTGGTCTTTGATGATAGGTTTAGCGATCAGTTCCGTCATAATTACCTCTTTAAAAGTTTGAATAGGTCGTGCTTATGCTTCGGGGACCAGTATTTAGCGTCCCTACCACACTCCCCTGAATATCCTCGTTCGCTGTAGCAATTTTTATAATCCGGGGGTAATGTCTTACCGCCCGTTACTGGATTAAAGTCTACTACGCTTTCCTTACCGGTGCGCTTGCATTTGTACCACTGCTGACCCGGAGTCAACAATTTGCTTGGGTAGTCATACCATGGAACAAAAGCATGTACACAATCCTTGCATAGCATGTCTTTGTTTAATGTATCATTCATTTTTGCAATTCTTCCCAAATAAATTCTTTAGTAGGTACATATGCTACAGGCTTGATCCAACCCTTACGCTGATAAATCCAAATTTGAGACTTTAGATTATCAGGGCATTCATCAGTAATAACGATGCCGGCGCGTGGATACTCTACTAGATTGCTATTAAATTTAAAGCCCTCATCACCGGGCATCAATGTTTTTACTTCATTAGGTTTCACGGTGTAGGACATAAATCACCTGTGTAAGGATTGTTCAACCACTTAGCATAACTGTCAGCCTGGTCGCTGATTTTCTGCAATTCATACTTACCGCAGAACTTCATGAAATGCACACCTACTTGCGGAGTAACCGTCCTACGCACACCTGAGGCGATACTTGCATCTACCTTATCCTTTATTTCGTCAGGCTGTGCAGTAAGATCGATCAACAATTTATTGCGTTCATAATCTTCACGCACACGATGCTCCACGCCTTCGTGATCGACCCAACGCTGTAGCATCATGTTGTTCCAATTGAAACCTTGCTTGTTACGGTCAGCATATGCTTCGATGAGTCCGACTTTATTCTTACTACCCTTAGTGCGAACACCGGGGTATGCGCTGAACACATTGTCACCTGCGTCACCGCGCATGATCTTCTCAAAGAGAACGAACTGCGGATCATCAAGTTTCTTATGCTCACCCGTTTTCTTATCTTTGACGGGCTTACCCTTGTCATCAAAATAACCTTCAAGGGTGATCAATTGATTTGCAACACCGTTGTACTGTTTGACATTATTTGCGATCAATTGAATGTAGTCCGTGTCGCTGCTGATGATTACATGTTCATCGTTGGGATGCAGATAGATGAATCTTGCGATAAGGTCATCTGCCTCGGCCCGTTCATGGCGCAACACAGAAACATTAGTTTTCTCACGAAGGAAAGTGGTAAACATATCATATGTTTCCCAGAACATCTTATTTTCTTCAGCCTCTGCTTCTGTGAGTGCAGATTCAGCGACCTTACGATGTGCCTTGTATTGTGGATAAATGTCTTTGCGCCAACTACGGCCCTCAAGACAAAACACTACATGGTCGATGCCATATTTGCGTACAGCCTGATTGACTGACGAAAGGGTAAGATGTAGTGCCATACCGATCTTCTCCCATGTATCGCTATTGCGACTAGCAATGTGCCTCGCACGGAAAAAAGTATTAGCAGTATCGATGAGAGCGTATTTCACAAGCACACCTATTTAAAAGTATAATATGCGTATATTATACTATGTGATTGCGAATGTCAACTGATTTCGGTTCGACCGTTACCCAAATCTCTTTGCTGAACTACACGCATATCGGTACGTGTGCGTTTTTCAGGGTCTGCGACCTCTTGTTCATAAACTTCTAATGCCACATTGCGACATACAGTTTGGAACCAACGATCCACAATCTCGTTATCAGTATCTTCTTGTTTGATCTTATAACCTTGCTTGACAAGGTTCAATACGAACTTATCATTCCAATCTAATTCGAACGCACCGTTGTTGATATCGTTGGGATCGATGTGAACTTTTGTTATGGCAATATATGGCTCACCATTTTTATTAGCAAGTTCTTTGGGGCTAGGTTCTTTCTTATATTGTCTTTTAGACTTAGGAGAAGCCTCGCTCGGAGGCTTGGGCCTTGGCTCCTTAGTTTTCACTCCTAATCCAAATAAATTTTTGATTTTGTCAAGCATGTGGTATGTCGATATATGAGTTTTTATTCATATATGTATCATAAAGTTTAAAGCTGGCTAAGTTTTTAGCCTTACTCTCACACATGATATCAGCCCACGACCAATGAGTGTAAGCCCAATCATTACAAGCCTCGTTCCAATAATAGTCACTATGAGCCCGTAACTTCTGCTTGTTATGCTTGTTCTCTAGTAGCGTCCGTAAATCGGGACGCTTGTATCCGGGATGGCTAGTAAGTACATCTTCCCTAGATACGGAATAGTGCATAGCAGGCCTAATACCGCGCCAACTATCAATAACCTTTTTAACACGGCTATCAGATGCTTCAATATATTCTCCAGTATTAATCCAATGATGATGAATGTCGAGTACGATAGGTACCAGATCAGCCAACTCTAGGCACGAATCGAGACCCCAGGAGATTTCTTCGTTTTCGATTGTGAGGGAGTTTCTTGCTTCGGGGCTGAGTCTGTTGTAGGCCCTCCGGATACCTTCGGGACCGGCTCGACCCGATATGTGGACGTTGATTTTGATGTCCTGAAATTTTGATCCATACCCCATCCAGCGGGCCATATCCACATGATATTCAAACTCCTCTATACTCTTATTTACTACCTCAGGGCGATCACTTGCCAATACCACAAACTGATCGGGATGAAACGATACGCGGACATCATTGGCTCTAGCAGTCTCACCGATAGGTGCAAACCAACGTGCGAGGCTATCCTGTACATCATGTCTACGCCAAAACGGCTTGAACTCATCCATAGTATAGAACGATAGCATATCACTAGTGATGCGAACCATACGCAACGAGGGCGGAAGAGTCGCGACCTTCTTGATTAGATTATGCGTATTAGTGATGTTGCGCTTGGCCACTTCGATGAGTTTATCCTCAACGATTTGTATTGATCGCTGACGCTTTGCCCATGCGTGTGTGGTACCTCCGGTATTGAAACCTTCTACGCTAGCGATCTCGCCTTTCTTATTGATCTCTGCTAGTTTACAAGCAAAGCCAATGCGATGGATGTTTGAGTTAAATGACATAATGATAAATACTA
>Ga0129333_10004362_pt1 | contig 13233 bp, 12 predicted proteins | sample CPB6_08_DNA_FD_94474 | JGI IMG/M metagenome (GOLD analysis project Ga0129333, IMG submission 94474) | Freshwater to marine salinity gradient microbial communities from Chesapeake Bay, USA - CPBay_Sum_0.6_0.8_DNA | ecosystem: Environmental > Aquatic > Marine > Coastal | place: USA: Chesapeake... | reverse complement strand
ATAACTTGCTGGATTATGAGTCAGCTTGTAAGCAATTGAACACTGGAGAAAGATTAGGTATAGACACTGAAACCTACGTTAAACCAGAATGGGTTGACAAGGGGGGCTCAGCATTAGACCCGCACACAGGAAGTATATCCTTACTAATTGCTAAGCAAGAGAGGGAAATACCTTTTGTATTCGATATAATTACCCTGAGCTCTCTAGATTATAACCCTAGTTTACTTATTAAAGTGCTGTCTGGCGCAGAGTATCATATAGGGGTTAACTATAAGTTTGACATCAAATTTCTAATAACTACTTTTAATTACACCCCCGCGCGCGTTAGAGACATACTTGTAATGGCTCGCATTATATCTAATGCCACCGGCTCTAAAATGGGTAAAGCTCACGGTCACAGCTACGCCGACCTGTGCCGTGAATACCTTAATGTCCACATCACCGGCAAAGATACCTACCGCATCTCTAACTGGGGTGTCACCCCTAAATTTAGATCCCTCTCTAATACTGATTGGTACAACAAAGTCTTATACGCAGCGAATGATGTCAAATATCTATTTCAACTGCACGACATAATGTACGAAACAATTACTGCCCCTATGCCTAAAACCTGTCTTATAGCCTCTGATAACATAGGAGAAAGTTTTGGTCTAGGAATGCAAGAAGTATTAAACTGCGAATGCCAATTTATTATTCCATGCGCAGTTATGGAATTAAATGGTTTACCTGTCAATCAAAAAGATTTACTTCAATACCAAAATGCGGTGTCTGAGAAACTTGATGCACTGGCCTCAGATTTATGCTTAGAACTCGGGCTAGATTCCCCGGTCTACAACTGGAACGGAGACCTAGTCCCTACCCCAAAAGCTCTTAAAATTATTAGGTCTCCCTCCGGACTTCTTAGTCTTATTCAAACTGCTTTTAAATTAGGTAAACTAGATAATGTACAAGCTAAAACTTTAAGCAGAATTGTTAACATTTTGGAAGGATTGTACGAAATAAAATCTAATGAGCAAGAAGGCGATGGTGAAAGTTCTAATAGCAATAGTATTAATGACTTATTCTTAGACTCAGCTGAAGCAGAATTACACCAAGAACTATGCTTATTTGAACTGGCAGACCTAAACGAGAAAGGTAATCTCCTAAAATTAATCCTCCAAGTTAAAGGTTTAGTAAAACAACAATCAACAAAACTAGAAAGATTCATAAATCCTTGTACCGGTAATATCCACTCCTCTATTAACACTAATGAAGCTTCTACCGGAAGAACTTCTTCTAGTAATCCTAATTTTCAACAAATACCTAACATCTATCATGTTACCGTCGACTTCCTATTCCCACTTGCTACCAATAGGACTCAACCTTAACTACAATGAGGTACTAGTTCTCCTTTGCTTTGAGTCCCCTCTCAGTAAACTATGCTTCCCAGATTGCGGACTATCCCAAAAAGATACCACCTCCTGCCTTCTCTCTCTTATCTCTAAACAACTTATTGTTAAAAGACAATACTACAACCTCACTAAAAAAGGTAAGACTGTGAGGGCTAAATTAAACCACTCTCATATAGAAGTAAATTAAATAAAGAAACTATAATTATTCTTTAAGTTAATTACTTATATGACCAAAGAAACTAACAGTAGCCAGCCAAAGGCTACTAAAATTGACACAATTTCACTACTAACAGAAGAACAGAAACTAGAATTAGTGGCTAAATACACAGCTGGGGAGTCTGTTAAAAACTTATTGCAGGAATATAGCATTGAGCGTAAAGACTTTACTGAGTTCCGCAAACTCCATAACTTAAATCTGAGATACAAAGAGCCTAGTATTAAAACACAGCAAGATATAAAAGCTCTTCTGTCAGATTACTACTCAGGTAGATATAAAGTAAGCGAAATCATACAAAAGTGGAAAATTAGTACAGCAACTCTTTACCAATATGTTAAAGCGTATGCTTCAATAGACGACGATTCTAATGGGCTTAATAAGCCCCATCTAAGTAACTATAAAAAGAAAAAAGAACAGAAAAAAGAACAGAGTAAGGAATAGCAAGTAAAAAGCAAATAACAAATTAAGTTATGCTGCTTAAGTTATGCTGCTTAAGTTATGCTGCTAATGCTTGACTTTTGATAAAGTGAGTAGTTAGGACAATGGAATTAGATGTTAAGAAGCGGATTCATAAGTGTTTAGCAAATCCAAGAATTATCTTTCAGCCGAGGGCTATAGAAGAAAAAGACTACGTTTGGATAAGTGTGGACTACAGCGGCCAGGAAGCTATAACCGCCGCTGTAGTTTCTGGAGACCCAACTATGTGTAATTCTTACTTGGCAGACCCACTTATTCCTGGTCCAGAGGGTAACCTTTACCCAAATCCAGAGGCAGATATGCACACGCTTACAGCTGCTAAGTGTATAGCTCCTGAATTATTTAATGATAAGCCGTTGTACTTGTGGCGCCAGATAGCAGACAAATCTAAAAGTAGAAAGAAAGCTAAGCCACTTAACTTCGGCGCTTTATATTTAATGACAGCAGCTACCGCTTCAGAAACTTTTGGAGTTAAAGAATCTATAGCCTCAGAATGGCTTAAAAACCACCGCAAAACCTATCCTGGCTACTACTCCTGGGCAGAGGAGTACGGTGGTATATCAGCCTCTAGGGGCTTTGCTATATGCCCCTTTACAAAAGGCATCCGATGGGTAGATGAAGAAAACTCTAAGGGCGCCGGCGAAAGCTCTGTCCGAGCTTCCGTTAACTTCGCTATCCAAGGCCCCTGCGCTCAAATGATAAAAAAAGCTATTAACCACCTCTACTACTCCATCTGCCCCAAATACCCCGAGATCTTAATCCTTAATCTAGTACACGATGAGATTAATATCGCTGCCCCAGGTAAATGCTGGTTGGATACATCAAAGTGCTCGGTTAACAAAGACAACACTATCGTTGACCTCGAGGGTAAACCCTGCCCCCCTATCTTTAGTTTTGATGAACAAGCTAAGTTCTACGCCGAACTGGTTAAATCTACTATGGAAGAAATACAAACGTCTATGTACGCCTCCTACGGGTCTAACATCAAAGGCAGAGCGGAGTACTCTATTGGTCCCTACTGGATTCACTAACAAATTAACAAGTCAATATTTATGCAAATCTCTATACCACTTAACTTTGAATCTGTCAACAGCTCTATTATCAATAAACTTCAATCTTTCTGCGAAAAATATCTCTTTCTGTACTCTACACTTAATAAAGCTAACATGTACCCCAAAACGTACACATGCTTTTTAGAAGGGTATGTAGAAATGGCTTATATAGCTGCTAGCAATAAGCTAATCAATAGAGATAAACTAGCGGAGATTTTAGATATACCTGTACCGAGAGCTAAAGAGCTGTTAGAGAAGTATAACAAGGAGCAGAATACTAAACAGAGGGTAATAAAAAGGGAGCTAGACAATCTAACGAGTGGGTTAGTATACCATTCCGAGTCAAGTTATCCTATAGAAGTTGAAGTTATTGTGCCCTGCACTTTAAATAATTTAGACTTCAGTCAATACAAGAGATCAGACTATGAGGAATTCTTTTTACCGCTGACTAAAGAAGAAAAGTGGTTTGAAGCTTCCGAACTAGAGAGTGCCAGAAAGTTTCTTGCTTTATATAACTACCTGGAGTCTAAGCTACGAAATCTGTGTGTGTACCAAAGGTCTTTAAACAACACAGAGAAGTCTACTGAAGTAATTGTTTGTGGAGAGAGTTATAACCTAGTAGTTTTATTAAAGACTAAGGCTATTTATTCTTAAACAACAATTTCATGCAAACTATGAGTGGTAGGGTATCGACAGGTTACATTTACTTTTTTGTGGACGAGGTAAACAAACAAGTAAAAATTGGCTTTTCCAAATCTCCAACCGACCGGCTAAAAACCGTCCAAACTAGCTACCCCGGAACGTTAGTCATCAAAAAAACTATCCGGGGCAGCCAACGAGATGAACGTCAGTATCATCGCATATTCTGCCGCTCTAAAATTAAACGAGAATGGTTTTTTCTCTCCGAGGAAATTAAATCTTTCCTAGAAAGATAATTCCGCTCTCCCACTATCTTTAATCATCTTTCTTCTTTCTTCTTTCTTCTTTCTTAACCAAAAAACAGGTGCTTATTTGCTTATTTGCTTATCTGCTTAGTACCTGTTTTTTGCTTTTGTTACCTTACATTGGAGATTTAATATGTCTACAAATAGTACCAACTCGCGCGTCTTTGATAAGGAAAAAGCTAAACAGCTCCTAGCTCTAAAAAAGAAAGCTTTTGCCAAAAATAACTATAGAGGTCTACAACCATTCCGGCTAAATAAACCAAGTCAAGAACTTGTTAGAGAAAACGGTCGTAGCACTGACTATGTTCTAACTAGAAGCTTCTCCTACGGCTGCCCTCTTATGTGCTCCTATTGCTACGTGGCTAGAAATAATACAACTAAAAATGATGAACAATTGACAGTGCCTAGCAACCCAGTTAACTTTGCTACGGATGTAGATAGCATGATATTAGCTATTAAACATTTTGTAGATGGATTACCAAGGCATAAGATAAGTAATCAATGTCATGCTACTTACTACACGTTAGATATAGGGGAGTACAGCGATATGTTAGCCCCTCAACTGATTGACTTAACTAACAAGGTTTTAGCAGAACTTGTACCTTACCGGAATCTAGCTACTTCATTTGCTTCAAAAATAACTACCATAACCGACGTTAAACGCCTTATAGACTGCCCTGTAGTTGGTAAAGGACGTATCCGCGCATCTGTAGCCCCTCAGTGGGTTATAGACCAAACAGAGCTGGGTACAGCTAAAGTTAAAGACAGACTGCTAGGACTAAACCTGGCTTACGAAAAAGGCTATGAAGTCCATCTTAACTTTAGCCCTATGATAATAACTAAGTCCTTTGAAGAGGATTACATTGAGCTCTTAAAGCTAATAAGAGATACATTATGCAAAGAGGTGCTAGAGCAGATTAAATACGAGGGGATATTTTTGACGCATAGTTATGTTCTAAGTGTGAGGAACAAAAAGTTTTTCCCTTTAAACAGTGAAGACCTTTTATGGACTCCCCATAATCAACAGGATTCGGTCAATCTACGAAATAATCCCAAAATAAACTATAATTACCCTGTTCGTTACAGCTATATAACCCTGTTTAGGAGTCTTATCTCCAAATACCTCCCAGAATGTAAAGAACGTTATCTGTTTTAACTCCCTCTCTCCCCCTTTGTTTACTTTTTGTTTTCTCTTTTATGTCTAACTTTGACATCACCCGCATAGAATTCCCTGAGGCTAATAAACTACTTAACGTAGTCCGCACTATATGCGATAGGGATAAAAAACTAAGCCTTGGTAGTGCTCTATCTTATATCTACTTAGAACAAATAGATGACACTACCTCTGTTCTTATAAGCTACATAGTAGGTAATGGTTGGTTAACTACTTATTGCAACACAGCGGGGGTTATAAATTCGAGTTATTTATTTGATGCGGAGGATTTGCTAGCAAGGCTAGAAGCCTTAAAGAGTGTTTCAAGCAACGCGGGGCTAAGATTATATCAGACTAAAGAGAATTTAATGAACGTAGAGATAATTCTACCTAATAAACAGAAGTCTGGTAAGTCTTCCTTTAAGAACAACATAATGGTTAACGTCTACAACGGAGATATATCTGATTTTACTGACAGGTATATGGAGCAGTTAAACCAAGAAAGTATTGGCTGTATAACTGTAGCCCCGCGCGACCAATTCTTCAACATCTGTAAAGTTATTAACTCCTTCTCCGGCCTTAGAGTCGATACCGAATCTAAACCTATCTGGTTCCATTCTTTTAATGACTCTCTTTGGATTACTTGTACCGATAAAATAAACTCGAGTACTGGTAACTGTATGGCCTCTATTCGCATATGCCCTAGTTTTAGTACATTTGATTTTGGGATAATAGGGAGGCAGTTGTTCAAAGCGCTGTACTTATTTGTTCAGGAGGTGTCAGTTTACTTAACGGACAGCAAGGTTGTACTAAAGACGGAAGGAATAAACACAGCTATTTTATCGAGGATTCCGCCGGAGCATGCTTTAGCTTTAACTAAAGGCGCGCCTAAAATTATTCTTCCAACCGAAGAAAGAAACAACCTACTAACTCTAGAGTGCACCCGCAGTTTCTCCCTCACCCAACTCCTTCAAACTGTCTACCTCAGCAAACCTAAACAAAACTCTTTTAACAGCGAACTATGCCTCAATATCTCAAACAACACCCTCACTGTCTCTAAACTCTCTGACTCTAAACTCCTTGAGTACTCCCAACTCCCTATCTTCTCCTCCCTCCACTCCTTTAATGATTGGATCCCTATATCCGCTAACTATGATATGCTTATATCCTCTCTTAAACTACTAAAAGAATATTGTGAGTTCTGCAGAAAAGAAAACAACCTTATTAGTAGTTCTAAAGAGGGTGATAATGAGGAGATTTATAACTTTGAGGACTTAGAGAATGAGGATGTTAATCCTTCTATGCTAAAGGAGGAGGAACAAGAGTTTATAGCTTTGTGCTCTATTTATAGTCAGACAGGTAGAAGGTCTACAAACTACAGCGTTATATTTACAGTGCTACCAAGCTCTGTTATAAGTAACTACCAAGCTGAAAGTTGTATTGTCAGAATTTTTGTTAAACCTCTCGTTAAAAATCTATCTACAGAACATAATGATGAGTAACAAAAATTTTAAGTACCCTAACACTATCCGCTGGCCAGAGCTAGTAAACTTCTTAAAGGTGGGGGATATACTAAAAGGTCCGGATGGACAAAAATACGTTATATCCCAAGTAATACCCTCAACGTTTCAAGAGTACCCTTCTTTATTGATTAAAAAGCTAGAAGATGAGTAAATACCTGCCAACAGATATTAACCTACCGTCAACTTACAAAAAACAAGAACATCCTTATATACCGTTTAATAGGCAATGTGAGCTGTGCGGTTTAGGGGAGAGGATACAGCGACACAATAAAGAACAGGAGGAAGAACAGGAGGAAGAACAGGAAAAGAAGCAGGAGAAGTACTCTTATAAAAATGGCAGGAAAGGTAACAAGGAGAAACCAAAGTTTTACTCTGTAAGCGGCGTTGGTCCTGACAATCTAGAAAACATAAAACTCATTGTTCTCTCTGATTTCCCAGGATACTACGAATCCAGTGAGGACAATCTCTTTAATATGGTAGATATTCACCAAAATCAAAACTACCACAAAAAGAGCTTAGTAGTAAAACGTAATGCTGGTAGCTTCTTGCGCATGTCTTTAAACCTTATGTTTGGTTTAGATACATACACTGACTGTTGGATTACAAATGCTATAAAGTGCAATCCACTAGAAGAGACAGTAAAGGAGTCGTCTCATCTAAAGATATGTAACAGGAAGTGGTTAGCTAATGAGTTTTCTATTTTAGAGGAGTACTGTCCTACAGTTCCTATTCTTGTTGCGGGCACTTTAGCTTTTAAGTCTCTTAGCAATATCTTTCCGCACAGTAAGCAGCTGCTTGATAGCTATGGTTTTAATTCTAGCCGCCGCCGTAGTAACTTAATTATCAACTCCCACGGCATCGTTGTTACCCATAACCCCGCCCGCATCGCTCGCTCTGAACCCCGCATCGAAACCTCTACCTCCTACTCTAAAGGTAAACTCACCGTTACCTCCAACGACTGGCTCTACCCCCCTCTCCCCGGTAGCCCCGTTGACCTCTTTATCAAAGACCTTCAGTTCCTCTCCTACTGGCTGTAACACACTTTGCAGCATTTATCCTCTCTTACCCTCTCTTATCCTCTCTTACCCTCTCTTATCCTCTCTTACCCTTAACTATCTTTAGGGTAGTTAAGGACTTAAACTGAAAACAGCTAAATTTATTATACAAGACATTAAACAATAGAAATGGTTAAGCTAATTATAGATGACCCTAATGCCCTTACAGGTTTTGAGCTGATTGATAGCAATATTGTGAACACCCCAGAGTACGAAAAAAATTACGAACGCATTAAGAAAAATTACTTGAAATTACTACTTGAAGCAGAACATTGGGACTATAGAGAATACCAACTTGTAAGTGCTTCTATAATGTCTACAAGACCTAGAAACATACTTAACTACGATATGGGTACAGGTAAAGCGCAGCCTTTATCTGCTACAGTATACTGTCCAGAAGGGGAAAAAAGGATAGGGGAGTTAGTTCCGGGGGATGTAGTGTTGACGCCGAGCGGCGGGGCTAAAGTTAAATCTATTCATCCCCAAGGTTTATCAACTATCTACAGAATAATCTTTAGCGATAATAGCTCAACTCTATGCACTTCCTCCCATCTGTGGTCTGTCTATCGCTGTAACAGCTTAGAAGCCCAAACACCACTTCTAGTTACTACTGAGGCTATAAGCTTAAAACTTAATTCTAAAGATTACCGCTTGGACCCATTTGCTATCCCTCTGTGTAACGCTATCTCCTTTTCTAGTCTACCTGTCCCTATCAGTCCTTACCATTTAGGCTGCATTATTTCAGAAACTTATCTGTGTGAGTACTCCCTGTCCACTTACTACTCCCTCTCACAACTTTCTGCTCTAGGCATACAATCCTTTAAACCAGAACAGAAATTTATTCCTAAACAATACCTCTTTAACTCCTCTGATATTCGCATCCTTCTACTTCAAGGTCTCTTTGACAGCAATAGCACTATTGTTAAAGACAATGATGTCGTATTATGCGTGCTGTATACTACTAAGTCTAAAACCTTGGCTGAAGATATTAAGTTTTTAGTACAATCTTTGGGTGGAACCTGCACTACTAAAAAAAATAACCAAAAGTATAACTTTAGCAATAGCAGTTTATATACTTTGAGTATTAACTTACCTAGTTGCATTATACCCTTTAAAGACCCATCCAAGGTATTAGAGTATAAGAATGTAATTGAACCTAAGAGGGTAATAAAGAGGATAGTAGAGGAAGGGGTTGAGGAAGCAGTTTGTATAAAGTTAGATAATGAGGAGGGGTTGTATTTAACGAATGAGTTTATCGTGACGCATAACACAACTATTTGTGGTTTAGCGATAGAGGATTATTGTATACAGGAGTGGGGGGATTTAAATTTAGCCCCGCCGGGAGCTATTCAGATATTCGTTCCCAATCTTCTTAGCTCCCAACGCTGGCTTCAAGACCTGTCTTTCTTTAAGCTTAAAAACTTTTTCTCTATTATTTCCTCTAAATCATGTCTTCCCTCTAGCTCTCCCATTCTTATCTGCACTTTAGACTTACCTAAACAAATTCGCCATAAGTCTATAAAGTGTAATTTTATGTCCGACTATTTGATATCCCTTAAACCCCATATAGTCATTATCGATGAGGTCCACAACTGCCAACACTCCTCTGAACGAACCAGACAACTCTCCAAAATCGTAAAACACACCCCTCGAGTAACAGCTCTCTCCGGTACCCTCAGTGAAGGTAGATTAAGCGATATCCATCACCTCTGCTCCTTTATTTACCCTGAATGGCCCTACACCTCACCTTCTAGCTTCTCTAAACACTTCGGCTCTAATGTCAAACTCCCTCACTACCTTAACTACGATTCCTCTAAATCTAAAACCCTTCAACGCCTTAACCCTTTCCTCTCCTCTGAATATAAACACCTCCTCGATAACTATATCCATCGTCTCTCCCTCCTCGACCCTTTTGTTAGTAAATCAATACGTATACCTGCCGCTAACGTTGAAGTGTCCGGGTTTCCGCCTACTAAAGAACAGTTAACCGTACACAAGGAGTATCTAGAAAAGCATTATAGTTTAATAAAAAGAGTTGCTGAAGCACAGGTTACGTCATTTAGGGACAAAGCAGAAGCGTTAACTATCATTTATCCTTTAATAATGCTATGCGACGCTAATGAGAATAGTCCTAAGTTGCACGAGTTAGAGCGTATAGTGAATAAGTCTAATAGGACAGCAATTTTCACAGCTTATAAAAAGTCAGGTAGGTTAGTTACAGAGTTTCTGAAATCTAGATTTGGTTCAGAGAAAGTCTTAAGGCTTTATTCAACGGACGAAGAGGAGGAAGTACCCACATGTACGCCTGAGCAGCGAGTTGAGTTAGTAGACCAGTTTATGCTAGACCCGGCAATTAAAGCGGGTGTTTTTAGTATTAAACTTGCGGGAGAATCGATTAACTTAACCTCAGCTGACTGTGTAGTTCTATTTGGACTACCCTGGCAAATCAAAACAATTAAACAAGCTATATACCGCGCTGTAAGACCAGGTAATACAGCCCGCCAGGTAAATATTCACTTTCTTTATCACTACGGGTTATTTGACGAATACCAAGTTCGTTTAGCCTCAGAGAAAGTCTTAAGCAGCATCTCCTGTGAAAACTTCTATAGTTTCACCTCTAACAATAAAGATGCCCCTAATGACACCTCTTTTGACGCTGCTACTGTCCTCAAAAACCTGATAGCTTAGTTCTACTAACCTACTAACCTACAACAGCAACTTTGCCTACTATGACTAAAAATAACGGCTTCTTTTACCACTTTGATTCGTTTGACAATAACAACGAAGAAAATAACTATGACGACGATGACAACGACGACGACGACGACGATATCGACCAAGGAGATAATAACATGAACGTAGTATCTTGGGATACCCTACCTTTAGAAGTTAAAAAACAAATAGGAGAAAAACTCTATTACGGCGCTCTACAAAATAAACAACCCTACGCCCACCTGGCTGCCCTTATCCCCGAAGCAACCCCTAAAATCCTCTCCGCTTTAGCTGCTTCCTCTAATACCTTTCTGTCTTCCACAGATCTTGATGACCTGCAATTGGCTTTTTGTGAGCTTGAACAAAGCCAAAAGTATTTAAATAACTTAGTTAAGACAGTAAAGACTCAGATGAGTATTATACAGAAACAGTAGTAAAAGCGTGGGCAGGTGATAAATTTTGAGAAATGGCGAACAAGTCACCAAAAAAAGAGCAGAAAAAGAGTTTACAATAAGACATTGTTGTAAAGCTCCTTTACACATTTTTTTTCGGCCAGTTGTTTACTATTTACTGCAAACTTTACCTTTATGGCTACTAAGCAAGCTTCTCTCAGTACACATCTAAAGTCCGAATGTTGTTCTGCAGCTGATACCGTCGCTGCACCCCCAAAGCCTAAGAAACCCCCTAGCCCTAGCTACCCCAAACCTAATCCCCGCAAAGGCTTGAAAGAGACAGAGCCGGCTACGGAAACTAAAAAATCTGAACCACAGGCTCTGTCTCTCTACGATAAATCAGCTGCTGAGTATTACAGACTGCATCTGGACATTCTGCAAGAGAAAAACTTTAGAGTGACTTCTAAATCAAAGGTTGTTCCCTATATGTGGGGCCGACCTTTTATCTTTGAGTCCAACTACGTTGAACCCTCAGAAAAATCTCCCCCTGTCTATGAAGATCTAGCTCTTAATACCTCAATATCCTACTTGGTAAAAGCTAGTATAGTACAACCATCCTTTGTGCTGGCTTACATCAAAGCAGGTATATTATCTCAAGAAGCTGGTACAGGTTGTTATTATCAATCTATTCAGCACTTCAAACAGGCTTTAGCTGTGCCAGAGTTAATGAAGAAGGAGCAGATTAATTGGTGTAAATATCGTATAGGGTTAGCCTACTTTATCTACGCTCAACGTACCTTGTCTGAAACATTCCTGGATTTTAGTATCGACTACCTATCCAGCTGCTTAGCCGAAGACTCTAAACTTATTCACCTAGACGCTTTACTCTATAGAGCAGTATGCTATTGGTACAAAGGTGATATGCAGCAGGGAGAAGAAGACCTAAAAGCTTTAGTAACTTTAGAGCCTTCTAAGGAGAGTTTAGTAAACAAGATTAAGTTAGATGCTTTTAGTAGGTTAGAATCTTTGCGAGAAAAGCTACTAAAGAGATTCAGCAAAGACCTGTAAGGAGTTAACTAGGTAGATTAATATTTGAGTAGTTAACCCTATAATACAGGCGGTGATTTATGTTTACCCTAGAGAATGCTAGAGATATTGTAGCTCGCCAAGACAACTTCCCAGTACTATACCAAGAAGCATGCCGCTGGGCTGAAATTGACGAAAATGTAGCTCTTTCCCTAATCAAGGAAGAATTTGTTGAAAACCTAGACTACATTAAAGTTGCTATCCCCACCGGTAAACGCGGCCGCCCTACAATTTCTCGAAAACTATCCTTAGTTTGCTTTATGTGCTTTTCTGTTTTATCTAATAGACCTCACATTAGTATCAACATCAGAAAACAACTTGATAAAGCAATGAAGGAAATAGAAGACGTAAAAGCAGAGCTTAAAACAAGTTTAGACATAATGAATTCACCGCGTGTGGATTTAAAGTTACCTGTAATGTCTACTTCAAGTAAAGCTAGTTCTAGTAGTGCAAATCCTAAGAAGTTTGACTATGGAGATAAAGAGGAGAAAGAGCATGTTATTAATACGTATAACTATGAGCTTAAAGCTCTCTCCAATTATTTTCACTACAAAACAGCAGAGTCTAATAAAAAACTAGAAGAGCTGACCAACAAGGTCACTTTCCTATCCAACGAACTCGCTAACCAAAATAGCTTTATAATCAGGGTGCTTAGTAACAAAAGTTAAGGTTCTATATCGGTGGCTCTAGCCACCTTTTTTTGTGCTTTTTTCTGTTAAACGTTTTGACAAAAGTTAACCCCCTTACAACATCTGTATGAGCCAATATCTAAAAGACCCCGAAGAACCTCTCACTACTTGGTCAGAACCAATTAGAGCTCATCATGACGAAGAAGCTCACAATAAATGCTATGATCTAGCAAGACAGTACAATGTAGAGCTAGACCGAGTTGAACGTGTATCTATAAACTGCTATTACTGTTACTTCTGTAGCTAACAACATGTGCAACTCGAAAGAACCTAAATACTCATCAAAAGAGGTATCTGAAGAAATCTCATACAAAATATCAGAAGAAACTGATAACTTGTCAGATACCCCAATATCCGGTGAGTATATTGATTCAGTCAACGGCAAAATAATTCATTATCACGCCGTGCTCGACTCCAGTGCTAAACTCTGTCTACATCCTATCCAGAAAAATAACTCATCCCCCAATGTCTAAAATTAAACACTCTCTCAGCTACGTCGACTATACTGACAACGATAAAAAGTATTTAGTTTTTACCTACGT
>Ga0129333_10004360_pt1 | contig 13235 bp, 5 predicted proteins | sample CPB6_08_DNA_FD_94474 | JGI IMG/M metagenome (GOLD analysis project Ga0129333, IMG submission 94474) | Freshwater to marine salinity gradient microbial communities from Chesapeake Bay, USA - CPBay_Sum_0.6_0.8_DNA | ecosystem: Environmental > Aquatic > Marine > Coastal | place: USA: Chesapeake Bay... | reverse complement strand
CAAAACTTTTACTGAGGAAGAAAAAATATTTATGGTAAATAACATACAGAAGTCATATCTATATGAAAAAAACTATCAATTAAAATTTTTGTATTCAGTCCTAAGTGATTTTGATGAAAAAATAATTGATTTTTACTTAAACGACAAAGTATTTTATTACACTATATCTTCAGATGAATTCTCTAACAATTTTAAATCTGAAATAGACAATACTGCGTTGGACCCTAAATTAGGGAAAAAAATTGCAATAAATGATTTTATAAAAAAAATACTTAACGATATTTATAAAATGAACAATCCTAATTTAACTAAAATTTCATTCGGATATTCAGAAGATGATAAAGAACTTATAATAGAGGCTATAGAATATATTAAAAAAGACTTATTAATTATTTATCCTAATATTCATTTTGTTATTTATGATAATTCAAATGAAAAAACTAATAAAATAATAATTAATAATTATATATAATTGCATATATAGCATATTATTAAACAAAAAATAAAAGTAAATAGAAAAAAATTTTTTTTTTAATATTTATTGTAAAATTAATAAACTAAATTAAAAAAATTAAAAAATTATGGCTGATTTGTTAATGAAGATGCCGGTTCCATATGAACCAAAAAGACAGAACCGGTTCATCTTAAGATTCCCCACATCATTGGGTATAAATGAATGGTTTGTAGAAAGTGCATCACGACCCTCAATCAAAATTGGTTCAACTGAAATTCAATTTCTTAACACATCAACTTTTGTTGCTGGTAGATTTACTTGGGATGCAATTTCAGTTAAATTCCGAGATCCGATCGGTCCTTCGGCATCACAAGCATTGATGGAATGGGTTCGTTTATGTGCAGAATCAGTAACAGGTCGTATGGGTTATGCTGCCGGTTATAAAAAGAACGTGGATTTAGAGATGTTAGATCCAACTGGTGTTGTTGTTGAAAAATGGATTTTAGAGGGTGCATTTATGACTAGTGTAAACTTTGGTTCATTGAGTTATTCACAGGATGCTTTGGCCGACATTACTGCAAACATTCAAATGGATAGGTGTGTTTTAGTTTATTAATTGATAAAAAATAAAATCAATAACCCCATCATTAAATTGTTGGGGTTTTTTGTTGACTAAAATTTTATAAAAGTTATATTTAAAATAAAAAGAAAATGGAAGATTCTCAAAAATATGGTCAAATGGATTTTAATTTACCTCATGATGTGGTTTCGTTACCATCAGGTGGACTATTTTATAAATCAAAAAAGAAAACAGTCAAATTAGGTTATTTAACCGCATCTGATGAAAATTTACTTGCTAACATTAATGAAAGAAAAACAATTAAAGAAACAATTGTTCTTCCTTTGTTGAGATCAAAGTTATACGAACCTGAACTTAGACCTGAAGAGTTATTAGATGGTGATATCGAAGCATTATTAATTTTTTTACGAAACACATCTTTTGGTCCTGAATATAATTTAATACTGACGGATCCTAAAACTGACAAAGAGTTTGAAACTACTATTTTTTTAGATCAATTGGACGTAAAAAAAACAAACGCCCAACCAGACCAGGACGGATATTTTGTAGTCACTTTACCAAAAACTAAATCAGTCGTTAAATATAAACTTTTAAGTTTAAAAGATTCTTTGGAGGTCGATTCTATTTTACAGTCCTATCCAAAAAATGTTGTAGCACCAACCGCAACTCTTAAACTTAGTAAACAAATAGTTGAAATAGATGGTACTGATGATAGGGTGTCCATTGAAAAATTTGTTCAAAACATGCCAATTATGGATTCTAAGTTTTTGAAAAAATTCATGTACGATAATGAACCTAGATTAGATCTATTAAGAGAAGTTTTAGCCCCGTCTGGAGAAAAGGTAGTAGTGAATATTACCTTTGGGGTTGAATTTTTTCGGCCTTTCTTCTGATTACATACAAAATTCCCTTCAAGAATATTATTATCTTGCCCAAAAATTAAATTTACCCTATTGGGATTATCTAAGAATGCCCATATACGTCAGAAAATTTTTGATGAACAAATTAATTGAAGATTCAAAACCCACATAAATTATATTTATTGTTAAAGTAAAAAATGCTGACACCAAAACCAAAATCGGGTAATTCAGTAAATACTGGGGATAATGAAGAGAATGTAGGTAAAGTTGCAGATTCAACCTCGGCACTTAATGCCACATTTCTCGATTTAGACACGACTATCAACAACATGAATGTGTCATTAGATTATGTCACTAAAACAGTTGCTGATTTTGGGAACCAATTAATATCTCTTATAAGTCCAATCGAGATTTTTAAAACTCAAATTAATCTTGACAAAGAGGCGTCAAGGTTAGTAAGGGCGTTTGGAGTTTCTAAAGACAAGGCTGGTGAATTAACACAAACAATTACAGATGCAATTCCTGGATTTATTGCTTTTGGTGGAAGTGTTGGAGATGCCGGTCAGACAATTAAGACTTTAGCGGAAACATTTGATACCAATATGTCTATTGCAGGGGACACTTTAGTTAGTTTTGCTGCGACAGCAAAAGTGACAGGAGTTGAACAAGGAAAGTTAGCGACCTCATTTAGAGATGTTGGTATTTCTTTAGGTGATATTGATGAAAGAATGTTAAAAGTTGTTGAAACCGCAAGAAGTGCCGGAGTTACAACAAAAGCAGTGTCAGACTTAGTCACCTCGAATTTGGATAAAATGAACCTTTACAATTTCAATAACGGAGTGGTAGGTTTAGCAAAAATGGCGGCTCAAGCATCCAGATTGGGTATAGACATGAATAATATATTTGCAACTGTTGACAAAGTATTCAATCCGGAAGGGGCAATTGAATTATCTTCGGCACTTCAAAGACTTGGTGTTACAACTAGTGATCTTTTAGATCCATTGAGATTGATGGATTTGGCCCAAAATGATCCTACTGAACTCCAAAATCAAATTGTCAACATGACAAAAGAATTTGTAAAATTTAATACTGCAAACAATCAATTTGAAATCTTACCGGGTGCTAAAAGAAGATTAAATGAAATTGGTACTGCGTTTGGGTATTCAAATGGTCAACTACAGAAAATGGCAATAAACGCCGCAAATTTTGACTACAAATTAAAACAGTTGAAATTCCCAACTGATATTGCAACAAAAGAAGATAAAGAGTTTTTAGCAACGATAGCACAAATTGGAGAAAAAGGAACTCAATTCGAAGGAAAGGCCTTTGTACAAGTTGAACAAACAGATGCTACTGGACAGGGAACTGGAAGATATATTTCAAAAGCATTAGAATCCCTCTCTACTGAAGATGTTAAACAATTAAAAAAACAAACAGATATTCAAGGTTCCATGGAGGATATTGCAAGAAACCAATTGGATTATGTTAAAAGAATCGAAAGTAATTTAAATAGTATGTTGGCGGCCGCAAAATATGGTGTTGCAACAAGCCCAACTCTCCAGGGACTTTTTCAAAAAACCATGCAAGGTGCTGTGAGTACAACAGATTTCGCGGCAACCCAACCATTTAATGAGACTAAATTTTACAGAGAAAATACGGACGACTTTATAAAAGCAGCAGGACAAATAATTTCGGCACTTATACCTGGTTCTGTTGTTGGTACTATGACAGATATAATTAATGATCTAAAAACTTCTTTGGGTAATATTGATTTTACTGGTATTTTTAATTCTATTAAAAGTATTTTACCACAAAATATTACAACCGCATCTAATGTTAATACAAGTAATGTTAGTGTGGCAACAAATAATATTAACAACGTAAATCGAAATGATATTACTTTCACTAAACCTCTGACAATAGAAGTAAAAGGAGATAATACTTTAAGTACGGACCAAAAAGAAAAGGTTGCATTAGAAGTCACAAATTGGTTCACGGGACCAGATAAACAAAAAAATATAGAACTTTTATTCAAACAAATGGGATTAGTTGGTGGTAATTATAATGGAACACCGGGATAAATTCTTTCATGGTCAATAATACCTATAAAATTGTTTTTTTAATATTTATCTAAAAAAGGAAATATGCCAGAAAGTTTTTTGTCTTTTGATAATTCTTCAGTTTTTAGAAATAATCTAATAGCACAAAATCTTGCACCATACCAAATTCAAGGGGCTTTTAGTCCCCCATTAGGAAATATATTATATGAGGTTAGTCCTTTAAGTAATTTTAGTGTGATTGATTCACCGAACACATTAATTTCAACTAATCAATTAGCAAATCAATTATACCCTTTAAACGAGTGGGGACCTGAAGGAGGATTCCAAGGAAAATATTCTGTTCCAGGTAATCCTTTACCAGTTCCATCAAACCAGGGTCCCTATGATCCTAATGATACACAATTAGATTTAATAAATCAGTACTTTATAGATACCGCTTATGTAGAAAACATATATGGTCCAGATGGCGGATATAATGATTTAGTAATAACAACCAAACTTGCATTACCATATCAATTTTTTTCACCATATTATTTTCAGGGATCACCCGTCAATTACATTCCGTCAACATATACACCATATGAAATATTAATTTCTAATAATCCCCAGGGTGATTTAGGTTTATTATCACAAGATTCACAACTGGCACTTATTGGTGCTGAAAGTTTAAAGGCGGCTTTCGAAGCAAGAGTTGCGTCAGAAATAATACAACTAACTCAAGGTAGTGTAAACCTTGATGCGTTATCAGATCCTTTCACTGCTACCCAAGTCGCAACCGGTAAACAACCTTTATTTATACCAAATTGGAAAATTACTGTTCCAGAAAATCCTATATTAGGTGCTTTGTCTTTTGCAAATAGATTAACAACAACCTATACCCCTGTTTCTTTGATCCCAGGTGATTACTTTCAAGAACCAGATGCATTTAATCAACCTGGACAAATTGGAAATGCATTGAATGTTGTTAATAATTTGACGGGAGGTGCTCTTGGACCAATTCTTAATAAGTATAGAAATCCATCTCAGATATTTCTTGCAAATACGGGTAATGGTCAACAATCTGTTTTATTCCAAAGTTTAGAATATAATCTTTATCGACCAAAATATGATAAAGGAATATTAGTAGGTTTCACATCCGCATTAAATAATTTGTGGGGTGCGGGTCCAAACGGAGACGGTGGTTACTATATTGGTAGTAGTGAGATAGAACCTGGTTTAATTACCTCCCCACCTAATCAAGTGGCGGTGGATTTCACTGGGAAACAAGTTCAAACTTTAGTTTATGGACCATCCGAAATTGGAATATTATATGAAGGTAATCAAGGTCAGATAAATTTTGGTCTCCAAGCCCCATCATATACTGATTTAGGTGGAATTATGGGTATGTTTGTTTGGACCTCCCCAAAATATCAAGCAAATAAAGGATTCAAAGTAGGAAAAGGTGGTGAAAACATTAAACTGGATGGGGAGTTCAATGTAATAGAAAGTCAATATGATAGAAATTTATCAACTAATATTGATTTCAAACCAGGGTCTATACTTGATGACACCCAACGGATTATAGAGGCGGCTGATAATTTACAAGGAATTGCCAAACTGAAACATGCGGGAAATGCGATAAGTCAAGTATCCAAAGTATTCAACGACGGTTATAAAGAAATGACAAAAGGTTCCCAAGTAATTGCATATTATGACAGTTCAACTGGGTCGAATACGATAGGTGTTGAAGGTACAGAGGTAGGAAAAGAATATTGTAGATTATTTCAGAAGGATACCCCATATTACACATATAATGATTTACAAAAGACTGATGGGATTACAGAACATGGTCGAAAATTCAATTACTCTGTTTTTGATAGGACTTATAATTTGAATATTGCACCCCTTCGAAATCCTGGGTCCACAAATATTATCAATGGTAAAGTAAAAAAATATATGTTTTCTTTGGAAAATTTGGCATGGAGAACGTCTGATCAACCTGGATATACATATGATGATTTACCAGACTGTGAAAAAGGACCAAATGGTGGTAGAATTATGTGGTTTCCTCCTTACAATTTAACATTCAGTGAGGATAGTAGTGCACAATGGAATCCTACTAAATTTATTGGTAGACCAGAACCAATCTACACTTACCAAAACACATCAAGAAGTGGGTCTATTAGTTGGACAATTGTCGTAGACACACCAGCGTCTATGAATACAATTGTTGAAAAACAATTAAGTAAAATGAGTCCTCAAGATGTGAACTCAATTGTTGATTCATTTTTTGCTGGGTGTGTTAAATATGACATTTATGATTTGGCAAAAAAATTCAATCAGATTCCACAAAATGAACTATTGGTCTATCAAGATTTAGTCAATGAGCCAAGATTATCAGAAGAAGAACTTGCACAAATCTTACAAGACATTCCTGCAGACCCAACAATAAATGTAACTAATGTAAACAATGGTGGTAATCAAGGTGGTTCTGATGGTAATCAAGGTAATAATAATGGAGGTGATGGTGGTGTTGGTACTACAGTGATAACCTCTTCTGGTGTTAAAACATTAGACGAGTTTATAAATAAATCTTTTTACTTTGATAATGATTTTCCAGAGGGATATACCTTGCAGAATGTTAAAACATCACAACAAGACTTTTCGTTTTATTATAATAATTATATATCTCTACAAAACACAACCTATTCTACTAAGGCACCGGTAGATGTTTATATAGGACCAACAAAGTTTCCAAATAAAGCATCGATACCAAATTTTTTTACCAAAGTAATAATTGATAATTACAACTTTTTGTCAACTAAATTTATGCAGGATTTGAAAAGTGTTGTCGTAGATCAAAAAAGAAAAGTAACTATTGAATTGACTGGTTCTGCATCTGCCCCAGCAAAACAAGATTACAATGTTAATTTGTCTGAACGACGTTTAGATAGTGTAATTAAATGGTTCAAAAAACAGACCCTTGGTGATAAAACAATTGAAACTTTAGTTACTGAGGGTATGATAACCTTTCAAACAGTCCCTGCTGGTGAAGTAATTTCATACCCCTCTAGTTCTACCGCGGAAATAGGAACTGAAGTTAATTGTACTAGTAATATAACAACCACACCAACTGCGAGCCCAACAAGTGGTAATATAGAAGAACCTGGACCAGCACAATGGTATAGTATTCCGGCTATGGCGTGTAGAAGAGTAAACATATCTAAAATAACGGCAGACCCCTATGTTGAGATCGTACCATCTCAAGAACAATTATGTAAAAGTGAAGATTATAGAAAAACGCACCCAGATTTATGCTGTCAATGGTATCCGGAACTTTGTCCTGAACCTATTATCGTAGTCCCCAACGAAGATGAAAATACAATTATTTTTGTACCACCCCCACCAAAACCAATACCACCTGTGAATATTCCTCAAAAAATCAAAGACGGAATAAGTAAAAAAATATTAAGAAGGTTATTTAGTGAATGCGACTATTTTGAGGTTATCAAAGAAACTAACCCAATGATTTACGACACATTTAAAGAAAAAATTAAATATTTTTCACCTACGTTCCACTCAACAACACCAGAGGGTCTGAATTCTAGACTAACTTTTTTAAATCAATGTGTTAGACCAGGACAAACTATACCAACTATAGGACCAGATGGAAGACCTAAATTTAATGATGCCCTCAATACTTCATTTGGGGCACCACCTGTTTTAGTATTAAGGATAGGAGATTTTTACCACACCAAGATCATTCCAAATAGATTGGGTATACAATATGAACCACTGCTGTACGATATAAATCCCGAAGGAATTGGGGTACAACCAATGTTGGCAAAAATTACATTAAGTTTTGATTTTATTGGCGGACATGGTTTGGCAGGACCCGTTGAACAATTACAAAATGCACTATCTTTTAATTTCTACGCTAATACTGAAATTTATGATGAAAGATCAATTGCAACTGAAGATACGTCTGCAAGAGATAAAGAACTCGTCGGAAAAATAATTCCTAATCCACTTAAACCTATTACACCTAATTCAGTTCCAAATGCTTTGCCAGTAAAAGGTCAAGGTACAATTGGTACAATCACTTCTGTAACACCAAGTGATGATGGTACAATTGAAACCGGAGATATTAATTATACTGCCCTAATCACGGAACTTTCAGAAAAAACTAAAAATTATTTTACAACAGTAGTAAATAAATTAAAGTCAATTACTGAAGTTTCGAATTTTGGAATTATGGAAATGGTTAACTTAAACCGAAACTATCAAGAAGGGAATATTGTAGAAAATGCTAATAATACTTTAGAATTAGTGTTTATATACGGAAAACCCTATGACTACGAAAAAAATCTTCAATCTTTACAAAATCAAGTTCTGAATGATATTAAAAATGACGACGCACCAATCATTTATGATTTAGTAAGTAACGGTTCATTTTCAAATGCATCAATCAGACAAATAAAGAATAAAATGGAAGAAATTGTAAAAACAAGACAATCATCAATAATTTCTGATGTCACTACTCAGATAAATGAGTTGGTCTCATATCAAGAAAATTATGTTTATACTTTTGCTAAGTACGATTGTATTATTCAAAGGTTTGACGGTAAAAAGAATGAAAATGGTGAGATAATTGTTTATACTCTTTTGGGGGACCCTGCTGATTTTAAAAAAATTGAAGAGGCATATGTACCACCGATCCCTAAAACATTTGTTGAATACAATAAATTTTTGAGTGATTATAAGGTTTTAAGTCAAGAGTTTAGGTTTTATGAAAATGATAACGGATTTTCACCACCAGTATCGGGGCCAGTGAGTGGTGACATTTTTTTAAATAGATTTTATATGTTGATGTCTCAAATATTTTTGGATTCCACAAAGTACACAGATTTTGTTAATAGTCTAAATACAGAAAAAGTAAAAGAACAAAACGGCATGTTTGCAGAAATACAAAAAATTTGTGATTCTTATAAAAAAATATTTGAAGAGGAAAAAACAAATGAAATGAAAACATTTGAAACACTTGAAAAAAGTGAGGATTATAAAAAATATACCACGTTTTCAATTAAACCAGTAGAAACTAAAATTACATACACCACGGATAAAAACCAACTTGGTTATGATCAGAATAAAGAAAAATTAACTAATTTATATAGTAACATGAATACTAATTCAGATCAAAAAACATTTAACGGAAAAGTAAAATTTAATTAAAATTATGCCATTACAATATTATAATAGATATAATCAATTTTTACAAAATGGGCAACAAACTGTTGTACCATATGTTGAATTACCAAGTAAACCATCAGATAAAAGGTATATCTTCAAAAGAAATTTATCAAGATTAGACAAAGTTTCACAACAATTTTATGGGAGTCCTTTTTTTGGGTGGTTAATTTTGCAAGCAAATCCACAATTTACTGGTTTAGAATTCAACATTCCTGATGGTGCAATATTGACAATTCCATATCCTTTATTAAGTTCTTTACAAGACTATAAGTCGGCAATAGATAATTACTTCTTTTATTATGGTAGATAACGCAGAAAATATATTAGTAGAGTTTGATTACCAAAATATATCAGTAATTGACCCCAACAAAGTAATTGATGATCAAGGCAAAGTTCAAGAGAGACTAATCAAACAGGAAAACTTAGTCTATTATGTTAATCTCGAATGTAATGTAACTCCTAGAACTAAACTTGCAATTGGTGCACCAGCCGAAGACAACATCAGAACTATTTCAGTAGGAAAGATCAACTTTTTAAATCCTGGATTTGATAAGTTTTTAAAAAATAAATACACAGACGAACTAACTGGAAAAAATACTTTAGAAGGTAAAGGTGTTAATCAGAAAAAAATTGACATTACCCGTAACCCAAATAAAGACGGTGATTTTTTTGTGAATCAAACTTTATTAACCGATGGTCAACCAGGTGCAGTTGATAATGGTCTACTAGGTATGGTACAAGTCAACATATCTTACGGTACTGATTTTTTACCTGTTATTGACATTACACTCGAAGATGTGAAAGGTCGGGCATTGTTCGAGGGAGGAAATCAATCACCATACGCCGCTTTTTTTCAATTTCCATACCCACTTTTTCATCTGACAATGAAAGGTTATTTAGGTAAGGCGGTTCGCTTACCTCTTATGATGAAGAAATTTTCCAGTTCATTCGATGTTAGTAGTAATAACTTTAGAGTACAACTCACATTTCATACCTACAAATATGCGGAACTATCAAGTATTTTATGGGGATATATGGAAGCAACCCCATTGATGTTTCAAAGACAATTCAATCAAACTCCTGAAAACTCAACTTCACAACAAGGACAAAACGCAAACGTAACAACAACCAACACTTATTTGGGTTACGAAAAAATGAAAGAATTGTATAGAGAATATAAGACAAAAGGTTTGATTGATGAAAATTTTCCTGAAATAACAATAACCGAACTTAAAATAAGACTAGACAGGTTTATAAACAATATAGTAGAGACATATAAAAAAACAAATGTTGATGTTCTAAATGATATGGATACTTACCAACAAAATCTTTTGGAATATGAACAACAAGTATACACCTTTTTGGATCAGTCTTGGGCAAAAAAATATCTAAATCAGACACAATTCTTTATTGATAAGAAAGGAAATCCAATTTATCAACTCAAAGAGGAATGGCAACCAGAACAAAAAAAACAAGAGGCTATTCAAGCACTAACGACCATTGTAACCAGATACAATGAGTCATTAAAAAATAACAAGACTTTAGGTCAAGGACAACCACTTTACATCCCAGTAAAAATCAATATTAATACTTTTTATTCGAAGGCAAATATAAATGATTTAAACTTAGTAAAAACTTTTTACCAACTAAATCAAAAAGAATTACCCACAGATACAATTGTACAGGCTGATTTTGAAAAGAAACTTAAAGAACGTTTTTATAAAACTGAAAGATTTCAATTTGAAGGACCACAAGAATTTGAATATTTTAATGATACCATAAAAATACTCAATCAGAAATATGTTGCCGCAAGACAAAAAAAAGAAGAAGAAATTACCTTATCTTTACAATCACAATTAAGTGACACAAATACAGGTATTGGATTTTTACCAACTATGAGGAATATTCTGGCGGTGTTCTTTGCACAAGGAGAGGCTTTTTTGAGATTACTTGATGATGTTCACTATAATGCCTGGAATATAAGAGATAATCAATATAGAAAGGCCGCGGTTTTTGGACTTAACACCTCAGTAAAGAGTGTTGATGACAAAAAAGATTTGTCAGAAGAAGAAACTCCAATTTATCCTTGGCCACAGGTAATTATTGAATCGCTGAGTAATGAAGGGGAAGAAAAGTTTGAGTTGGCATACCCCGGAGATCCTGTTTTGGCTGGGGGTCTGAAGGCATATGTCCCAGAAATATGGCCAGAAGTAAATTTTGTTGAAGAGTTTATAAGAGCATTTACTCAACGAGCCACTTTACCTAAACCACCAACAAGTCTTAATAACTCAACAGTACGACCAAATCGTATGAGTTTTAACGCAGTAGAGTTCCCTATCAGTAATCAAGTTTTTTTTAATACCGAAGAAGTTAAGTTTTTATATGAAATATATGAAAGACTCGAGTTAGCATCTTACTACAGTATGATGTCAAGAGACGGTGCAAAATTATATAACCTATCATCATACATTGCTGAAAGTGAACTCTTAAACATCATTCAAGGACTTGGATCTAATTCTCCTTTACTTACTTCCAAATTAAAAAACTACAATTTAAACTCAACTAATTATTTAGGTTTTTTAAGACACATATCAAATACAGGACAAGGAGAGGCATGGCAAAACTTCATAAGGGGTTATTTCAATACTCCATATATTAAAAACGATATTAATTCAACTAGTGAGTTGTTTGCAAGTTCATTTCTAAATCAGCCCAAGTCTCAACCAAATGTAGACATAAAGGACTCAAGCCAAGTTCAAAAATACTTTGGAGTTGATAATGTTATTGAACCATTCACAATTGTCGATATATATCCCACCACTAATTTAAAGTGGGATAAAAGTTATTTAGCAAACGGATCTGGATTAACAAATACTGAAAGTGTGTTTATGACTTCTAAGGTGTTGAACTATGATGTGGAAAATAAACAAATTGTTAATTTTGATGATACAGACAACCAAAACAAAATTTTACCTATTTCAAATTACAATTACATTAATACTGTTTATGATCAAACATTAGTTCTTAATAAATTGTCGAATTTTTATAAGACTAGAACTACTAAACAACAGTTCATTACTGAAGGAAACGTATTTTATGAAAATTATTCTGGAGATGTAAATCCAAATCAAACCACCTCTATATTAAACACACCCTATTTTGTAAATGCAATACAAAAAGGTGTATACAACTTTAGATATAGTCAAGATAGTTCACCTTACAAAGCGGCAGCATATTTGTTTTTAAATTCTTTGCCACTAGGAACTTTAAGAGAAAAATATAAATTAGTTAATAGTCAAAACAATACCACCCAAGAATTAGATTATATCATCTCAACCTTGAAAAAATATGGTGCTATTCATAAATTACCATATGCCTGGATAGTTAAATACGGATCAATATGGCACAGATATAAAACTTTTGTAAATGAGGGGGTTGATTTTGTAAAAGACATTTGGACGGATTTTGATTACTTACAAAATTATGACCCTGAAACATTAAGCCCCACTAAGAAGTATGTATTTAGTGCTAACTCAACAAACTATGAAGTTGTTCTACAAGAAAATATTAACACAACTATTGGACCCACAACATTCAAAAAGACACTTATCAATACTGGATTTTATCCTAAATTAATTGATGATTTTGGATTTTTTTATCAAGGGCTTAGAGTATTTGACGTGTTACCACAATTACAGGGAAGTTGTGCAATAATTAACGACACCCAATTAGAAATTTTTTCTATTAATTCTAATGATATAGTACCAGGTGTTATAATTTCAGGTTCTAATCTACAGAGTGGAACCAAAATTATAAACCAAGTTTCTGGAACAACTGGAGGTATTGGTAGGTATAATATTGTACCATCACAAACTCCACCAGGAAGTACAATAATAACAAATCAATATGGACCTACATTTCAATTTTTAATTCTAAATCAACCTACTGTAGGTTATACCTCTCTTGAAATTCAAGATGCAATAGATAAAGGTGAATTAAATGTACTTAAGGATTCAAATGGGATAATAAACCAACCGAACGGGTTTGATTCT
>Ga0129333_10004359_pt1 | contig 13236 bp, 14 predicted proteins | sample CPB6_08_DNA_FD_94474 | JGI IMG/M metagenome (GOLD analysis project Ga0129333, IMG submission 94474) | Freshwater to marine salinity gradient microbial communities from Chesapeake Bay, USA - CPBay_Sum_0.6_0.8_DNA | ecosystem: Environmental > Aquatic > Marine > Coastal | place: USA: Chesapeake... | reverse complement strand
TGATGAAAAATTAGGATAAGTGATAGTTGTCGATCCGCTAGTAAATGCTGTGCTTGTTGCTAAAGTATAATAAGTTGTATCTCCTGCAAACTTCACAGCATCACCTACATTTGGTCTTGTAGTTAAATTATCTATAATAAATATTCTTCCAGAAGTTACACCATTAACTTTTCCAGAATATAAACTTGAACTTACACCATCTGCTTTTAATCCATAGTTACCAAAACTGCTATTGCTGTTAGTTAAACTACAAAACCCTCCGCTTTCGCATAAAATAGCAACATCACAGCAAATAGTAAAGACCGATACTAATTGAGTGTTACCTCTGTTTTTATGATGTATACCTATACCGCCTTGATTATATTGTGTGAATGCATCTACGACCATACTTCTTAAACCTTCGCAGTGTGCGCCATCTACACGCATACCTGTGCCAGTACTAGTCATACTGGTACAATTTTGCACATAAGGGCTAGTATGAATTACACCAGCACTACCGTTAGGATTAAACGCAACGGCAGCACTAGGACTTTCATGGTCTTTGAAAGTCATATGTGCTAGATAAACTCCGTTGTTTACATAAAATAAATCTTGAGTTTTGTTTTGTGGGCGCACAGTTACAGTTCTTAAATTGTCCCCTACGATGGCCACACCTTCAGGAACTGTTAGAGGATTAATTTCTGTATAGTCACCACTCTTTACAAAAATTGTTGTACCATTTGTAGCTACTTGCAATGCTGCCTTAATTGTTAGTTTACTAGTGTTTAGTGCTGTTCCTGAATTACTGTCATTGCCACTTTTACTTACATATAATACATTGGCTACAGCAATATTTCCTACACTGCCGGTGAATCCAGAACTTCCACTATAACCTCTTAAACCGCCATAAGGTAAAGTCGTCCAATTATCATTACCGTTACCTATTTTAAAGAGATTAGTGTCTGTTTCAATACCCATTTCTCCTTCGGCAAGGATAGGATTGACACTAGTCCACTCTGCTGCGGTCCCTCTTCTAAACTGTATTTGTATGGCCATTTTTTATAAAATCTGCTATTATTTCAATATTTATGCGGTTACGCCACCAGCATCTATGCTAGTTATTCCACCGTAATTACTGTCAGGAAATCCTCCATCGAAGTTTCCAAATGCTACGTTATTTCCTCCACCACCACCGCCACCGGTTCCTGCTGGTCCGGTACTGCCAGTATAACCTCTTGGACCTTGAATTTGTCCTACGTCTACCCATCCAGCAACAGTCCATACCCAAAGATGAAAATTATCTTGAGCAGTAAATGCGTCTCCGTAACTACCTCCATATGATGGATTTAAACTAGAACTAGTAGCTACTGTACCTAATATAGTTACACTGGTTCCGTCTGCACCACGACTTCCAGTATAACCTGTAAACCCTCTTGGACCTATAGTACCAGTATCACCACGACTACCTGTATAACCTAATGCGGCATATTCACCTGGAATACCTTGACTACCAGTATATCCTTGACTACCAATAACTCCCCTAGATCCAGTAAACCCATTTAATCCATCAAGTCCTCTACTACCTACATAACCTTGACTACCAGTAAATCCTCTTGATCCAGTATATCCTAAATCACCTTGACTACCTCGGCTACCTACGTAACCAATATCTCCTTGCGATCCTGTATAACCAATTGTACCTTGACTACCAACAAAACCAACACTGCCTGTGAAGCCAGTAGTACCTTGACTGCCAGTAAATCCAGTAGTACCTTGACTGCCAGTAAAACCTATATCACCACGACTACCAATAAAACCAGTAGTACCTTGACTGCCAGTAAAACCAGTAGTACCTTGACTGCCAGTAAAACCTATATCACCACGACTACCAACAAACCCTGTACTTCCACGACTACCAACAAAACCTATGTCGCCTTGTGATCCGGTATATCCAAGAGGGCCTTGAACTCCGGCTGGCCCTCTAACCAATCCTACATCATTCCAAGTAGAACCTGCCCATATGTGTAAGTGGCCGTCATCTGAAGTAATGTATCCGTCACCAATTGATCCGTTATAAGAAACAGGTAAGTTGTTTACTGAAGCGACTGATCCAACAATAGTAACACTAGTTCCGTCTGTTCCACGACTACCTGTAAATCCACGACTACCTGTATAACCTAAACTACCAGTAAATCCTGTAATACCTTGATCACCAATTGAACCAGTATAACCACGACTACCAGTAAATCCAATTACACCTTGACTACCTACAAATCCTGTATCGCCTTGACTACCTACAAATCCTACATCACCACGACTACCTACAAATCCAGTAATGCCTTGTGATCCAGTGAAACCTGTAATGCCTTGACTACCTACGAATCCAGTAACGCCTTGTGATCCAGTGAATCCAATATTGCCTTGGCTACCTACGAATCCAGTGACGCCTTGTGATCCAGTGAAACCAGAACTTCCTGTAAATCCAGTTAAACCTCGACTACCTGTATAACCTATATCACCTTGTGATCCAGCGAACCCTGTAGATCCTCTACTACCTGCGAATCCAATGTCGCCTTGACTACCTGTGTATCCTATGTCTCCTCTACTGCCTGCATAACCAAAACTACCAGTGTAACCTATATCGCCTTGTGATCCAGTATATCCTTGTATCCCAGAGCTACCTGTAAATCCTCGACTGCCAGAAAATCCTGAACTACCTGTAAATCCAGTAACGCCTTGACTACCTACAAATCCTGTATTACCAGTCGGTCCTCTAACTAAGCCTACATCATTCCAAGTAGATCCGGTCCATATATGTAAATGTCCGTCATTGTCAGTGATATATCCATCACCTGTTGATCCGTTGTAAGATACTGGTAAATTATTAACTGTTGCAACAGATCCAACAATAGTAACACTAGTGCCATCTGTTCCTCGGCTTCCAGTAAATCCAACTGCACCAGAACTACCAGTGTAACCAACATCCCCTCGGCTACCTACAAATCCTAAACTACCAGTAAATCCAATTACACCTTGACTGCCTGTAAATCCAATTATACCTCTACTACCAGTGTAACCAGTATCTCCTTGCGATCCTGTATAACCTTGACTACCAGTAAATCCAATTACACCTTGACTGCCTACATAACCAATATCACCTTGACTACCTGTAAAACCAACAGTTCCCCTACTACCTACAAATCCAGTATCGCCTTGACTACCTACATAACCTATATCGCCAGTGCTACCCGTAAACCCTGTACTACCCGTAAACCCTGCACTACCTGTAAAACCTTGACTACCTACAAATCCAGTATCACCACGACTGCCAATAAAACCAGTAGTACCTTGACTACCGGTATAACCAATACTACCCGTAAATCCAATTATACCTTGACTACCAACAAACCCTGTACTTCCACGACTACCAACAAACCCTATGTCGCCTTTGCTTCCTACGTAGCCGGTATCTCCTTGACTGCCAGTGTAACCACGGTCGCCTTGACTACCTTGACTGCCAGTATAGCCAATATTACCTTGACTGCCGGTGAATCCAATATTACCTTGTGATCCAGTATATCCAATATTTCCTTGAATACCTGTTGGACCTCTGATTAAACCGACATCACTCCACGCAGATCCGGTCCATATATGTAAATGACCATCATTGTCAGTGATATATCCGTCACCGACTGATCCATTATAAGATTGAGGTAATTGATTACTGTTGTTAACGCTGCCTATAATAGTAACACTAGTACCATCTGCTCCCCGACTACCTACAAATCCTTGAATTCCTCTACTACCAGTAAATCCAATTACACCTTGACTGCCAGTAAATCCAATTATACCTTGACTGCCAACATATCCTATATCACCTTGACTACCAACATATCCTATATCACCTTGACTACCAACATATCCGATGTCGCCTTGACTGCCAACATATCCAGTATCGCCTTGACTACCAACATATCCAATGTCGCCTTGACTGCCAGTAAATCCAGTATCGCCTTGACTACCAACATATCCAATGTCGCCTTGACTGCCAGTAAATCCAGTAGTACCTTGACTTCCGGTGAATCCAATACTTCCAGTGAATCCGATACTTCCACGACTACCGACAAAACCTGTAGTTCCTGAACTGCCAGTAAATCCAATGTCGCCTTTACTGCCCGTAAATCCAATATCTCCTTTACTACCTGTATAACCTTGACTACCAGTGTAGCCTTGACTGCCTGCATAGCCTTGACTACCTACAAACCCTGCACTACCTGTAAATCCAATTATACCTCGACTACCAGTGTAACCGATATCGCCTTGAGGTCCTACAATCTGACCAACATTTGTCCAAGTAGATCCTGTCCAAACTTGTAAATTTTGTCCTACAATATAAGCATCACCGATACCAGCAGAATTTTCTAAATCATTAATACTGTTAGCTTGTCCGAGTATTCTTACACTAGTACCATCTGCTCCTCGACTACCTACGAATCCAGTAATACCTTGACTACCTACAAACCCTTGAATTCCTCTACTACCAGTGTAGCCTATAGCAACATTAAAAGTTTCTTGGCTTTGCTGGTTAGCGTTTAATACCATTTCAAGACCGCCAGTAGAAGCATTACGTCTTAAAATTACTTTAGAATTTTCTTCTCCAAAAACAAATTCAGATGCTCTAACAGATACTAATTGACTAGCATTATCTCTAAAAATAATATTGCCATCTTGATCGACATTGATAGTTGTGCCATCAATATCAATAGTTTGATTAGTTACATATAAAGATTTAAATCTAAAATTAGGTGCACCTATATCATATAACCCATTCGCATCAGGTATTAAATCTCCAGGGATACTAGTAGTGCCTACTTGATCATATAGTAAGACATTCTGTGTAGCGATAGTAAGTATTTTATGAGGATCGCCTTCTGGATCTGTGGTGATAGCAATTCCTTGACCTGCATTAATTGCCAGCGTATCCAATCCGCTGGCAATTAGATCTTCTTGTCCGTCTACCTTAAGTGTTTTAAAAGTAGAATTCATAGCTATCTTTACTGCACCAGATCCAAGATCCGATACTGCAAAGCCGCTATCTGTATCAAATCTTAAAGTATTAACACTAGATAAAGTATTAGATACTTCATTTGCAGTATTGATATGGCTAACTGTAAATCCAGCTGTTCCTGCACTACCAGTAAACCCAGCAATACCTTGACTACCAGTAAAACCTAAATTTCCTGCACTACCAGTATATCCTGATCCTGTACTACCAGTATAACCAATACTTCCTTGACTACCAGTAAAACCTGGTACAGTGCTAGAAGACCCAGTATATCCGATGTCTCCTTTACTACCAGTGTATCCTACTCCTGCACTACCTGTATATCCTTGACTACCGGTAAATCCTTTAGATCCTGTAAACCCTCTAACACCGCCACCACCACCTCCGGAAATAGTGGACCAACTACCTCCAAAAACACTTAACTCATTAGTGCTTTCTTTGTACCATATAGCACCTTCATCAGGATTATTCGGTTCAGTTTCTGATACTATGGCGCCGCCAGTACCTGATATAGGCAACCCACCAGGAGTTACTCCGTCACTAAGACGCAGTTCTCCAGTTTCAACATTAAAAAATAGATTGCCTTCCTCGCCAATAAATGACTCTATGTCATTCTTGACAAGACCAGCTTTGATTTTTCGGAAAAATGCCACACTAAATTCCTTGATTTAGTGTATTTATTGGTTTATTACTTTTGGAAGATTGGGTTAGCAGGATCGTGTTCCTCTTCGTCTTGTGTTAGATCCTGAATAATAGGACTGACTTTCCCTTGTTCAGCTTTTTTCATTTCAATATCTTGTTGTAAAGGAGGAACCATTACAGGATTATCTTTGAGCTCAGTTGGATCTTTGGCATCATCTGTGCCAGGCATATCAATTTCTGGTTCAGCATCGCCATTTATTTTAATTGTAATTGGTACATTGATAGTGAATTCTCTAGCTCTCATTCAGATTCTCCGTGCTTTTATTTATCGTTACTGTTGACTAGGATAACTAAAGATAATATACTATGAAAATGAAATATAATCCAAAAGAACCTATCGAACAATGGGCTGAACGAGTTAGCTTACATGAATATGGCGAGGCTGTAAAACAAATTGCTGCTGGTCAAGATGTTGACCTAGTAATGGAAGCAATGAGTGCTAGAATTGTTCAAAAATTAAAACACCCAATGCTTGTTCAAATAAAAGAATGGGGCAAATCCACATATGATGCTACATTATCTAAAGCACAATATAAAAAGAATTATTTAGATAAAACTAAACCTGTAGCTGATCATATGAACGACGTAGACGACCCTAATTATACTACTTGAGCTAGACCGTAGACAGCGTATACTAACATAGTTTTGGTATGCATATCGTCTGCTTCCGAATCTAATACATCTGTACGTACAAGATCTTCTAATAATTCTTTATATTCATCTGAGCTAATTTGACCGTTAGAATACTGTGACTGTAGTTCTAATGCCATTTGTGCTCTTTGTGCTACCCAAGGTTTGTCGCTTTGTGCTAATTGATAAATGTCGCTCATTTAAAATCTCCCTAATACTGCTTTAGCCACTGTGCCACTTTGAGTGTCTAATATTTTCTTTTTCATATTACAATATGCTTCGCTGCCCTGTTTAGTCATACTACGATCATAAAAATCGTTTACTGTATCATTCATTGGTTTGACTAATCTTAATACATCTCTAGTATCTTTGACTTGACTATAAATGATTAACCAGTCCATATGCTTTTTAATTATTTCTACTTGGGGCGCATGTGGTTGTTTACAGTCTAAATCTAAAACACTTTGTCTTATATCTATAACCGCACGACTTTGATTATCGTCCCAGAAGCTAGGAATTTTATCCTTAATAGTACTGCAACCTACAAGTAATACAACCATAAAGCTAACTGCTATCTTATGCATTAATGTTCTCCATATGGAATAATAGGACGATCATCGTCAGGATTATCTGGGCCTTTTAATTGCACCATGATTGTTTAGCTTCTCCATAATATTCTCTAGCGAAACCGTTGGCAATTAATTGCGCACGTAGACTTTGACCATCTAGTATAATATCGCCAAGTACACGGCCGCCGAACTTATCCCAACCATAAAGAACTACAAATCGCTGTGTACTTCTGGCTACTAGCTGAGTAGTAAACTTTGTTGCCATAGCACCACGTTCTGCTTCGCTAGGACATTGCGCTCTATGTCCTTTTTCTGGAGTGTCTACACCGTACACACGAACTGCTAGTTGAGGTTTAATAGGTGCTGGAAGATAAGGTGCAGCAATTACTACAGTGTCACCGTCAGTGACTTTGAGAATCTGTGCTTCGTAGGTTACACCTTGTGGTTGCTTTTGTGCAAATGCAAATACTGGTAATACTGCCAGTAATAATAGTAGTTTTTTCATAACTGAACACCTTAATAATGTACAGTTATTTACTTAAACCAGCCTATTTTCTCTCCATTGTCTTTACGACGCTGCCATTCTTCTACACTACTAGGAAAACGCCAAGCCCATATAGCTACTAGGGCCATAGTTATAGCTGTGTAAATTACACCTTTGATAGGAACAGTAAACCACATGAACAGTAAACTACTGCTCATAACTGCCAACATGGCATACTTTCCCTTTTGTGGGAACACACGCTTTTCTCCCCAATTGGTAAGGAAAGGACCAAAACGTGGATGATTATACAACCAACGGTGCATACGTTCGTTGCTCTTAGCAAAACAATAAGCAGCACCTACTAAAAATATACTGAATGGTATGCCCGGTGTTACTAGCCCAATATAGGCCATTATCAAGCATAACCATCCAAGTATAAAAAAGAAAAGTTTTTTCATTGTAAGTATTCTAACCAAGCCGGATCTCGAACTTGGAATGGCAAACTTTTACGTTTGTTAACTAGTTCATAATAACTAGGCTTGTAAGGCTTGATACGAGGCTTAGTTTTAGTACTGTTACTTTTACGAGCGTTACATGGCCCACAGGCTGTTACACTATTATCCCAAACACTTTTACCACCTAAACTGATAGGATGTACATGATCCAAAGTACAGTCTTTTTTGGTTAATCCTGTGCCGCAATACTGACAGATATACAAGTCTCGTAAAAATACATTACCTTTGCTGAATCTTACCGCAGCCTTTGGTTTCATGTAATCTTTCAACATAATGATGCTAGGCACTTGTGTTTCCCAGCGAGCACTACGTACAATCCAATTGTTGTGCCATGCCAATACATGAGCCTTGTCCAGGACCATATATCTAATTGACTCTTGCCAATCGCATACACTTAATGGAATGATGCTAACTGGTGCGCCATCTGCATTTAGTACCAAAGTATCTGACATTTTGTTTATTTGAAACGTTGTATAAAGCTGTATTATATATTCAAATACAGAATTATACAAGTACCGTTTGGACGAATTCAAACCCAGATCTTTCAACTGCTGCTGTCCATTGCTCAGTTGAATCTAAATCAAAAACCAAATGTTTAGAAGCAGATGATGTTAACCAACTTGTGTCATGGCTATATCCATTTACTCCTTGAATTTCTGAATGTAGTTGTGTTGGAGCCCACGCACATAATCCTGCAAAGATTCTCCAATATTTTGGTTTGTCACCAATGGAGAATCGATACAATAAATCCGAAGAACTACTTAGACAAAATCGATTATTGATTCGTAATGTGTTGCCACATTCCCACTCTGAACTATGTAGTACTGTAAGAGCATTAACATTAACAGGGCCACCTACATAGATGAAACCTTCAACATCACTATCCACACCGTGTTGTTCTGAAAATTCTCTAATACTCATTTTACTAGTCTTGTTTAATACTAGACCTATACTACCTCTGTCATGATCTTCTGTTACGAAAATCACTGTTCTTTGCCAAAAGTTTCCTCTGACATTAGGAGGTGCTATTAATAATTTTCCTGTATTAGACATTAGGCCACTGTTCCAAATACTGTACCGCCTATCTTTGTGCCACCAGAAGCATACATCTTATCTAAGAACTTTCTTCCTGAAGCTGTTTTATATGCAGCTGGATTAGCACTAGTAAAGTTTAAAAATGATTTATCTGCATCAGGCAGATGTGTAAGTAACGAATCTATAATTTTAGCCAATCTAGCCTTGCTCACTGGAGTGGTAAAATTAGGATGTGGTCCTGTCCACCCGCCGCCTTTTAAAGGATGACCGGTAACTGGTTCAAATTGTCCGGGTGCCCACACTACTCCAACTACTGTGTTTCTTCCTCCATATCGTGCTCTGGTTCTATTTAGAATTACTGCTGCGATCTGTGCCATTTCTACAGAATTAGGACTGGATTCTGCACTAGTAGTTTGAATCAAATGTTTCCATTCATCGTCATTCATTGTGCGACCTAGGAATGTTTCTGCAACTTTTCTAGCCTTGTCTACATTTTCTACTGAAGTTAATGCAGGTATATCTAAATCCATTCCTTTCTCTGTGTTAGCTTTTGTAGGAATTTTTACTCTAGCCACTTGTCCAGCATTAATTTTACTCAGCATGTCGAATGATTCTTTTCCAAACGAAGATCCGTTACCTTTTAAATCATAATCTTTTTTGAATGCTGCAACTGCGGCTGCGGTAAATGGTCCATACTTACCATCAACACCTGTTCTTCCTAAACTATATCCTAAGTCCTGTAGTGACTGCTGCATTGTAGACACTTCGTCTTTTTGACTAGCAGGATACGGCGGACCTTGCTCAAGTTCAGCTGAAGTTACAATTCGATCTTTAACACTAGGTGCTCCTGGCTCTGCATCTGGAGTTCCTAAACTTACTGTAGGTTTTGCACCACTTAATACTTTTGCTGAAGCATTTTTATATCCAGCAGCATCAGCATGAACACCATCAACTAATCTGCTGCCTTCTAAATCCACAATAGGCACGTCTATACTGCTTTTAATAGCTTCTCTAGTTTTACGTCTTACTTCTGCGTTAGGTCTAGTACCGACTGGGAACAAAAGATAAGTTACTTTTAGTCCATTAGATTTGGCTGCGTTTACTAGATTACTTACATTAGAAGCAATGGTCTGAGGATTAGGATTCTTAGCAAAAGTGTCGTTAGCACCTACACTGATTAATACTACGCTACCTTTTGGTATACTATTAATTGCTGAGGAATGTAATGCAGCAGTTGAAGGTAATCCATCCTTGCCTTTATTGATCCAAGGCTTACCCGCATAATTAGCTAAACCTACAGCATGGCTATCCCCTACAGTATAATATCCTGTAGATTCGTCTCCACCAACCAACTTCTTTTCCAACAATACTTTAAATTCATTAAATCTCATTGACCTTTCCTTGTTCCATAATCAGGTAAAGGACCTCCATATTTTTTACCTTTAATTTTTTTGCCGCCGACAGTAATTCTAACTTTACTTCCGCCGTGACCTACTAAATGACTTTTGCCACCTTCCCTAGCACGTAATCCTTGACTTTTACAACTAGCCAAATTACTTGCTCCTAAATCTTGGTTAGGAGTAGTGCTCAAGCAAAGTTTTCTACTAGCTCGTTCGTCTAAATCGGCTAAGTCCTCTTGGTTAATAAAATCAGTAGTTTTCATAATAAAGTATTTAACCTTAAGCTTCTAAGTCTAACCACTCATAGACATTTAACCACTTACGTTTACCTATAGTTTCCTTTAAATGTGTAAGATCAGCACAGGTTTTTACCCTAAATCTACTACGTTCCTCTTCAGGCATGGGTATAACTTTCAATTCGACTTGTTCTTGTTCAGCAATATACTCTGCAATGTCTAAAAAACTATGTGATAATCCACTACCCACATTCCAAATGCCGCTGCCTTTAACTGTGTTTATAAAATCTACATGAATTTTACAAACATCACCTACCCAAGTCCAATCTCTTTTAATTTGTTCAGCGTTTTCCCAAACTTCAATATAGCCTTGCTTACGAGCCTGTTGACGCCATTTGTATATGGCATTAGCTCTGTGTCCTCTTAAGTGCATCCATTTACCGTAGACATTGAAGTATCTAAATCCTTGTACAAAAGCTGTATGTGGTTGACTAAAGATATATCTATCAGTGAGATACTTGCTCCATGCATATGGAGTTTGTGGTGTACACGGTGCGAACTCGCTGAAATTTTTAGTATTTCCATATACACTGCTAGAACTAGCATACTGTAGATTCACACCGTGCTTCTGACATTCATGATAAAGCCAGATAGTGAAATCATAATTTTGATACATGACCTTTTCTACATCTGTTTCAGTCATGTCAGCTATGGCACCGAGATGAATGACCCAATCATATTCAAGTACATCAGGCCATTCATCTCGATTAGGACTCCAGTCCCAGCCTTGAACTATCCATTCAGGCTGAAGATGAAGATAAGACATCATATTCCGGCCGATGAATCCTTCACAACCGGTCACTAATACTCTCATATATACCTCACTTAGAGATATTTATGAATCCAAATCCTCTGTCTCAGTTTTTTCACCTCTACGCCAATCCTCGTTTATAATTGTTTTATCTGAATTACAATTCAAACATAAAGATCTTATATTATCTTCTGAATCGTCGCCTCCGTCAGCTTGACGAACTTGATGATCTCCAATAATACGATTACGACACAGTCTGTTAAACAGCACAGGATCTTTTTCTTCCATGCCTGGATATTTCATTCTTACCTGTTCTGAAACATCTACACCACAATCGTCACATACCCATTTGCGATGCAGTGTGTGCAATCTATCTAACCTGCCTGGACCACCATACTCCACAAGTTTAAGTTGATGATCTCTGCACAATACATCACTACCTGGGCCGTCAAACATGGTCAAAGAATTCTTACAATCATCCATACGACATGTAAGATTCTTTTTGATCTGTTCTTTTAGAACACTTTGACCTTTCAACTTGTCTTTGTTAGGATCTCGTAGTGTATACATGTTACCACAGATCCTTTTTGTCAACAGTAAAACCATTATTAGCATTATACAAAGGCACAGTCAACTTAGTACTCTTCTTAAGTTGTGCGGTCAAGAAAGGAATACCTGTGCGCATCTCTGTTGTAAACCCTCGAACAATAACATTGCCGTTAGAGTCAACATCTGTACTATGCTGGTTGGCATTACGATACCAAGACTCATATGCTATACGAACTTTATCCCAGAACCTGCCATTAGGACCAAAGTCTGCATCAAAGTATTTTTTAGTAAATGCTACGAACTCGAGCAAGTATGCATCGTCAACAGTGATGTTTTGTTCATAGCACAGATTGAAATATTCGTACAACTGTCTAGCCTCCTTAGCTTCTACAGGACGCTGTTCATTCAAGAAGCTCCAATATTGAGCAAACATACGTGTAACTTCAGGATGCTTACGTGTCTTAAGACTCTTGCTCATTAATGTGTCAGCAAGCAAAGTAAATGCTCCTGGTTGATCTTCGTCACCGAACTTGGAGTGTGTAACAAACAGACCTGCGGCAGCAAGATAATCATTCTTAAGTGCAGTGTCTACCCACTCTGGGTCGTCTGCATGATCAACTTTGACACCAAATACCATCTGAATGTATTTGTCAATAAAGTCTAATTCTTCTTTAGCATCGCCGTTAAGCAAAATAAAGTTACGACGAATTTCTAATTTGTGTTTTACATTATAACGAACAACTGGCACAAGTGTTTCAGCAACCTGTTCGCCAAATATTTTAGTTAAGATAATATAAAGCGTAATGGCAGTGTGCTGCCCATCCCATGCAATATAGTATCCTGGCTTGTTTTCGTCTTCATAGACCTGAATAGCCATAATCATTGTACTGCGGAAATTTTGTAGAATGTTTAATATATGACGCAAATTAAGATTACGCTGCATTGTAGTATCAATTAGGATTTTATCCATAGGAACCATAATTGCTTCACACAATTTAAGATCCGAAAATTTACCACAGTTGGCGTTGCGACGTTTGAATTCGTCCAACATTCCGGTCAGCATGTTTACAAATACTGGTGCTGCTTTGAGCGCATCTGACAGACGTTGTTGTAACGTGACAAAATGGCTAGTTGATTTAAGATAACGATTGTTAATCTTTTGAGCGTGAGATACTGCTGTCATTTGATTTCTCCTAAAAATGGGGCTTCACTTGCCCACTGGTTGCGGTCTTCACTTGACCAAATTTATTTACTACAGGCT
>Ga0129333_10004358_pt1 | contig 13238 bp, 5 predicted proteins | sample CPB6_08_DNA_FD_94474 | JGI IMG/M metagenome (GOLD analysis project Ga0129333, IMG submission 94474) | Freshwater to marine salinity gradient microbial communities from Chesapeake Bay, USA - CPBay_Sum_0.6_0.8_DNA | ecosystem: Environmental > Aquatic > Marine > Coastal | place: USA: Chesapeake Bay... | reverse complement strand
GTGCTAACCAAGCATCCTTTCGACTTTTCTCATAGAAGCCAACCTTTGACTTGAAGAATCTTTTTTAAACTGTTTTGAGTAGTTACTCATTATAACAGAATTTGATTGATTATTAAAATTTAACTTACCTAATGAACTGGGTTTTGTTATATTTGTTAAATTTTTTGTTCTAGTATTTTTTGAATATCTAGCTTGTTGATTTCTTGGATTGTCATATCCGGATCCAGTAGCTTGAATGTATGCAGGGGCGCTTCGCATGTAACCTTCAAATGAACCCTTCATTTGATCAGACGGCACCTGAGCTACCGGAGGGGTGCTTGGCTGCCTAGTATTATCCAATGTTTCAGATTGCATTGAACCGTGTTGAAGATTTCTTGGATCCAATTTCAACTTTTTTACCAACAGAAATAGAACCCATTGCGGATTTAGTTTTATCTGCGTTTGCGGCTGAAACTAAATTTGCGTTTGACTTAGCTATGGCAGACGAACCAGTTGGCATTTTTTCTGGCATTTTTATCCTTAACAATCTTTATTTTAATTAAAAGATCCAGCAATGTCGTTATACGAATTACGACCTAATTCGGGCAAGCTATTATGCATAGTACCGTTTACTTGCGAATTAGTTAGTAATCCGAGCTCTAGACATAAATTCTTCTAGCTTTTCTTGATCTTCATTTATAGAAATATTATAGGATACTCCGCCATCAGAAGATGCTATTGGGGCATCGCTTATCATCATTGGATTAGATGGAATTCTTTCGTATGGATTTCCACCTGGCAGTAGCGGTGGACCAGATAAAGCTTCTTGAGAGTGATCTTTTTTATTAATTTTTGCGTAGGCGGTTAAACCAACTGCAACAGCTGCAGCTGCTAAAAATTTATTTTTATGCTTTACTACGCCTTGATATAATTCTTGAAAATCACCTCTTTTTATAAAATCTTGTATTCTTGTATATTTAGCTGCATTTGGTGGCGTAGTTGGTGCCGCAGAACCAACTCCCATATCTATAGCTCTTTGTATGTCTGCTGCGGTTATTTCGTCAGGCACGTATTGTGCAACTATTCTATCTATAGCTTCATCAAAGGATGATAAAACTTTGTCGTCTGTTACTCCAGCTAAAGATGGAGTACCAGTTGCTCCTTTACCCTGAAAATAACTAGCAATAACTTTAAACTCATCTTGCTCTAAAGAACCCCTTAAGGATATTCTTTGTTTTATTAATTTTAATGTTAAGAGTCTTTCATTAACTTCATTAGCTATTTCAGCCATTCTTTCATTTATTTGTGTTTGAGTAGCCAAACTATCAAGAGGCTGTTTTGATGCAGAAATTCTTTTTGTTATTAATGCTTCGGCAACCCCTTCATCTGAAGAGTTAACCAATCTAAACTCTTCTAAAAATTGTGAATCAATTTTTTGTGGTAAAAAATTTGAATTAATTTTTTCTGGTAATTCTCCTGCTGAAATCATATTGTCTATCAATGTATCAATTTCAGCTTTGTTAGCTAACGTAGGTATATCTGTTAGAGCCCCAGTTTCTAAATTTGTTGCTTGTCCTCTTTCAACTTTAAGAACTTGACCTAAAATTCCTCTATCAAAAACATCTACTGATTCTAAATTAAGAGGATTATTATCATTGTCTAATAGACCTTCGCTTAGTGTTCTAAGTAGTTTTTCTATTGCTTCTACATGACCTTGGACTCCTTTAGTAGCACCTTCTTCCATTGTTAAATGTGCATAGTTTGATAACTGACTAAGAGTAATTGATGCTGCGGCGCCGGGGACTTCAATAACGATATCGTCACCATATTCAACTATAACATCGCTTATCATATTTCCTAAATAAGCTCTTACTCTGTCACTAGCTGTTATTTCAGTGGTTGCTTTTTTAACTGCTCCTTTCATTTCTTCTGCTTCATACAAAAATTTCCTCATTACATCAGCAACGTTTAAAACTCTACCTTCAGCTGCATCAGTAAGAGTTTTTTGCAGTGCGTTTGCTACGTTTATTTTTGCTTGATTTTTATTTGCTGATAAAATATCAAAAATTTCAGCTTTAACAGCATTAACATAATCTGGACTGGTTTCTTTATCTAGAATAGCAGCAAGCATATCTCCACTAATGATTCCCTGTTGTCTTATTATTGCACCAAGGCCTTTGTCTGAGTTTTGTAATAATTTTCTTAGGCTATATAACGACGGATTAATTTGATCTAATTCTCTAAAAATTGTATCTTGCGCGGAAAGATCAGAAATTGATATACCAATACTATCTTCTATTTCTGCTTTAATTAAATTTATCATTAATTCTTTTTGTTGATCAAGAGCAGAGGTTTTTAATGCTCCTCCAATAGAATCGTATTTATTATAACGAGTTCTCTTTAATGTTTCTTTATAAGCTCCAACATTTGCTAATGTTTGACTCATTTTTGCTTCTATATCAAATGTTCCATATGTTTTTTCTGCTTCGCCTTTTAGTTTCATTGCGTCAATAAATTTAGACTTTATTCTTTCTAAGTCCGTAGAACTTATTGTTCTACCCTTTGCTTCTGCTTTTTGTACTGCTGTATCTATTTCGTCTTCCATTTGAATAAGCGCAGATCTCATTTCCTTAGCTTCAGAAGGAACGAAAGGAGCAGTTAAAATGTCCACACCGTGATGCTTCTTCTACCATATCAAATCCTTCATTAATAGCTCTTATAACAGCACTAATATCAGAAGATCCGATCTTCTGCTGCTATTGCAGCAAGTTTTACCTGTGAAGTAAATTTATCTATTCCAATCAGATCTTTATCATCAAAAAAATCAGGAAGTATCATTTGCAGTGCGCGTATTTGCCCCATTTGCCTTGCTGTATCTTCTATCATTCTTAATCCAACATTTGCTGCACTAATATCAACAATCTTCATTGCTTCTTTGGCGGCTTCTTCTCCGAACCCTCCAGAAACTAATTTATTGAATACTTCTTGATAATTGCTTGCGCTAATACGAGTTCTTACCCCCGGTATATTGGTCATTATATTATTTAATTTATCAATATTGTCCTCCGTGCTACCAGCAAGTCTAAACAATGCGTTGTTTAATGCTCTTTTCGCAACAGTCTCTGGCACTCCGTCTTGAAGAGACAATTGATAAACTTTATACAAATCACCATAAGAAGCCGCCAACGTTTGTTTTACTTTAGATCCAACAGCTACGTCAATAGCTCCTTCTGGATTAAAAACTAAAGAAGTTTCTGCATAAAGATCGTTTAAAAGACCTTTAATACTTTTTAATGTGGTTGAATAATCTCCTTCTGAAGATATTGATTTGACCGCTGATCTAAATTGTTTTGTGTTCATTTTAGATCTTAAGGAGTTAATTGCGTTGACCCTTTGTTCTTCTGATGAAACAGCCCAACCTAGTCTATTTACATAAATACCTAAATTATCTTTTGCTCCCATAGAACTTATCTGAAGCCTTTGGTATAATTCTTCATAGGCCATTTTAACCTGCATTGCAGCTTCTCTTTGTGCGTTTGTTGCTGTTACGTTTTGCCCCTCTTTTAGAATATCAGAAGCGGTTTTAAATACATTAGAGCCTTCTAAATCGGTTAATCCGCTAACATCTCTAATTCTACTAATAAATGCTGGATCTTGTGGAATTGTTGTATTAGCGCCCAATAATTGTGTCAATTTACTTTGTTTATACGCTGCAATTAATCCAAGATCTCCAGTTTTAGCTATTTCTTCAGCGGTGAGTTGCAAAGGAGTTGAAGAAAATGAACCGCTTAATTTGCTTGTTATAACACTGGATATTTCACCTATGTTAAATCTTCCTTCTCCTCCAAAATCAACTAGTGCAAAAATTGCTCTTTCCAATTCTTCTTGAGTTGCACCACCTTGACCTAAAGATTGTTTAAAAAAATTAGCCGCTCTTGTTTCACCATGCGCAATAGCGTTAAGATATTTAAATATCTTATCTTCCTTAGAAAGCATTTCTAATCCTACGGCATCTAATTGCTCGGTAGAGCCTTCCGCCATTCTTAATATATAACCAGTTCTTTCGTTTATAGAATTTGACATCTCTTCTGCAACTGATTTAAATTTTTCAGACATAACAGAATCAGAACCAAACATTCTAGTAAGAGTATCGTCATCAAGGTATGGCGAAAGTAGTGCAAACTCTTGAGGACCAGTTGGTTGACGCCACGCAAAAGCAGCTAATCTTCTGGTGCCACTTTGATCTCTTATAAATCCTAAATTTGTAATAAATTTATCGTCTAAGTCAAAACCACCAGCAGCTTCATATAAACCAAAACTAGTTGAAGCTTCTTTTGGGATCAGCATTTTGTGACCAGTGAGTCTATATTTAAAAAGATTTAATTTATCTCCAGCTTCAGTCGTAATTCTTGAAAATGTAGATTCTTCATCGTTTCCTAATAGTTTTCTTGTAAAACCTCTCATATGCCTTTCTTCTGTGTCTATAGCGTTTCTTTGTGCGTACGGCATTTCGAGATTAAAGACCGATCTATCCTGTACTTGTCCGCCAGCAAAAACTTTGTATGTTTTATTATTTCTAAACGCATTTCTTTGAGCTTGCTCCACAAGTTTATTTAATATCTCTGGCATTTCAACTAGCTTAAAATCTCTACTAAGAATTATTCTTTGAAGTTCTCTTGCTTCGTTTCTAATTCTTATTGCATTAGCTCTACTTCCAAATCTTTCTATTAAATTATCAGATCCTCCATCAATGTCTATATTTGCGTCTTGCATTACGGACCTTTTGAGTCTTTCGCTAACTTTACCTTCTCTTATGTTTTTAACTTCTAAATCTAAATTTGCCGCTATCTCTTCAACTTGTTTTCCAAAATGGGAACCATACATTTCTCTATGAAATATCATAGCTTGAGGTTCTGTAAGAACCCTATCTGAACCGTGACCAGTAAATATTTCCATTGTAAATTGCTGACCAGCATTTGCACCAAGAACAGCTTCTCTTCCTGGAACTCCTACAAATCTAGCAAAAGATATTTCACTCTTAAATAGTTCATTTGACCCAGCTCCAAAAAATCCAAGTCTTTCTAGTAGTTTTGTTATAGGGCTACTAACTAAATCGGCTACAGCCTTTCCTTGCCCTTTTCCTATCAAAAGTCTTAATGTTTGATCTTGAAAAGATCTTATTTGCATTTTTTTTCCAATTAAAAAATCATCTACGTTTGTAACAATTTTTTCTAATTGTGATTTAAAAGATTGCCTACTAGCGGTAAGAGTTTTTAACTCTTCACTATTAGCGGGTAAACTATTAATTCTTTCGTCAAGGCTTTTGATATTATCTCTTAATGTTTCGGCGTGCATTCTAAATGGCGTTTGACTAACAAAGCTTGAACCGTCATCAATTTTTTTCATTTCTCCTAAAGCCAAAGTATAACTTCTATATCTTTTAGCTATTTCTGGGTCAGACAACGCATCGGCTTTTGAATTTATTTTAGCTATTATATCATTTAAAGATATTGCGCCACCTTTTTCCGAATAAGCTGCTCTAACTTGCTCTTGCATTAGTGTATTTAATTCTTGTAACGCATCCTCTCCTAGGCCTTGAGCTTCAAGTGTTGTTCTAAAATACTGAAGAGCAGATTGATTAGTTTCTGAAGACATAACTATTCTAGTTCCAAGCCTTTGTCTTAATACTTCTTTGCGTGCTGTCCCACCTCCTGCTTTTTCAAGCAAAAACTTAGTATAAGAATCTTCTAGTCCAAAAGCTTTTAATGTAGTTTCTAAAGCCGGATCAAAAAATAAAAATGTATTTTCAAAACTATTTGGTGCAACGCTTTTAAATTGACTAGAAGTTTTTTGAGCCAATTCTTCAACCAATAAACTAACATCTTGTTGTCTCATTGCAAAGTTTCTATCAGCAATGCTTGCAGTAATTCTTTTTGGAGACTTTTGTGCCAATGATCCAAATTTTTCTTCTGTTGTTACTTTAGCTAAAACTTCTTCGTTAAAAAATTGAGCTCCTAATCTAGTAAGAAGTTCTGTTGTTTCTTCTCCTGATAAATACTTAAGTTTGTCACCATCTTGATAAGAAAGTCTTAATAGAAAAGCTTGATCTTTTCTTACGGATAATAAACCAGGTGGCAGTATATGGCCCTCTTGTAAAGCTTGTTCGCTAGTCATTCTTCCGAAAAGGAGTGTCCACAAACACTTCATCATACAATCCAGCCATCTTACTAATTGTTGATGCATCTACATCAGAATAGGCTAATCGAGATAATCCTAATTGCTTACCTTCTAGATTTTTTAAAATTGTACTTTGCGATCTGTATGCCTGAGCTTCTGAATTACTAGAAATTAAATATGTATTTATATTTTGTACAAGATCAGATAACTGACCCATTGAAGATTCGTCAGGACTAAATGCTCCATATTGACCAGTGAACACATTTACTCTAGATAAACCCAATCCCGCGGTGCCCTGTATGGCTTCTTCAAGCGTGTCGTATAACGTACCCGTTGCAGAATTTACCAACCTTAGACGATCATCAGAAAATCTTATTAATCCTTTTTGGTATATATCTGACTTTTCAATTATTGAAGGATGTACTTCTGAAACTACTCTTCCAATAACTAATCCACGACCTTTAGCAAGGCCTTCTGCTTCATCAAAAAAATCAATACCTTGTACCATATTTTATCTTACTCCAGCCATAATGTTTACTGAGTTAGGATTTGAAGAGTTTGATACTGGTGTAATATTTCCATTGATACCCATATCAAACATTAGTCTTTGTAATTTTCCTCTAATATCTTTTGGATTGTCATTACTTGCTCCAAAGAGAGGATAACTTGGATTTACTAAATTAGCTTCTTTTACCTGTTGTGGATAGTAACCCATTTGTGACATTTCAAGACCCATGGATTGGCCTATCTTTATTTTTACGTGCTCCATATTAGTATTAGGATGCCAGCCTTCCCAATTTGCATCGGGCAGTTCGTGTCTAGTGAAGTAATTTACTAAATCTGGCTTTCTTTCTACTTTCATTCCCCAAGCAGCTTCGTATATTCTTCTTTCCAATCTTCCTGCTGTAGAAAGTATTCTACCCCTTTCTTCTTCAGGAGCTTCTATCATTGCTCTAAAATGATCTCTTTTTCTTTTGGGAATTGCTGCAGCTAAAGTGTCTATAGATTTAGAATTTAAATCTGCTCCATACATGGTTTTTTTACTTGCAAGCATAAATTGCTTTGCTGATTCTACATCACCTATTCTTTCAGCTCGAGCAGCTGCCGTTCTATTCTTAACATAGTTTAATATATCTACATATTCTTCAAGGGCTAATTCTTTCTTTCTTTGAAGAGGTATAAATCTTTCTTCTTTTGTTTTTTGAATTGCTGAATAACCACCAACTGTTACTGCTCCAATTGTCCCCAATATAGCCTGAGCTCTATTGGTTTTTCCAAACATTCCCAAAGCAAACGCTCCAATGCCCGCTGCAAGGATGGGGTTTCTTTGTGTTCCTTTGTAATAAATTGGTTTAATAAAGCTTTCTACTGGTCTTTGCCACTCTGGGAATGTAGATCCATATACATTTTTTCTTTCCCAATCTTCTGTTGGAGTTGATTCTCCAAAAAATTTATTAACAATTGGGTTATCAATATGTTTTAATGATTGAATTGGATTTGATATTTGACCAAAAAGTGATTCATCTCTATATGTAGAAAAATTTGTTTTACTATTTTCAATAGCATTTATTTGAGCTCTGATTTGTCCAACTTTAGATCTTTCTTCTTCGGAAAGACCCATTTTTTCTATTTGCGAATTTAGCGACCTAAATTCTTTAGAGTAAGGCGCAACATCTGCAAGAATATCTAATTGATTTACAGCACCGTATCTCCCATTATCGTCTGGATAAAGTTTATTAAATCTTTCATATCCAACTCCAGGTAATCTTAGCTCACCTTCTTTAACCCTTGTAAACGGATCGCCTGTTGTAAAATCAGTAAAATAACTACTGTTTGGAAGAAATGGATATTTTTCTCCCATTGTATTTTTTATCGGATTTATATAATTAACATTGGTTCTTTCTTTAGGAATAAATCTTCTTACAACTTCAGATAATTCGATATTACCTAAAGCCCCTTCTGCTTGCAGTGGTACGTCACCTAATCCACCAAGATTTAAATCCCAAAATGCTCTAGTTGTACCATAAGCTTTTGAAGCTGATTGCAATACTGATTTATCAGGCTCAAAATCATAAGAACCAAGACCAAGAGCTGATCTTATATTTCCACCAGCAAATCCATAAATACCAAATGTTTCCTGTAGTCTATATCCTGTCTCACCAGATAAAAATTGATTACTGCCAGATCTGATCGGCATTCCTGCGGCTACTATTCGTTCCGACATAATTCCAGGCCCAGTCGGCGGACCGTATGTTATCGGAGCTGCACCAAAAGATTGAGATGGAACAAAAGCTGCTGCTGCTAAAGAATCATTTTGTTGACCAGTTAATTCACGTACAGATCTTTTTGCTGTTTCTAAAGATTTAGCTCTTGAAATTAAAATTGAATTTTTTTCAGATATTGAACCAAATCCGCTTGAACCATAATATCCAGTTGGAGAATTGGAAACAGACTGAGCATAATCAGAAAGAGGAGAAATAAATCTTAGAGGTTTTCTTTGATATCCAATCACAGGCGCTGCTGGATAACTTACAGTTGGATCTTTTTGTCTATCGTAGAAAAAAGATCCAGGTTGCTCTTGCGGCAAATATGCACCAGAATCTCCAACTGGAACATAAGAAGATAGCGCTCTTTGTGTTTCTGCAACGTGCATTGCTTTTTGTGGTTTAAGTATTCTTCCAACCGTTGCATTCAAAATTGGTACTGCTGCACCAAATGGTCCAGAAAAATATTCTCCAGTTACTGGATAAGGTCTATCTTCATAATGCTTTCTTTCAAACCTATATGGATCTATCGGCCTTAGTGGAGAAAAGTCATTATAGTATAAAAACTTTTCCATTGGACTTCCGTATGTATCGGAAGTGAACATCGCTCCGCCTTGCAATCTTCTATACCAAGACGGTCTAAAGTACTCAATTTTTCCACCTTTAAAAGGAGTATTACCTAGTGGCCAGAATCTTCCTTTTCTAATTGGAACTTCTCCACTAACTAACTGTTCTCTTTTCTGACCATAAGACATTCCACCAGGAACAATGCCAGAAGCTAGAGCCTGCCCCTCTACCAATACTCTAGCTGCTGCTCCAGCAAATAATGGAGAATAAACTCTTTCTCCTCTTTCATCTTTTGGTTGCGTGTATCCGCCAAGTGTTCTATCTGCCGTAAAAGCAGCGGATCCAATTGCAACAGCAGGAAGAACTCTTTGCGCGTTCATTCCCCTGAAATACATATCTAGAGGACCGTGGAACCTATCTGTATCTAACTGTGCTCCAACTGTTCCAAAATACCTATTTAGTCTATTGAAACCATGTGACATCGGTACTGATGCTAGCGAGAAACCTTCTGTATTTCCATAGGTTTTAATTCCTAATGCGCTAAGAGTAGCTGCTTTTGGATTGTTTCTAAAAGCGGTTGTAAAAGTTGGTATTAATGTAAATGCATCGCCGCCTTCTAGACTAGAAGGTTTAGCTTTTTCTACATAAGATCCCATTCCAAGATTCTTTTTAAAGAATGGAGTAATTCTAGAAATTGGATTAAGCGAAGAAGAACCAGTTAAAGATATATCACCTTTTTGATATGGGTTTAATAAATTTTTTATTACATCATCACTTAAAACATTTCGCGTTTCAGTAAAACGTTGTAGTGGGTTCACTAATATATTGGAAAATGGCGCTGGAAGCTCCCTTAATGCGTTTCCATATTGGTATGTTTTAAACGCAGTTAAGTTAAATACAGTAGAAAGCGCTGATGCTTGAGCTTCTGCTTTTTGTGCCCCAGTTATAATTCCTTTTGATGCCAAATCGTCAATTAAAGATGTAACATTTTTCATTACACTTAATTGGTCACCACTTAATATAGCTTTATTTTCTAATAAAAATCTAAAAATTTCTGATGAAAATTCATCACCTCTGGTAACAATTGAAGAAGATTTTTCAAACATCTGAGATTGCGCAGAGAAGTCTGAAATATCAAGAAATGAATTTAATCTTTTTGACGCTTTACTAACATTTTGATATTGATCAAGACTTATACTTCCGGTCTTTAAGCTACCCTTTAACCCCTCTAAGTGAGAGCTCACAGCAAATTGAATTTTTTTTGCTTGAGCTGGAGATGATATATTTAATATGTCATCAGCTGAAAGACCAAGATCGCCTGCCAAAGATTGATCTGCAGCAAGTGTTCTTCTAATTACTTCTTTATTTGTTCCGTAACTTAGTTGCTTGTTTGCAAATCTAGTAAAAGCTTCCATCAGTTCACCGTGCGCTCCTACTTGAGTGCCGGTTTTTGCATCTATCAAACTATACTGAGCTATTTCACCACTAGAAGTTTTTTGAGCTGTTAACTTTAAAGACCTTCTTCTTCCAAATCCTCCAATTGTAAATTCTTCATCAAGATTTGATCCAAGTATTCTTTCCATAACAGCAGGATTGTTTATATCTGCTTGTCTATTTACTAGTCGACCAGTAAACCTAAATAAAGAATTTTGTTGTTCTTCGCTGTAATTTAATCTCTCTTTTAATTTTCCTGCAAGTGTTGTTGCACCAGTTGTTCTTGGGGCAACTTCTCCAGCTGCCAATTCTGCTGTTGACGTAAACATTGTTGAAGCAGTAGTTGACAGTGGCCTATACAACCCCGCCAATGCATTTTGTTCATATTTACCTTGTGCGTTTCGGGCAAACGCAGTTACGGTTCCCTTTGTTCCAAAAATTCCACCCGTACTCATCCATGAGTAAAGATCAGCTCCGGTTGATTGACCTATAAAAGGATGGCCTCCTTCACCAGAAAGTACTTGATATCTTCCAGCTTTTGCCATGGAAGAAAAATCTTTAATACCAATCATTTGTAGTGGATTAAGATTGATTAACGGAACTCTAATTTCGTTTGATGCAAATTCTGCTATTTTTCTTAATCCAGATTTAAGAGGATTTAAGTTTACAATCTGTAAATTATCTACTAATGCTTCTCCACTAGAACCAACTTTTCTAGCTCCTGCTGCATAATAGCCTTTTACGGTACTTAAAGTGTCAACGTCTGTTGTGTTTGCTATAATATGTTGGAGAAAACTACGTTCTGGTGAATTAAATAACACATTTCTTTTTGCTTCTTCAACCGAAGCGGTTCCAGATGGAATTCCACCATATACCTTTTTTTCTTTGGCTAAAAATTCGTCTAAAGTTAAACCTCTTAAGCCAAAAAGACCAGCTATTCCAGAAATTTCAGTTCTGGTCATTTGTTTATTATTTATTAAATATCCTCTTAACTGAGCTGCATTGTTTATGTCTATTCCTCTTGCACTCAATGCGGTTCTAAGTTGCGCGGTATCATTTAATACTTCTTCATTCAAGCCAAAAACTTTTCCTGCCTTTTTTGCCATTTGTTCTCTAAGGATTACGGCTCCAGATCCAGATCCTTCAGCTTGTTGTAAAAAGTTAACTCTATTAAGTTTTTGTTCTGATAAAACAGATGTTGTTAATTTTCTAGAAAAATCATCTCCTAATTCTTTTCTAGCGCTTGCTAAATTCAGCCCAAGATTTAAGCCTAATCGATTGTTTTTATGTAAATAAAGTTCATCTGTTTTTTCAATTGCGCTTCTAAGCGCATCGCCGTTAAAAGAGCTTGGTATTGATGATGATCTACCTATTTTTCCCGTGTTAAATCTTGTTATAAGTTCATCATAAAAATTTTCAGATATTGGATCTTTTCCAATTAAGAATCTTTCTGTTGGTTTAATGTATTCAGTGGTTTGATATTCTCCACGACCAAATCTTTTGAATACATCTTCGGTTATCTCTAATTGTCTTGTAAATTTTTCTGCTGTTGTTTTATTTAAACCTTGATCAATTAAATTCTGCTGCAAGAATTTTTTATATTGAGTTCTTCTAAGAAGGTCCATGAAACCTTTTGAAGATTCTTCTATTCCAACTTTTTTATCAAAATCAGATAATATGTTAAATAAGTCTGATGATCTCTTTCTTTGTATATTTAATATCGAATCACCAAGCGCTGTATCAATCTCTGCGTTAGTTTTTCCTGAACCAAGTATTGACTTAAATCCATGTCTAACTCTATTTACGTTTGCTGCAGTTGGGTTATCCAATATTGATTGAGCCAAAGACAATTGCCTATACTGATCTCTTCCAGTTCTTGCTGCTGCTGCAACAGACTTATATCCTGGTATTAAATCTAGTAGAGAATCTATTTTTGTTCCCTGTACAGAACCGCTACCAGCAGCTGATGATGAAGAAGGTATTCTATTTAAGGCTCTTTTATCACCCTTGTAAATATCTCTTGCTAAATTTTGTATTGTTTCACTTCTGCTTGGTGGAGCGGTAGTTCCAGAATTTATACCTCTTCTTTGTCGATATAAATTTGCAACAGGATTTTTTTCAGAGTTATTAAAGGCAAGAAATGCGCTAGATAAAGCTCCTGTTGATCTTTCTGAAAACTTTATTGATTTATCTAATACGCTAAATAAATCGTGACCAACCTCTTGCAGAATTCCTTTTAGGTTTAATGATTTTTCATAAATCTGATGTTTTGCTTGACCCTTAACAAGAGTTGAATAAGCGGTTCTGTTAGTGGTATCTAACAGTCTTTGTTCTGCTGTTCTAAAGAAATTTAAAGAACTTTCTTTTGCGGCTCCAGCGGCTGCTGTTGGGATAACGAATCCACCAAGTTGAAACAATGTTGTCTTAGCTAAATCTTTAGCTACATCTATTCCTCTTGTTGGATCATACCATTTCTTTTTAGGACCATTATCTTTTTCTGCGCCGCCGAATAATGGTTTAGCAATAAATTTATCTGCAGCATAGAAAGCTGGAACTTCATAAGGAAGTCTTCTTACTTGCCTTACTAGCCTTTGCTGTAGCTCATCTCTGTAATGCCAAGTTGCAGTAGAAGATGCATTTGCTCCTTCTCCCAAGAATGCGTAGCCTGCATTTACTACGCTTTTATGACCCTCATATCCAGTCGTTAATTTTCCGGCTGCGTCTTCAAAAACTAATTTATTTTTACCATCGGCTAATCTAGAAACACCTTCTAATTCATCAAGAATGCTTCTGACTTTTAGAAGACTAGAATTGACT